>Ga0180434_10006959_pt1 | contig 12870 bp, 6 predicted proteins | sample SS_ome_7_FD_132453 | JGI IMG/M metagenome (GOLD analysis project Ga0180434, IMG submission 132453) | Hypersaline lake sediment archaeal communities from the Salton Sea, California, USA - SS_1_D_2 metaG | ecosystem: Environmental > Aquatic > Non-marine Saline and Alkaline > Hypersaline > Sediment... | reverse complement strand
GAATGGAAAGTACCGAACTTCGTTCAACCTCACTCCCACAGGAGAAAAGTTTGCCAACGACAAGCTGGTCAAGAAGTTCTGGAAATCGACCTTCACCATACCCGCGAAAGATTTGAGCAGTGGTCAGGCATGGCAAAACAAGCTTAAGGAATTGTTCAACCAAGCGTTCAAGGGTGCTAATCGACACTACATTCAGGACGAAATTCACTCGGACCAGCCAGTTACCGCTCTCTTTGCTGGCCCCTTCTCCCACCCTCTCGATGAGGAGGAGCCCGAGGATGGCGGTGTAATCATCCATACCGCCAGTTCCTCTTCCTCCGCACTTGAACAATTTTAATTATTCAATAAAAAGTTTATTTGCACTTAACACACTCTTCGTCCAAGTGGAGGCGGGGCAGCATTTGCTCAGGCTTCCACTCCTTCATCATCTTCTTGAGGGAGTGTTGGCTCTGGTACTTGCTGTCGTACTTTTGACTGACCTTTCCAGTCGCCATGAAGACAATCTGACCCACTCTCCTCCCGCAAACCAACATCACCGAACGGTCCTTGGAGAAGTTGGTGATCTCCAGGGTCCAGCGGTTCGTGAAACCGGTATCACCCCAGCCAGCACACTTGCAAATGCCAATGTTATTTCGGCCCAAAGAGCTCCGGGTCTTGATCATTGTGGTCACTCCATCCACCCCACCAATGAACTCATCCGTATGGCCCAACACAGTCTCGCCAGGCTGGAGGACAAACACTCGATCATTGAGAGAAATGTTCTCGTACTCGTTCTTGGCGATACACTCAATCTCATAGTCAGAAGGAGGTCCAGCGATCATGGGCATGGGCGTAATGCACAGGATCTCCTGTTGTCTGTGCGATACCTCAATACGTGCCTGTTGACTGGGACTTGCCTTGTGCTTTGCCTTGAGGTAATCGCGAAGAGTTACTGCATGACGTGGAACCTCTTCCCACATTTCTGCACTGGGAGCGTAGATGTTCACGGGCTTGTCATCTCCCAATCCCCGATGATAAGCACGCTGGCGATAGAAGAACTCCCCCAAGCGGATGTCGTAGGAATTGGGCTTCACTTGCTTCCGATCGTAGGGTTCAATCACAATGTCCCCTCGTCGGTACGCCTTCCTGATCTCTCGGTCCGAAAGCACTGAGGAGTACTTGAACTTAGTCGGCTCCTTCCTCTCCTTCTCCCTTTTTCGGTTGCTCTTCTTCGCACTTGATCTTGGCATTTTCGATTTATTTTTTTTTCGGGCTCTTTACTTTTCGGTTTCCTCGTTGCTTGATTTTTCCTCTTGACTGGAGGAACTACTTGCTTGGGAGCTGGAGGCCTCGAGGTCGGGCTGTACAGGTGATAGAGGGCTTTGTGCGAGGATCGCTTCCATTCTCTTGAAGCACTCACTGTCCTTGTCCAAGGTCTTGTTTGCACATTCCCAGGGGGTTTGGTAGTATAGCTCTACCGGGTTCTTGGTGAGCGCCCCTGGAACGTGCTTTCCGTAGTACTCGATCAACAAGAGTAGGCGGGGGTCGCCCTTGGGCCATCTTTGTATTGCGGATACGATTGCAGGCCGTCCCAACATGTCTCCGTCCTCGGCCACGTCCTGCCAGTGGAAGTTGTCGCAGAGAAACCGAAAGATGTCAAGGGGAACCCCATGAATGATTGCCTCATGGAACACCGTGCACGCATCTTGTTCACTAGCATCCAGGAATACATCGTGCGCAGTCTCGTGCACCATCTTGACCAACTCCAAACTTCCCGAACGGATCGCACAGTGGGCCACGGTCCTCTTTCCAATTTTGCTCACATCGTTCCAGCGCTCATCTCCATATTTTTTCCACCAGTCTATTGCACCATCAATATCTTTATTCGTACACAATCGGAAGAAGCGATCTACCGATCCTTTTTCGGTGTTTGGCTCTTCCTCTTTCTTTTCCTCTCTTTTACGCTTCATCACTCAACTGGTCGAATTTTTTTTTGCCTGAAAGAAAAACAAAAGAGTTTTTCGATTGCTTTTTTCCACTTGAAGAAAATTAGTACGTGCTAATTTTTTTATCAGTGGGAGTGGAGAGTGATGGCCAATTGCTCGATGGATCCCTTGGCTTTGTTATTGGTACATCCAGGCTTAAGTCCACTGTTGTTGACGATGAGCGCTTCTCCGCCATAGTGTAGAACGCCAAAGAGAAAGTAACATATAAAGAGGATATCCGCAACGACCAACACACTCTGTTGGGCCACCATGGATATTTCTTCAAGGAACCAAGGGCCCAGTGATGTGAAAAGGAAGAAAACAAAAGCGTAGAGAAAGTAGGTGAGTAGCAAGGTGTTCCCGTACGAGGGGTTGGCGCACTCCCTATTCCTTGATTCCATGATTAGATGGGCCAGAAGGAGGATGGTTGTGCTGATGGCCTGGTAGCTCCAGAAGGGCACATGGTCCTCCGACTTGGCGGCCAGGAACCAGGTAATTTGAGCGGAGAGGACCATAAACACATGATAGAGTGCGTCCAGCGTATCCTCTCCCAATTGGTAGGTGATGGTGACCACGCCTGCCACTAGAAAGATGAGCGATACGCCCATTCGCGCAATGAGGTCCTGGTCCCCTTCCACCAGTTGAAAGTTGACAACATCGTCCAGGGAGTCTGTGAGGAAACCGAAAACAAAGAGAGAAGCAGTGACGAAGGAGGCTGTGATCGTATGGTAGTTAATTCGACGGAGGAGGTTCCCTCGGTTAATCGCAAACACCAAAGTGATAAGCGGGGCGAAGAACAACAACCACCCTTCCACGTGCCATAGAACACGGAGAGCGCTCATTTCGAAAAAAGAAAAAAAAGTTTGCGAGAAGTATGGGGTGCGAGGGGTTAACTAAGTAGCGATTTATTGATCTATTGCTGTTCCATCATGTCACGGTGGCCCATCAGGCGGTAGACGACCTCCAGCTCGAACTCGACCTTGAACGGCACATCGCGCATGGCGTTGACCGCACGGGAGTCGTTGGCCCACTCCTCCAGACCGCAATTGTCCTTCCATCCTCCAGAAACGGGAGCGATGCCAATGTCCAGGCAGCCCATGTTGATCGGACGTCCTCGGTTCGAGGCGGAGACCAACAAAGCCACGGCCTTGGAGAACTGAGCTTGAGAGAGATCAAAGTGCTTCTTGGTGGCAGAGTGAAGCTGCACGGTGTACTGTGGGCCAATACCGACCGTGTGCAGGTCAGAGCGTCCCTCGTTCAAGGCCTTCTTGTTCATGGTAGTGTTGCTCTCGATCACACGGCCCACGGGGCTGTCGATCGGCACCACGTAGCGCTCCACGGCATTGCCGTTCTCGTCCATGCGGTTCTCCACAAACTTGTCGCGCAGCAGCATCTTGGCATCGATGTTGGCGTAGCGGAGGAAGGTGTTATCAATTTGGGGGGTCAAATACACTTGCTTGCCTTCGTCGTACACGAGCTCGCTGTCCGAGGGCACAGACATCAAGCCACGCTTTCCGTCTTGGGTGTAGGTGCGGCCCTGCAGCTCTTCCGAGGTCAGAAGAACTTGCACGGGGAATCCGTTCTTCGCGTAGTTCACACGCACCTCCTTCACCAGAGCCTTGCCGACGTTACCGTGGCGCTCGCTTCCACGGGCGCTGCTGGCAGAGCGGTACTGCACAGCCTTGGCGTTGGAGAGAACCCATCGGGGCACGAGCCCACGGGCCTCCATCTCCGCACACTGATTCATCGAAGCGGTCACGCAACCGGGGTAGCAGCGAGACACGGTATAGCTTTCTTCATAAACGTTACCTGCGTGGCATCCAATGTTGCTGGGGATGGCCAAGTCCTTCTCGCTGGAAGAACCCACCATATCATTTCCGACCTTGGAGGCCTTCTTGGGGGACGCAGTGGAGGTGTATCCCATGGGTGCGGAGACCTTGGCACCGCTCATCATACTGTACTTGTTCATCGAGGGAGAACCCTTCTTCGGCATCACGACTGTATTAAGAGAGAAAAAATTTAGTTGATTTGGCGTGCAAGTCGTTTTCGTTCTTTTAATAGGAGTTTAGCGAGTGGTGCTAATTGATCAGGTCGCGGAGGAGACCTCTCTGGAACGAGCCTCGAGAGGCACGTGCACCACCTGTCAGGCTCTTGAATTTGCTGATGCTCACGCCAAGTTTCCGGGCGGCCTGTTGTACAGAGAGCACGCTCGCGCTCCCACTGTTGTTCACCATGTTGAACCGGTAGGCATCGGCTGTCACCATGGCAAAGGGCTGGACCAACCGATCTCGTTGGAGAATACCCACAAAGGTGATCTTCCGCCCTCTCTGTACACTGTTGAGGGCGTGCTGGATCGCGGCCACAAAGGGTGCGGAAATAAAGTGCTCAAAGAGCACCCGGTCCTCCTTGAGGTCCTTGATGCCGATGAAGGACAGCATGGCGCGCACTTGTGCCACGTCGGCCCCGTCCTTGCTCATCAGCATGTCACGCACCATGCGAATGTCCCGTTGAGGAAGCACTTGTTCCTTCTTGTATCGCCGGGAAGCGATCTCGTAGTCCAGGCGCTGTCGTTTGTTCTGTTCTTCCATCTTCTCCAGTTCCAGTTGTCGTTTGCGCGTGGTGTAGTCCTTCTCGTCACGGTACTTGTCCCGCTCGTAGTCGAACTTCTCCCTTTGCATGTCGCGGTCCATGCGTGCCTTGTCCCTGGCCGCATTGACCTTCAACTGTTCAAGGTCGTACTTCTTGTCCTGGAGTTCCTTTTCCTCTTCGAATTTATCCGTAGCAGCAGTGATCTTCTTCTCCTCCAAATCAATTTTCCTCGCTCGAAGTGCCCGTTCGGCCTCATCATTGTCCAGGTCCAGTTGCTGCTTTTTGACCTTGAGCTCGGCCAACTGGTTCTCCAATCGCCGTTTCTCTCTTTCAAGGGGAGCCATGGAGATTGTTTGCTGGTTGTCCGCCATCTGTTTGATCACTTGAGCCTGAGCCTTGTCCACCTCCAACTTGAGCTTTCGAAGATCATAGCCAGTGGCATCACGGGCCCGTGCACGGGCCAGGTCCTGCTTGGCCTTAGCCAGATCCTCTTGAGCTTTGCTCAGACGGTTGTCCCAGTCCTCGCTCTCGTACTCGCGCTTCTCTTGCTCGTGCTTGCGGATGGCCCTCAGGTTTGGTCGGCTGGTCTCCGAGTTGAGTCGACGGCGTTCCGCATCCCTCTTCTCCTTCTCGTACTGGCGGAGCTGCCTTAAAACTGTGGAATCAGTCTCCGAGCTGAACTTTCTGAAATCAGCAATCCATTTGCTAGTTTCGTAATTTCGTTTGTCCTGTTCGTGCTTACGAAGTTGCGCCAAAGTCTCGGGGTCGGTTTCCGAGGAGAGTTTGTTCGCTTGGGCTCTGAGTTTTTGAAGTTCCAGTTGTCGCTTGATCTGCTCATAATTGAGCACATCCTCAATTGCACTGTCCCTTCTCTCCTCTCGGTCGGCCTTGCGCTTCTCGTTCGCGAGCTTGGCCATAGTCTCCTCAAGTTGAGCCTTGGCCTTGGCCAGGTCGACTTGCCGTTTTTCTCGTTCTGTGGCCTCTTTTTGAGGGTCGGGGTCATCCACCATCTTGTTCTTCTCGAACTCTGCCTCGGCTCGCTTGGTGCTCAGGGCCAGCATCTTTGCCTGGAGATCGGCCTCCAGCTTGCGCAACTTCAACTCCTGCTCTCTCTTACGGAAGGCCCTTTCACTAGGATCAAGAGGAGCAGAAGACCGCGAAGAGGAGGAAGCAGAAGAGGAAGACGCACCAACATCCTCGGCTCTCCTTCGAGCGGCCTCGAGGTCTACCATCTTCCGCTGGAGATCGATCTCAGCCGAACGAACACGGGCCTCGTTCAGCCTCCTCTGCATCTCCGCGTCGTATTGGGGGTCTCCACTACCCCAACCACCCGGAGGTCCTCCTGGTGGTCCACCACCACCACCACCACCCCCTCGTCGTCCACCAGTGGTAGCAAGGGAACCACCAGCACCTCCACGGAGGCGAGTGGTCAACTGTCGCTCTCGCTGCATTTGGAGCATGGTCTCTCTCAGCTCGAGGTCTTTCTTGCGCACATCGAGGTTGGCGGCTTGCTTCTCCATCTGATCCGCGGCTCTGCTCAGTTGAGCGATTTTCGCCTCATCGTCCTTGGCCTCCTTGGCCTGTTCGGCCAGTTTCTGGTTGGCAACTTCAAGGGTACGGGTGGCCATGGCGAGCTTGGCGCGAGCCTCGGCCAGTTCCTTCTGTTGAGCACGGTAGTCTTGGTCCTCTTGTTGCGCCTGTATGTCTTCTGGCTTTCCAAACGTGGCCACTCCTTGAGGGGGAGTGTCGCCGGAAGAAGAAGAAGAGGCAGCCTCTTGCGATAGTTGCGCAATTTCTTCCTTTTTCTCGGCGAGAATACGATCGACCAGTTTGCGCACCACTTCCTCGACAACGCCCGGTGCGCTCGGCAAGTTGTCCTTGAGGTAAGCGTCAACTGCTCGCTTCAGGGTATCATCGTCGATAATGCCAGGAACGACTGTCGGTTTCACATCACCTTCTCGCAATTCTTGTACAACTCGGTTCACGAGAGCCGTTTGCAAACCTGGGTTGTCTTGGAACGCTTGGTTCGTTAGGTATCCTCCGGCATTGAGATACTGCTGAACCTTGTTTTCCAGTTGACTGTTGAGCACAAACTCGTCGTCTCCGTTCGGTTTCTGTTGATAGCCGCCAAGTTCCGTCTTTGTCGCGTAGTCATCTGTCACGCCCTTAAGTCGTTGTTCGGCAGCCTCAAGTTCCTCCTTGCTTGCATAGGTTTCATTTCTGGCAGCAAGTTGAAGTTTGGCAGCCTCGAGTTCTGCCTTTGCTTCTTCTAGATTACTCGCGGCCTCATCCCACTTTCTTTGCCACTCACCTTCTTTACCTGCAAGCGATCTGTCACGTTCCTCCTTCTCTTCTTCCACGGCGAGCTTTAACTCATCGTATTCTCGTTTGCTAGCGTTGTAGGCTTTCATTGCTTCATCGTAAGCAGCAATCTGAGTGTCAAGCTTTGAACCCAACTCTGCGATCTCCTTGGTCAAACCCTCAACGCTCTGTTGGAGGACCCCAAATGCTCTCGCATCCACTGTCGTGTCACCTTCAGCAGGCTTGCTCAGTTCTTTGATTGTGTCTTCCAGTTGGGTGGTTTTCGATAGGAGAAAACTCAACATCTCCGGTATCTTGCGATTGCGGATGTTTGGAGAACCACGACTAAACGTACCGGTTGCGATGATGTCTTGGGCTACCTTGGTGAACTCTTCCCTGAGCAAGTTTAAGAACGCATTGGCAAGAGCGGGGTTCCCTTGCTCGGCAGCTTTCGTAACTTGCTCGGTGAGCCAGGTCAGGGTTTCCATGGTGTCCACACGTTGAGTGAGACCTTCAATTTTGAGGTTTTGTTGCGCATTGGTCTCCAGGTCTTTCAGTTGTTGCTGGACAGCAGCCTCGCGATTGGCCAAGTCTCTCTCTTTGCTCTCGAGATCACCGAGATCTGATCTGATCTCGGCTAACTTTGCACGCTCTCTGACAATTTGCTCGTTGATCTCATCGATTGTTGCGCGCGCAGCAGCCTCTCTCCGATCCTGTATGGCCAAGGTGTTCGTGAGCGCTCGCACTTGCTTTTCCAGATCTTCTATCTCTTGTTGAAGAACTGTAGTCGTTCCCCCCTGTTGTTGTAATGTACGAAGTTGCCTCCGTGCTGCTGTCAGCTCTTCTTGCGCTTGTGTTAGGGTTTGGTTCGTCCTAACACGCTCACGTTGTTCGGTTTCAAGATTCTTCTGCGCTTCTCTCAATTGCCTTTGTAGCGCTTCCCCTGCTTGCTGCTCTCGGGTTTGCGCCGCCAGTGCCTCATTCTTTTGTGTTTCTGTTTCAGTAAGTCGTTGATTGAGCCTCGTAAGTTCCCCTTCCATGGCTTCTTTTTCTGTTTGGGCTTCCTCAAGTTGCTCTTTCATACTCTTTTTCGTTGCTTCTAAACGGCTGACTACAGCGTCTCGATCTTCTAAATTGTCGGTAAGTTCCGTGATCCTGGCTTCCAATTCGGCCAATTGTTTGTTCACTTCATCTGTTGGTCGGGATTCGCTCAACTGTTGTCTCAGTTCGTCCGCTCTTCGTCTTGCATCGGCCAGCTCAGCGCTACCAACAGATGAATCTCGTAGCGCCTCAGCCAATTGGGCATTCGTCTCTTTGAGTTGCTTTTTGAGCTCCTGAATGGTTTCAGGTAATTGCGAATCACCGAGCGGTCTCGGTTTTTTTCGAGGTCGTAACTCCGACGGAATGACTGGAATGGAGGCCAGACCAGACACAAGAGCAGTACGCGCATAGTCAATCAGCTTTCGGTACGCCAGATCACGCAACGAACGAAAGTCTCCTCTGTACTTACCGGGATCATTTCTCTCCCTATCTGACTGAAGACTGATATTGTAGAATTGTTCGACAAGATTCCTCCATTGCCCTTTCACCTCGTTGTTGGGTTGCAGTTTCATCAGACTCCAAAGTGCATGCAGTGCGATAGCAGACAATATCTGATAGGCTTTTGTTTGGTTTGTGGGAGTCCAATTGCTCAAATCCTGTATATACCCCTTCGGATTTTTGAAAACAAAATTTACATGTGCCAAGTGAACGTTATCAGTCTCTTCGTCGTCGTCCGCTACTGCAGAAGAAGATGAAGAAGAAGCTGCTCCACCACCTCCGTCGTCACTCATCGCAAAAGCAGTTTCCTTGCTGGCTTGAATATATCCTGCAGCCTCAACTATCCACGGAATCTCCTTATCGTCAGTACGCCCGTCGGCTCTAATAAACACATCACTACTATTAGACACATTGGTGATAAATTGGAACAACATGTCCTCTGGCGCGTCACCACTTTCCCATTGCGTTGCATAGGTATTTCCGTCGAAAAGAAGACCAATACGCTTCTGGCGGGTTTCCCGGTAAGCCCTTCCGATGGGAGAGCTGATGGGCTCGGGCATTTGGAGACGGGGCTTCTTGGGGAAGGAGGCGCGCTCGCCCTCATCGTGGAAGTCACGCCGGCCGAACAGCGCAAACACCCCACGGATCCTCATCTGCTCCAGAGCCAGGGCCACCAGGCCCTCCAGGCCCCCAGAAATGCCACCTGCCCACCCCTCGGTCAGAGGCACGCCCACGTTCCCGCACACGGTCTTCAGGAACATGTTCACGTCGCTCAGGAAGCGCTCCTCCTCTGTGTTCACAAAGAACCCACGGAGAAGAGTGTTGACCTCCTGGCGAATTTCCTCCTCATTCTGCAAATCACTCTGCTCCTCCTCGTCCCTCCTTCTCCTCACTACTCTTCGCTCTTCTTTTTCTTCTTTTTCTTCTTTCTTTTCTTTTTCTTCTCCGTTTGCACCAATGAAGGAGGGTCGAGGGTCGTGGACCATCTTCACGGAAATGTCCCTTTCCCCTTTTTTCTTCTTACTCTTCTTTTTGTTCTTGGGTCGCTTTTTGCCCATTCTTTTTTCAACCTTGGCTTCCCCGTAGGACTCTCCGACCGAAGAAGAGCCAATGGGACCAAAGTAGGAAAGAGGTGGGTTTTGCGGGCGAGACAAGAACATAATTAGAGATTCATCGGGTTCTTGAGACTGTTGGTTTTTATTTTTGCTTGACAAAGAACGAGGTTGGAATCACAGTGATGTTTCCATTGGCGCCATAGGTCTGCATCTCGTCTCCGATGGCCATGTCGTTGACAGCAAATCCTCCTGCCGTGATGGAGTAGGTGTGCTGTCCGTCCAAGGAGCGCTTGGAGGAGATCTCGGCCAGCTTGGTACCCTTGGGCACCTCGATGGTCGCCGACCTCAGGTAGTCGTAGAGGGGCTTGTTGCTTCCTCCCTTGTTCAGGCCGACAAACTGCTTGATGTGCGCGTGGCGGTCGTGAGGCATGAATACGTACGCGTCCATGTTGTCGCCCGAGGGGTTCACGGCCGAGGCGATGTTGGTCGGGTTGCGCTTCCACATGGCGCCAAAGAGCTTGGCGCTCTCGGGCTCGTTCTGCTCGTCCACCAGGTAGGGCGAGGAGATCTTTTCGTTGACGGAACGGCGGCCAGCTTGTGTGGTGACAGCTCCTTGCTCCTGAAGTTCTGCCAGTTGTTCGCGAGACATTTCCACGGGACCGTCAGCCGTCTCCACAATCACCGTATCACGTTCAGGCAAACCAGGGCCCTCCTCCTCGAAATCGCTCTCAACCCCGCTTTCGGATCCGCTCTCATAATCAGAGGCACCCTCATAATCGGAAGCACCCTCACCAAGGTCGCTCTCGTAGTCAGAGGCACCATCACCAAGGTCGCTCTCGTAGTCAGAAACGCCATTCTCAGCATCGTCTCCGTTCATGTTTTTGTCCCACTTGGCTGCGTTCTTGAGGGGGTCATCACAAGGACCACAGCGACGGCGGAAGGGGTTGTTGTGCTTCAACCGTGCCCACATGTCAGAGAACGCATTGCCCACCTTGGCCTCACGAATCAACTGGTCCATGGCTTGCTCGTCACCAGCCTGAAGGGCCTGCTCAAAGGCGGAGGCGATCATCTCGCCCGAGCGAGCCTGTTGTTTCTTCAGACCCTTCTTCTTACCCTTCTTCTTGCCCTTGGAACAAGTGTTACAGCCAATTTCCTTACCTTGGAACAGTTGGAACGGCAACTCGTCGTCTTGAACACGATCGTCATCAGATTGCGTAGGACCGAAACGTTTACGGGAGGAACGCTGTTGATCCAGATCAAGCTGTCGTTCGGCGGCAAGACGCTCAGCCTCTTCACGGTCCATCTGGTTTTTTGCGCGCCTGGTTTTAAGTCTTCGAGTCTCGAGAATCGCGCGTTTCCGTTGTTCAGCTTCTCTGATAACAGACGACGGGATCGTCTTGTCGAACAATTCGACACGCGCTTGGAAATCCTCATCAGATTCATATTCTTCCGAACCAAATCCAAATTCTCCAAAAACTTTTCTGGTTTTCGCGTGTTCGATGGTAATAATGATCGAATCAATTTCGTCCGGATCATCGGAAGACTTGAGTTTGTCGTGTAGACGAGAAGCCCACGCCTCGTCAGTCTCGCCCTGCTCTTGATCGAACTCGTAACTGGAACCAAACGCAACTCCAATTTTCTCGCCTTTTCGCCCCTTCTTCTTGCCCTTCCCGCGCCGACTGCACGCACCGATCACCTGAGCGTTGATGCGCCCGTAGCAGTCAGTCGGAAGAGAGTAAGCGGAGCTGCACCGGCAGCGGAACTTGGGCACACCACACAGCTTGCAGGGCTGCTGCATACGACGGAGAGAGGGATCACACTCATCATCGGAGGAGAGTTCGTGGTCCGAACACTCGTCATCGGAAGAGCGGGCCTCGCGCAACCCGCAAGCATCCTCGTCCACATCACGGTAGCAGGCCTTGTTGCGCACGCGCTGGCGGCAGCGGAGAGCGCAAGCTCTCATCCACCCGAGCAAACCACAGCGCATAGCCTCCGACACGCGCTTGGCGAGGGTGCAGCGGAGCTTGTCCACGTCCACACAGTGGGAGAGGGAGCACATGGCTGCTTCGGTGCAAAGAGAGCGGGAGAGCAGGCTGGAGAGGGTGTTGATCATGTACTGGGGCTTGCACCCGAATCGACGGGTGTACCCACAGAAATGGCGACCTCCGTACTTGTGGTGGCCCATGACCCCACGGAGAACCACGTGCTTGATGGCAGTGCGGTTCTTGGCCATCACACAAGCCTTGTCACCCCAAGAGCCAGGGGACTGGTGCACGACGACTAGATGTGCCACGTGGTTACCAATACGGTTGGCGATGTCGCTGGCAAACTCCTCGGCCTCGTCCACTTGCTTGGGAGCCTGGGAGGCCTTGGCGAGAGCGCCCACCAGAACCGAGGGGTCTCTCATGGGCTGATCGGGTCGGCGTTCGATGGCGACATCCTTGGCAAAGTTGATGTCCGAGAGGATGGTAGCGTGGGAGAGATCCGAAAGATACTTGCCGTGCTTGGTGGAGAAGAGTTCCACGCGCCCGTTCTCGCTGTCGCCCAGGGCTTGCTCAACCTTGGTGGCCAGTTGGTCGGCGATGTGAGGTTCGGTGATGTTGGGGTCGAATTCGAACAGGCACTTTTCGGATTGGGTGGGCAGAACCACCCGACGTACGGCGAAGGGGTTCTCGTTCTTGACGAATCCGTTCTTGATCGCGTACCCGATACCCTTGCGCTGGACAAAGGAGGGGGTGCGCGCGAACATGCGCTTAGTTAAGGGGGAGAGGCGGTTGAGTTCCTCTCGGCCAGGGTGAGGTTGGTAGACGGGAGCCTTCATGGGCTCCTCATCGCGAAGGTGTTCGGGAACAAAAGTCATTTTCAATTTTTCTTTTTCCGGGTGACAGAGAAAAGTGGGTTAATTAGGCTTTGTTGGTTTATTGGTTGTTGTCGGCGAGGGTGAAAGTTTACTCGCAAGTGCCAGCCGCGTAGCTGTTGGGGAGGCGATCGCATCGGCGCTCTCCCTTGTCGATGCGCACGTAGCGGGCATTGGTGCGGATGAACGAAAGAGAGGTGTAGATGAACACGATGGTGATGCCGATGAAGAGAGGCAGTTGGAACCAGCCTGACCAGTGTTCCACGACCATGGAGATCCACACAGCAAGATGGAGCAGCCAGGCTCCGAATACACCAACAAAGGTGGCGCCCGACTTGTCGATGGTAGGGCGGAGGAAGCTTACAATCCAAGCAGACATGAGGACGATCACCAGCCAGAACCCGAGGAGAATGAGGGGCACACTCTTGGCGGGGTCGACTGTATCCGACCAGTCGTAGCCAGCATGCTTGAAGAGTACAACGCCGAGGACAGCCAGTCCCACGACCAAGAGATATACCACAATGGGCATCCACCACCAGGTGTCCAGGCCTCCATAGAGCATTTG
>Ga0180434_10006957_pt1 | contig 12872 bp, 13 predicted proteins | sample SS_ome_7_FD_132453 | JGI IMG/M metagenome (GOLD analysis project Ga0180434, IMG submission 132453) | Hypersaline lake sediment archaeal communities from the Salton Sea, California, USA - SS_1_D_2 metaG | ecosystem: Environmental > Aquatic > Non-marine Saline and Alkaline > Hypersaline >... | reverse complement strand
AGCGGCGGCGGCGGTTTCAGAGGCGGCGGCGTTGGTCTCGGACGTAGCTGCTGCCGTTTCAGAGGCTGCTGCGTTGGTCTCGGACATTCCTAAGGAAATGAGCTGTGTGCGGATTTTTCGGATGCGCTCAAAGCCATCTGGGGTTCCCGGTTCAACAACAACAAGATAGTTTTGAGTTAACGAGTGCGCTTTTTCGATTACTGCAAATAGCTTTTCCTGGGGAATTTCATTTAGAGAATAGGAAAAAAGGAGAAGGTCGGCAGAGTCTTTAAGGTTGAGAATGCTTCCAGTCTTCCAGGTGACAGAAAAGGATGTTTCTGGAGCAATTTTTTTTCCAAGTCGCATAAATTCAGGATCTTGTTCAATTAGGGTGAGGCTATCGATAGGATAATCAAGAAGCGCCCAGATCGAGGTTCCTGGCCCTGCCCCGCAATCAAGAATTGTTGTGGGCATTTCAACTTGTGAAAAGACCCTTCTTAAAACAGCACATGTTGCAGGAAGCCGTGTCGCTAAATAGGCAATCCGATGAAGCTCAGTAATATGAGCTTGCTTGTGATGATACCTCTCAGAAAGCTCTATGGCAGCCTGCATAAGTGCTTTTTGCGGGTAGGATTTACAAATAGAGTCTATGGCTTCTTCAAGATTCATTTAACTTTTGCCTGAAGAAGAACTGCTGCTGCAACTAGCGCAGAAATACTTGAAAACACGAACGGAATCATCGAGTGAGCATGAAGGAATAACCCTCCAAGAATTGAGGAAAACATCATCGTTAGGGAAAGCATTGACTGGCTCAAACCTAAAACTTTGCCCTGGATATTTGGAGGCGCTGCGTTAGAAATTGCGCTTGTACATAAAGGCCAAATTAACCCTGAAATAATCGTACATCCCCCCAGAACCACAAGAAACATTTTCAAAGAGTGTGGGTAAGGAATAAAAACGACAAGCAACCCAAAGGCGATAAAGGAAGTAAGAAGAATCCACTTTGGGTTAACCGTGTGATAGAAAAGGCGATGCAACACTCCTGTTCCAAAAATCCAGCAGACTCCAAGAAGTGCACAAACATCTCCAATTTTGGAGTTACTTAAATGAAAGTTTTCAACAACAAAGGCTGGTACGAAAAGAAAAATAATATTCCAGGAAAAAAGATAGAAAAAATAGATGAGGTAGAGACTTTTGATGGAATCTGTTTTAAGAGCAAGTTGAATATTGCGAATGCCTTTGATGAAGTCAAACGGTGTTTTAGAGGGGTTTTCTAAAGTTTCCCCAAAGGCAAAGAGAATAAAAAGAACATTGATTAAGCCGAGTATTGCACCAATAAACATGGGGAAGGAGGAGTCAAATAGTGGCGAAACTGAAGGGTCAGAAAGCTTTCCCCCTAAGAAAGGACCAAGAATGAATGTCAAACCAGCAACTGCCGAACCATAGCTATAATAACGAACCTTCTTCTTGGGGCTAGGGCTTAGATCAGACAAAGAAGAAAGACAAATAGAAAGGTTTCCAGCACCAACTCCCATAATCAGTCGAGCAAGGAAAATAATAAAAAGAGAATGATGATGAATTCCAAACGCACTAAGCGCGTATCCAACAAAAGTTAAGAATGTCGTTAACAGAAGGGCTTTTTTTCTTCCGTGATGGTCCGCATACTCTCCCATAATCGGTGCAAAAATAAATTGCATAAAGGGGAAGATTCCTAAGAATAATCCGAGCATCGTTGTTTTGTAAGCAAGAGAAGCTTCCGCCCCAATTAATCCTCTTGAAGGCTCTAAAAAAAGGGGGGCAAAAATCGGAAAGACAATGGTTGCGCCTAGATTGTCTACCGCAAAAGTAAAGAAAATTGAAAACAGGGAAGTTTTTTGTTTGACGACTTCCTTATCCATCCACAGACCAATCTACTGGGGACTTTCCCCACTCTTTTAAAACAGCATTTGTTTTCGAAAAATGGCGGCACCCAAAAAACTGTGTTGCAGAAAAGGGAGAGGGATGTGCTGCCGTCAAAATTGCATGCGGATGTTTCACTGTATTTAAAATGTTTTCACACTTGTCCTTTGCAGACCTTCCCCATAGGATAAAAACCAGCGGTTCTGTTCGCATGCAAAGCTTTCGAACGACTGCATCCGTAAAGGTTTCCCATCCCCTTCCGAAGTGTGACTTAGGTTCTCCTTTTCGAACCGTTAAGGTTGCGTTGAGCATTAAAACACCTTGTTTCGCCCAGTTAATTAAACATCCATGAGAAGCGGGAGGAATGTTTACATCCGCCTCCATCTCTTTATAAATGTTTCTTAACGAAGGGGGAAGAGAAATCTCCTTCCGAACACTAAAACAAAGCCCCTCTGCCTGATTCGGGCCGTGATAGGGGTCTTGTCCCATCAAAACAACTTTGACTTCACCGTAAGGGGTTTGACGAAAAGCGTTAAAAACATATTCCTCAGGAGGAAAAATGATCTGGCCTCTTTCTTTCTCACTCTCTAAAAACTTTTTAAGCTCCGAGATGTAAGGCTTTTTTATTTCTTCTTTAAGGGCTTCGTGCCAACTCTTTTCTATTTGCATCATGGCGATAGAATACCATGTTGAAAACTTTACTACAAGATTGACACAAACAGTAAATAACCATACAGTATTGCCCTCTATTTCTGGGTGTAGCGCAGCTTGGCCAGCGCACTTGCATGGGGTGCAAGGGGTCGGAGGTTCGAATCCTCTCACCCAGATTCCTTTTGAAGAAAAATTGAAAGAAACTCTTTTCTTCTCTAGTATTGAAGCCATAATTAAAAAAGTGGACGAGCTAATATGTCCGATCAATACTTAAATAATCTTGCTGTATTTGGATTTGCGCTTTTGCAGTCCCTGATAGTGTGTGTCTTTTCTGGGTTTCTCTTTACTGTTGGGCTGCGGGGACTCATTAAAGCCTGGCCAACAAAAAAACTCCTGAATATTTGGGCTTTCTCTTCTCTTTTATTTGCTGGGGTTTATGTTCTCCTGATCCCAATCAGCTTGAACATGCTTTGGTTGGATATTCCAAAAATTGTTGTCGTAAATGGAATCGCAGGATTCGCAATGACTCGTATAAGAAAAGGGGGAGAAAAAGCATTCGATCAAAAAAACTTTTTCTTAACCTGGCTGTATTTATTCGTCTTAGGTTTTATTCTTTACTCTTTGATACGAGGGATATCATGAAACGAATTCTACTTTTATCTTTTCTATTTCTATTTTCATCCATTGAATGTCGACAGTACAATGTTGACTACCTGTTTGATTTAATTAATTCTGGAAATAAGGATGGCGTTATACAGTTTCTTTCTAACCCAGAGTTAGTAAAAAAACCAAAACATATTGTTGAGTTTGTGGACTTATTCCAAAAAAAACTATCTGAAAAATACGATTACACTGTTTCTTGGCGGGATGCCTATAATAACTTTAAACCCATCCTCTTGCAAACAAACCTTCCTACAAGAACAGCAGAAAGAAATGACAGCTTTTTTCAAAGAGATTGTTTTTCTTTCGGAGACAAAAACGACACGTTCTTACGGATACATGAAGCTCAACTCTTTTACTGTTGATTATAAAGGCTCAATGGACCCTGGAATTGAAATGGATGACGATCTAGCCATCGCATATACTGAGGCTTTAGCGGGAGGGCTCTTGTGCATAATTCCTTCTGGGTTAACACAAGCGCTCGGGTTAGGTTTAATAACTCACGCAGCAACCCAAAGTTTTGAACACCTAAAAAGTGTTTCAAAAAAACCAAACACTTATGAATTAGACAATGGTTACTCAGAGTCTTATGGCTCCCCAAGCGAACAAAATGATCGAGATAGTTGGGATAAGGAGTGGTAATGACTAGCGTTTTTAACTTATGCATTCCTATCCCAAAGTTCATTAACAACCTTAGCCCCCAGCTTGCCCGTGAAGCAATGAAACAAATTTCCAATGCACAGCGAATACAAAAACTACATATGGCTATCTCATCCGTAATAGCCATTGGCTCTGTTGGAGTAGTGGGTTTTCTTATTTTGAATAGGGAGCTTACAACAGAGGAGCGCCGCTTAGAGGAACAAAGAAGAGATGGTTGGGTGTTGTGGTTGGCAAGGAGAGCTCATAAGTTAAATCCAAAAGAAGACTTGTTTTCATGTGTAGCCGTTATAGCAAGTATTACAGCTTCTATCATTTTTTTTAGCAATTTTATGGGATATCGATCTCTACAAAGCTTACGCACAGTTCACTTTCCAAAGTTGGAAAAAATTGCTACAATTCAGTAAAAAAATGATGCTGTGGAAAATGTTGTTTATGATCTGTCGAACGGTTGATGATAACTTGTTGACAAGAGCTGTTTCTTCAAATAATTATCAGTGTTGTCTGTTCTTCAACACCATATGAACAGTGGGCTTTCTCTATAGAAATTGGGGGTTATCAACAAATCCACAGCGGAAGAAGATGAAGAAAAATACTTAAATAGATTATTCTTTTTCTCTTATTAATGAATGAGTCAAGTACATGCCTACGCCAGAACGATTTTTTGATCTACAGGATTTTTCTCACAAAGATCTTTTCAAATTAGAACGACCCGTATGGGACAGCTTAAGAGAGCTAAAGAGATATCTCGACTCTTGGGACCTTGGAAAAATTGAATGTGCTGTTCCCGAGGGCGCCATACTTGTGAATCCTAATAAGATTTCAATTGGAAAGGGAACGCGTATTGAACCAGGAGCCTATATTGAGGGACCTTGTGTTATTGGGGAAGATTCTCAGGTGCGTCATGGAGCGTACATTCGACCATACGTTTTAACTGGGAAGAAGTGTATCATTGGGCATTCAACAGAGGTAAAGCACTCCATTTTGCTAGATGGTGCTCAAGCGCCCCATTTTAATTATGTTGGAGATTCTATTTTAGGAAAAAATGTTAACCTTGGTGCAGGTGTGATTTGTGCAAATTTCAGGCTGGATCATGCCGAGGTTATTGTTGAAGTTGAAGGGGCTCGTTTTAAGACAGGTCTAAGGAAGTTTGGGGCTATATTAGGGGATCTATCCCAGATTGGTTGTAATAGCGTCCTTAACCCTGGTGTATTGCTGCGCAAGCACACCTTTTCAAGAGCATGCAGCTCGATTCAGAAATCAAATGTAAGGAATCTAAAAAATGTTAAACCAGCTGATTGCTCCTAAAACCACCCTTCTAAAACCTCTTAAAAAGACGTTTGAAACCTTTTTAAAGCAAAACATTCTTCGTTTGGGGGATCAGAGCAAGCTACGAGATGCCTGCGAATATGCTTTGCTGAATGGAGGAAAAAGAATTCGTCCACTGATTGTAATGATGGTAGCTCGAGCTCTAGGGAACGACTTAGATGTTTTAGAGGCCTGCCTGTCTGTCGAATATTTTCACACAGCTTCAATTATTGCTGATGATCTTCCTTGTATGGATAACGATGATTACAGAAGAAGTAAACCAGCTTTACACAAAATGCATGGGGAAACCGTTGCACTACTAGCTAGTTATGCTCTAATTTCTGCCGGGTACGAGAAGATTTTTCACTCGGTTCAGTCCTTGTCAAAGCAAAAAACCCCCTTTTCAAAGAGAGCAAACGAGGCCTGCGCAATTTCCTTGGATGCCGCAACGCGGTGCGCGGGGATTTCGGGTGCTGTTGGAGGGCAGTTTAAGGATATCTTTCCTAAAGACCGTTCACTAGAAGAGATTCTTGATGTGATTTACAAGAAAACGGTGACTCTTTTTGAAATTGCATTTGTTTATGGTTGGGTTTTTGGAGGTGGTGACCTTCAAAGAGTAGACGAGATTCGAGAAGCGGCGTTCCATTTTGGAATGGCTTTTCAGATTTGGGATGATATAGGGGATATGGATCAGGATGGCGTAGATTCGATAAACATTGCTCAGGTCTGTGGAAAGGGGGAGGCAAAACGTCGACTAGAGGAAGAAGCCGAAATATTTACCCGTAAAATGAAAAAACTCGGGATCTGGACTCCCGAGTTTCAGCAGGCTGTGGATTTACTCCGCGGCTAATGCAGGCTCTTCTTTTGGAGCCCCCTGAACTTTTTCCATGATGAGGCGTTCAATTTCATCCGTCATCTCTGGGTTTTTCTTAAGCTCTTCGCGTGTCGCCTCTTTCCCCTGTCCCAAGCGTTTATCTCCATAACTGTACCATGTCCCTTTCTTATCGATAATGTTATGTTCAACACCAAGGTCAATGATCGATCCTGTGCGAGAAATGCCCTCGTTAAAGAGGATGTCAAATTCTGCAATTCTAAATGGAGGTGCCATTTTGTTTTTAACGACCTTCACTTTTACACGGTTTCCAATATCAACATTTTCTGGTCCTTTAATGCTTGCAATTCGACGGATGTCTAACCGAACAGAAGAGTAGAACTTTAGCGCGCGTCCTCCAGATGTTGTTTCGGGGTTTCCGAACATGACACCAACTTTTTCGCGGATTTGGTTAATGAAAACAGCGCAGGTATTGCTTTTTGCTAAAGTGGATGTAAGTTTTCGAAGGGCTTGTGACATAAGGCGGGCTTGGAGTCCTACGTGGGTATCTCCAATTTCCCCTTCAAGCTCCGACTTTGGAACGAGTGCTGCAACCGAATCAATGATAATGACATCAACAGCATTTGAACGCGCTAACATTTCTGCAATATTGAGGGCGTCCTCTCCACAATCAGGTTGAGAAATCATAAGGTCATCAATGTTGACCCCTATTTTTGCTGCATAAGCAGGATCCATTGCATGTTCTGCGTCGATGTAGGCAGCAACGCCGCCTTCTTTTTGGCAGCTTGCAACAATATGGGTAGCGAGAGTTGATTTTCCTGAAGATTCAGGACCATAAATTTCAACAACTCTTCCACGTGGCACCCCTCCAATTCCTAGGGCGAGGTCAAGAGAAATTGCGCCGGTTTTAATCGAACTGACTCCACGGTTTGCGGAATGGTCTCCAAGAGACATGATAGCTCCGGCCCCAAACTGCTTTACAATATGAGACATGGCAAGTTCTAGTGCTTTTTTCTTTGAAGCATCACTTGGGTTTGACATGGTAGGTCCTTACATTTAAGTTCATTTATTCCCAATATACACACCTTTGCGATTAGAATCATGGTTAAAATTTCGCTATCATGATAAGAAAAAGAAATGACTTATTTAGTAGGAGACATTGGCGGAACAAAAACCCATCTAGCCCTTTATCTTGAAGAAAAGGGAAAGATAGAGTGTGCAAAAGAAGAGAAGTTCCCTAGCCAGAAATATCCTAATCTTCGAACCATTGTGAAAGAGTTTCTTAAGGGAGAAACGGTTCACGTTTCTAAAGCCTGCTTTGGAATTGCGGGGCCTGTTAAAAAGGGGAAGAGTCAGGCGACTAACCTTCCTTGGCTCGTAGACGCAGACCAACTGAAAAGCGAATTATCAATCGACAAAGTTTCCCTGATTAATGACCTAGAGGCTAACGCCTACGGCTTGAACATGCTTAGGGAAGATGAGTTTTATACGATCAATGAAGGAGACCCTCATGCAGAAGGAAACCAGGCAATGGTTTCAGCGGGAACCGGCCTAGGGGAAGCGGGTATTTTTTTTGATGGACGGCGTCACTATCCGTTTGCTTGCGAAGGGGGCCACACAGACTTTGCCCCAAGGAATGAAAGAGAGGATGCACTTCTCCGTTATTTGAGAGAAAGGTTTGGTCATGTTTCTTACGAGAGAATTCTTTCTGGACCCGGGCTTTACAACCTCTATCAGTTCATGGTAGAGACAAAGCAAGTGGTAGAAAAGGAAGAGGTTTATAAGGAGATTGCATCGGGAGACTCTCCTCTTCTTATTTCGGAAAAAGGACTCAGTGGCTCGTCGAAAGCTTGCGCAGAAACGCTTGAGCTCTTTGTGTCTATCTACGGGTCTGAAGCGGGGAATGTCGCATTAAAAATGCTTGCGCTTGGTGGAGTTTATATTGGTGGGGGAATTGCGCCAAAAATTATGGGAGTGTTGAAAAGAGGGGATTTTCTCCGGTCGTTCACAGGGAAGGGGAGGTTTAGGGCGCTTCTTGAAGCGATTCCTATTCGCGTTGTTCTTAATGATAGGACCGCTCTTTTGGGGACCATTTATTATGCTAAACATCTGATGTAATTACAGCCCAGACAGAATCTTTTCCGACGACAAATTTATTTGGAAGGCATTCATTAACGGCTTTCATAACGTCTGGAAAAGCTAAGCTGTAATCGTGACCTGTTAAGAGACCACCAACACGAACTTTTCGCTTCCATGTTAGAATATCTTGTTTTACATGCTCGTAGCTATGGTCTCCATCGATAAAAACGAGATCAATATTGTTTGGAACCTGATCTACCCCATTTATAGAAGTCGTTTTTAATATTGTTGTTTTGGAATCTTTTGCAAAGTGTTTGCAAACTTTTTGATAGGTTTTTTCATATTCTTCTGGTTTGAATGAAGCGGGATCTCCTTTTTGGAAATAGGCAAGGGTTGGGTGATAGGGGTCAATGAGGTAAAGGTGGGCGTCAGGAAAGAGCTTTCTGAGTTTTTTTGCGTTTTTTCCGTCCCACGTTCCCACCTCGACAATTTTTTGCACACGAATGTTGTTTGCTACAGAGAGAAACTTTAAATAATCCCAACGAAAAACAATTTTTGGGTCGATGTTAAGAAACTTCATTGGTCACCTTTTTAACAAATGAGTAAAAAATTTAAACAATTGATGCAAGAAGAATCGATTGTGAATTTGAGCAAGCCGTGGTAATTTACTTCCATGAAATGGATGATCATCAGCATATTTTGCACGCTTTCTTTGTTTGCTGAGAAAATGGAAAGGCGGGTGGATGTTTTAGAACATCAAATGGGCGAGGTTGGGACGAAAACCCCTAGTGGTGAGTATGGAGCCAAGCTTGCAAATGCCACATTTGAAAGAGGTTGGGTTGGTGTTGAGTTGTTTGGAGGCCCCCTTTATTGGCATGCAAAAGTGGGGGGAACCGAGTATGTATATAGTCTAGCGAGTGGCAAAGGGAAAGTGGAAAGTCAAAGTTTCGACTGGGACTTTGGATACCGCCTTGGAATAGGGGTTTTTCTTCCGATTGTGAAGTGGGAGGTTTTAGGTACCTACACACACTTTGGGACTCACGATACAGAGGGTCGTGGAATCATTCCCCCTTCTCTTCTTGTGAATCTGCGAGGAAGTTTCTTTGTCTTTAGCCAGAGCGTAAAGTCTTCGTATGATATCGACTATGATGCGGTTTCTCTCGAGTTAAAAAGGAGCTCGTTTTTAGGAAGTCTTCTGGGGTTAGGCTCTAGTTTAGGGGTTAAGCAAGCGTGGATTGACCAGAAGCAATGGGTGACATATAGCGCACTCCAAGAAGAGCTTACGAAGGTGAAAGATCGGTGTCGATTTAGGGGAATGGGGCCTCAGCTTGGAATGAATATAAACTGGCACCTTTTTTCTGGGTTTAGCTTTTTTGGGGATGTCAAAGGGGCGCTGCTTTATGGAGATTTTGAGGTCAAGCACACCGAAACCCCCATTGAAATTAAGGGGGGGGCTCATCTTTTCTCCCCTAACCTCTCCTTCACCTTCGGCTTGAATAAAGATTTCCCTATCGGCGGGGCTCAGGTTTTTATCTCTCTTGCTTACGAGGCAGATTACTACTGGCGCCAAAACCAAATGGTGACAATGGAAGACGCTGGTCGAGGAAGGCTTAAAATAGCACGTCAGGCAGAAGACCTCACTTTTTATGGTGTGACCGGTCGCCTTGGTATTGAGTTCTAATATTTGCTCACAGCGGTGTGAACTGCATTTTGACTTTCGAGGACGCTTACTTCACCCTCCCTCACAATATCCCAGTAAACATGCCCACCATCTCCAATACGCTTATATATCAGATATTCACGTCCATCTTCTAAAGCTCTCTTCACTCTATTTGTGTGGAAAGAATGCTCATGAAGTTGGGCCCGCTGATTCCAGCGGACAGAAACGCTTAAGAGAAAAAACATCTCATTTGCAATAGAATAAAGATCTTCATATAACAAAGCTTCTTCCTGTAAAAAAGGACTTACAAGATAGCTCTTTTCGTTTGTTTGATTTACAAGAACGTAAAGGTTTGAAAGAGCGCTTGTGGTTTCTTGAAAGAGTTGAGCAGCATCGCGTGCATTGCGCCCCGTGTAAGGCGCAAAATCATATTCACTTCCATCACTAAGCCTTTCTTCATGTTCTACTTGAAGTCCTTGTTCATCATCGTAAAACCATCCATGGTCCAATGTTTTTAGAGATTGTGCTTTTCTAACCAAAAAATCTTTTGTTCTATCGCAAACCTGCCTGAATCGTTGGCAAAACTCTTCTGGAAGATTACAATCATGATGAAAGTTATTTAAGTGACCCTGAACCTCACGTGCTAGTTGGTTAACTTGGTAGGAACGATTGCGGCGAAGAATCATATGGAGATCTGCAGTCTCTAGTTTCGAGTAGTATGCAATTTGAGCAGTACTTTGTGTATAAGAAGTAGGACAGTTAGCAAACTTAGCAATGCTTTTTAATAGTTTTTCTTTGGGTTCGGAGGAAAGGCTAGGTATATAAGTGCCAAAAAACCACACATACTCTGCAATAACCTGATTTGAAAGAGCATGCCACTGTGGGGTGATAGGGTGTATTATATTGCGCAGGTCTCTGAGGTAGTCTTCACTTATTTGGAGGAGATTTTGACCCCTCTGATCCAGATCAAAACGGACCGTTTTTAATAGCTCTATCCATTCTGAAAGGTGACCTGGAGTTTGAAAGAGCTTTTCAATGTCGGTAGCGCCAAGCCCTTGTTCACATATAGAAAAAGCGTTTAGTCGCCGTTGTTTTTTTTCAAGGGCTTGAACTTCACCTTCTAAATCTCTAATGAAGGCTCCTTTATCCCATATTTTTCTGGTGTATTCTTGAAAAAACCATGTAAATCCTGCTTTAAGTTCGGGATCAAGCAACGTTCTACGTTGACGAAGTTCTTCAGCATTTTGTGGGTGTTTTCGGAGCTGATTATTAATATCTAGGTATTCTTGACTATTCTGAATGAGTTGATCAATTTGGGGATTAGAACCTACTATATCTTGAGTAAGCTTGAGCACCAGCAGCCATTCTGTAAGTTTTTTAGTCTCGATGAAAGCATTGCTTCTGACCAAATCCCTTCCTGAAGCAAGAAACTCATTGGAGGCTGTTGAAAACAGATCTGAGAGGGTGAAGTCGATTGCAAAGTGGGCCTCTTGTGGAAGTTCTGTAAAAAACCTTCTAAATGCCTGCACAAGAGCAAGTCTATTTGGTTCTGAATTTGAACGACGAAACTCCCTAACCTCCTGGGAAAGATCAGGAAAGGTCTCTCTTAGGGAAGGAAACGGCATTTGAGCAGTTAAAGCTGCCCAACCCTCTAAGGTATTAAAATCGATATTACCTCTTCTATTTAGGGGGAGGTTTCCGGTGGAACGAAATAAAAATGATGGCAGTTCAAAATCTTTGATAAATTTAATGAGTTGTTGAAAGCTGTTTATTCGAGATTGTAGTCCTTCACTTTCACGTCTAATGACATTGGCATTCCTTTCGTGCACCCAAATATTGAAGCGGACCTGAGTATGATTAAAACTATAACCTCGTAAGCCTGGGGTTTGGGGAATAGATGTCCAAGTAGCAGGGAGAGGAGTGAGTCGGAAAGTTTGATGTTGGTGAGAGGAGCCCCTTGCTATTAATTCATCCCAGTTGACAGGAGATCCTCTGGGATTCAGTACGGGACTCCAAACGCCCTCGAAGCAAATAAAAGGAGGAACTCCATTAAGCTCCCACTCTTGTGGGGCTCCATCAAATGTTACTTGTTTGGAGAGTTGCTTGAGTTGCGCAATAGACTCTGGTAGTAGATGTATTCTTTCGCAGTATTCTTCTTGAAGTCTGCAAACTTCAGAGGAGTCTATAGACCCCATGCGATCAGCAAAAAAGGGAAGGCCTCGATTGCTTGTTAAAAAGATAAGAAAACCCTCAGGAAGCACGTACATATATGCTGTGCAGTTAGCATCCCGAATTTCTCTGGTTCTGGAAGTTGGGAATAGCTCAGTGCGGAGGTAATTAGAGTTATGAAAAGTACTATCCAATCTATGGGGGTTCCTATTCCTCTCTCTTTCTTCTGCTTCTATTTGGCTTTGAAATAGGAGTTGTGTTGCTTTCCAAGTTCCCATCTGAAACGTTGTAAAAGTGAGGGTCGCAACGATATTAGCCTTCTTGGAAAGCTTGGCATAATGATTAGCGATTCCCATTATCAAAATAGAGGAAGCTCCATAAAGGTAATTGATGTAGCGCTCATCTGCCCAGCGCTTTAGATGATGTTCTATTAAAGGCCTCGAACAATGCAGGGAAGAGGCTAGAGCAATTCCGTAGATTCTTCTTTGTAAACTAATCGCTGGGATCTTTCCTCTCCGCCCAACGTAATAAACAGCTGCGACGAAGAGATTAATTGCTGACACTGTAGTGGTAGATAGGGCGGCCATAAATACCCTTCATAATTAATCAAAAATTGGAGCGTAACGGAGTCGAACCGTTGGCCTCAACAATGCCATTGTTGCGCTCTACCAACTGAGCTAACGCCCCATGAGAAACGATTGTAATTATAACGTGAGTTTTTTTCAATCACATGCTACGATGAACTGTTATGAGTATTTTTGAAAAAGTAGAGCCCTGCCCCCCAGACCCCATTTTTGGACTGGCGGCCCGTTTTAAGAAGGACAAAAACCCAAAAAAAATTGATCTGACAGTTGGGGTTTTTCGCGATGAGGATCTCAAGACACGCACTCTGCGTTCTGTCAAAGAGGCCGAGAAGGTTTTGATGAAGCTTGAGGTGGATAAAACCTATTTACCTATGGGAGGAAGCGATCCGTTTGT
>Ga0180434_10006955_pt1 | contig 12873 bp, 11 predicted proteins | sample SS_ome_7_FD_132453 | JGI IMG/M metagenome (GOLD analysis project Ga0180434, IMG submission 132453) | Hypersaline lake sediment archaeal communities from the Salton Sea, California, USA - SS_1_D_2 metaG | ecosystem: Environmental > Aquatic > Non-marine Saline and Alkaline > Hypersaline >... | reverse complement strand
GGGGTGGGGTAGGCGGATCTCCATCGCGGTCACGCGCAGCGGCCGGTGTTGGAGAGGCCGGCGATGCAGTGGGGGTTGGTGGGACCGGGGTTTGTACGTCCGACCTGCAGGCTGTCATCACGACGAGCCCCAGCAGCAGGATGATACGGAGATGCTTCCAACTCGAAGACTGCTGCCAGATCGTCGAATGGTTTTGTGTGGTCACGTGTCTTGTTCGGCAGATCATCGGTTTTCCTCCAACAGATCATCCATCAGCGCCGTAATCTCATCGGGCTGGGGAAGCAGCACGCGCCCGCCTGTCGACGTGGCTTGCTGCACCGTGCAACACGCACCCAGTGAGGCAGTGCGGATGTCGTCAGCGGTGACGTTGGTCACCAGGAGCGCCATGTCGATCGCGTCGCTCAGGGAAAGGTCAGTCTCGATACCGTCTGCGATGGCTGACCACAGATCGGGGGCATCAGCGATGAGATCGGGCAGCCGCTCAGGGCGCGTCATCCGATCGTGCACAGCCAGGACGATCTGCTGTTGGCGGAAAGCGCGGTCGAACCCGGGCGCAGGGACGACGCAGGTCCGGGCATACCGCAGCGCAAGGTCGCCGTCGAAGTGCTGTGCGCCGGCTGGGATGTGCAATGGATCGCGTCCGCCGCGGTCATTCGGGAACCTCATATCTTCGATGGGATGAGGGACCTCGACGTCCACGCCGCCGATGGCGTCAACCAGTGTGACGAAACCCTCGAAGTGTATCAGGGCGGCGTGCTGTACGGGGACGCCCAGTGTAGCTGAGATGGCCTCCTTGGCCAGTGCTAGCCCACTGGTATCCTGACTCTGCTGACCCAACCCGTAGATACTGCCCGCGCGTGCTTGGGCGTGACCGGGCACATCTACGTACAGATCGCGGGGGATAGAGAGCGCGAATGCATTCCCTGCCCCGGCGTCCAGATACAGCAGCATCAGCGTGTCGGTCTCGTCAGAGGCGACGCTCTCGCCATCGCTGCCCAGGATCAGGAGGGATACGGGCGCAGCCAGACGACCCGGATATGGGCGCGGCAATGGCCCGGGCGCAGGCGAAGAATCGACCAGGGGCGTGGGAACGGGAGTGGGTGTGTCTCCGGTAGCCGTAGGGCCAGTCACGGCCAGCGTATGGATCAAGCCAGCGAGCCCGGCCACGAAGAGTATCAGGATGGACAACACCGCGACGTGGCGCCAAAGGGGACGGAGTGGAGGCACAAGTGACTTGGGCTGTTCTGTGTTCAAGCGCCCGGTCACTGCATCCCAGGAACGGGCCGGCGTCAACGGTATCTGCTCTCCCACATCTCGCAGCGTCGTGGTCAAGTCTGCCGCCGTTCGGGCCAGTTGCTCCAGGCGGGCGCGGCAGGCCGGACAGGCGCGCAGGTGTAGCTCGACCCGCTCGCGGCGCCTGGTCGAAAGGTCGTCCTCCACGTAGGCCAGCAGTTGACCGTCGCTGAGATGTTTGTTCATGGCGCGTCTCCTGTGTGGCAACTCTGATAGCCCAACTCAATGCATGCCTCGCGCTCTAGGAGCCGAGCCAACGCCCGGTGGCCGTAGACGACGCGTGACTTTGCGGTATTGACAGGACAGCCGAGGGCCTGGGCCATCTGAGCGTACGAGAGGCCCCCGAAGTAGCGCAGGATGAGCGCCTGCCGCGATTTGGTCGGCACCTGTTTCAGCGCTTCCCACACGACTTGCTGTACTCCCACCAGTTCCAGCGCGACGGCCGGTTGGTGACCGGGTGTCTTGTCCTCAGGCTCACGCCCTCTGTCCGTCAACTCCTGCAGCGAGAGCCACCTGGTACGACGCCGGCGCTGCAGGTCCCGACAGCGGCTGGTGACGATAATCTTGAACCAGGTGCCAAAAGCAGCGCGCTCCGGGTCGTATTGACCCAGGTGCTCAAAGGCGTAGACAAAGGCATCCTGCGTTGCATCTTCAGCGTCCTGAAGGTTCTGCAGGAGCATATAGGCCAGCCGGAGGGCTGCCGGATAGTGAAGGTGATGGATTTCCCGCGCGGCGACTTCGTCACCCGTCAGCGCGCGTGCGATCAGCTCTTGAGTCATTGGGTCTGTTGCCGTCACCGTGACCGAAACCTTCGTCTCCGCGCCTTACAGAAATAAGTTAGACAAGACTTCGGAAGTCTAGAAAGTACTCCACCCCCCAACAGTCTTGAGGCGATTTCAAGCTGATTTTGTCTTCGAGACGCTCGAATTCATTTACCAAAGTGAAGCAAAATCAGAATGCTTTTGAATCAAAACTTAAAAACCCTTTGTGACTTCGTGTCTTGGTGGTGAAGGAGGCCTTTTTTCAGGACGGTCCTGAATGAAATACACCCAAGTCTTATACGCAAAAGGAGCGAAAAAAGTTTGGTTTTCGTCGGCGAAATCGCGCGATCAGCGGCGTTCGCGAACACGGCGTTCGATGGAGATGACCGAGGGCACAGGAACGAGGGAGTCGATCTCAACAGACGTACCGTTCACCTTCAGCCACAGCCCTGTGGAGAATCCGCCATCCAGGTTGAGTGCTACGTCCAGGGCAAGGTCAGACTCAGCGAGGAAGTACGCCAGTTCGTGTAAGCTGAGGTAGCCCCTAGGGGCGACGATGATGAGGATGTGCCCCCGGCGGTCCTGGGCCACGACACTGCGGCGGGCACGACGACCGTCGTCGGCGTCCGCGGGGAAGCCCATCACTCCGCCCGGTTTGACCAGCACCGGGAACGACTGCACTGCCTCCGCCAGGGGCTCATCCGGGTCGAAAGGCTGTTCACGCAGCCAGCGGACGCTGACTTGCCCATTGGACGTCACAGCAAAACTCCCGGCGAATTCCCCATAGGGGGTGCCCCAAGCCTTTCCTCCACTGACGAGCAGGCCTGTGGTTTCGTTTTCTGGCGTGAAGTAGCCCCCGTTGACGACCAGCAAGGGTTGGAGGCGCTCGGCCCAGGCGCTCACCGGGCGGGGCGCCGTAGGATTGTAGTGAACGCGAAAGCGTACGGTGGCAGGGTCAAGCCGGACGATTGTCAGGCGTTCGGCGCTCTCCTCGGTCTCCACCCGTATCTGTCGCATCTCGACGCCCGACTGCAGTGGTTGCCAGCCGGTGTCCGGCGGTTCGGGAGTGGAGGTTGGACGCGGGGTTGGGTAGGGCGTCGCCGTTGGACGTGGCGTGGGAGAGGGCAGTGGTGTCGGTGTTGGAGTAGCAATCGACGATAGCACGGAACAGCCTGACACCATAGCCAGGGTCAGGCAGAGGAATCGGCGCAGCGGCCAGTTGACAGATTTGCGCACGGACGCTCCGCCCTAACTGACCAGCCTACCAGTTTCCCGGTTGCCAGACCGGTATGTCGCCGATGCGGTCAGTCGGCAACCCCCTCGTCCGAGATGCGCCGGGCACACTCCATCAGTTCGCGCAACCGCTGGGTCTCCACAGAGAGACCGCGGGCGCGCCGCATATGCTCGAAGGCCTGGCTGTATAGCGCCGCTGCGTTTTCCCATTCGTGAGTGAACTCGGCGATGCGAGCAGCCTGCTCAAGCGCCATCGCCGCCAGCTCCCACTTGCCTTCCTTGGCATATTGGGCGGCCGCTTCTTCCAGATCAACGGGACGCTCCTTGGGCAATCGGCGCTCCGGCTCTGACATGACGCGCTCAACGGTGGGCAGGAGCAGGTCATACCAGTTGGACTTGGGCAGGTACTCGTAGAAATCCAGTTGTGCCGCCCGAGCCTCGGTCTCTAGCGAAGCATAGCCGGTGAAGATGATGACCCGCAGGTCAGGCTGCAACTGGCGCAGCATTGCTGCCACCTGGAATCCATCCATCTCAGGCATCTTCATATCCAGCAAAGCCACGTCGCAGGGATTCTCCCGCGCCTGCTCAACTGCCTCGCGGGCGCTGCTGGCGCTTACGACGCCATACCCTGCCTGTTTCAGGTAGTTCTCCAGGCTCTCGAGAGCCAGCAGATCGTCGTCCATAACCAGTATAGTAGATGACATGAGACTTAACCTCCTGTAAGAAACTCTGTGTAGGCCGCGATGGTTAGATCGAGACAGTATCGGCGGGGCCTTCCTCGGACTGTATCGGCATCCGGACGGTGACAGTGGTCCCCTCGCCCGCAACGCTGTTTATGTCGATGGTACCACCGTGGTTCTCAATGTTCCTGCGAGCAACGTACAGTCCAAGACCGCTCCCTTTGACTCCATTTCTCCAGTCTGAGAATCCAATGCGGAAGATGCGCTCCTGTGTCTCGGGGGGAATACCGACTCCCGTGTCCTCGACGTCCACGGCGATCCAGCCTTCCCCTTCGCGCCGAGTGCGCAGTGTGAGCGTCCCCCCGTCGGGCATAGCTCGCCCGGCATTCGTCAGGAGATTATGGAAAACACGTTCTAACTGGGCGCGACTGCCGCATACCGACGGTAGGTCCTCGCTCCACTCCCGCACAACGTCCACGTCGCGGTGACCATAACTGAACTCCTGCACCAGCCGCTCCAGTAGACGGTGCAGGTCGAGCGTCTCCCAACGCCAGACTTCGCTGCTGTCCAGAGCCACAGCTACGTGACCCAGATCGTCGGCCAGGCGCTTGATACGGGCCAGAATCTGCTGGATCACCTCGATGGAGCGTTCTCCTTCAGGGTCCCCTTCTACCAGCTTGCTCAGCGCCTGCACTCGCTGAGTGAGCACAAAATAGGTTGTGCCCCCGATATCGTGCCCAACCTCGCGTGCCAAAAGGCGCAGTTCTTCCTCCGCCTGTTGCTTGCGGCTGCGCAAGTTCTGCCATTCGAACCCGCGCTCGATGCGCACGACCCACTGGTCCAGAGGCTCCGACTTGTTGACGAAGTCCTTTGCCCCGCCGCGCATAGCCGCGACCACGTTCTCGTACACACCATAGGCACTGAGCATGATGACGTACGTTTGCTCCAGCAGATGTCTCTCTTGCATCTGCTGCAGCACCTCCATGCCGTCCAGCCCCGGCATGTTGATGTCGAGCAGCATCACCTCGCAGCAAGGAGGCTGTTCCAGGCGAACTAGTGCTTCCTCGCCTCCCACTGTGGCCTCCACTTTCCACCCCCGCGCTTTGAAGGTGGGATTATTGAGAAAGTCGACGACCTCCTCTCGGAAAAAAGGTTCGTCGTCTACCACGAGAATCGTCTTCTGTTTCGCTGCCACTTTTAGCTTCCCTTCAGCGGTAGTTCAAGCACGAAACACACGTACCCTTTACCAGTCTCCCATGAGAGGGTGCCTCCGTAATGGGTCCCCACCGTCTCTCGTGCCAGCGCCCACTCAAAATGGAGAGGCGACAGGTCTTCAGGCACCGCGGCGCTTGGTTCGAGGATCACCGAGACTCGGTCGGCCAACGGGGCATCCGGCGCGTGGATCTCCGTGCGCACGCGCTGACCATCGGCCGATAGCGACGTGCCTACCTCGATCAGCCCTCCCGGTGTTTCGAGGGCCTCCATTGCCAGTCGCATGGCAGTAACCAGGACGCCGAACAATTCATTCGGCTCGATGAACAGGGGAGGGATATCTTCGTAGGTTACGTGCACTTCCACTCCGCGCCGCTGCCGCTCTGCTGCCAGCCAGATGAGCACCTCCCGTATCACGTCGTTCCACCCCGTGGTCGTGCGGACAAAGCCCATCCGCTGGGAGAATTTTAGCAGATCGAGCAGCTTCCGGCTAACTTTCTCCAGGCTGGTTTCGATGATGCCCAGCCGCTTGGTGACCTGTCCATATTCCTCCGCAGCCAGCACGCCTGTCACTCTCTCCTCAGCTCCCGCGGTAGGGGGAGTGGGCATCTCTCGAAGGGTCTGCCTCCGACCGCCCTGCTCGATTGTCTGTCGGCCTTCTCTTTGTAACCGAAGGTCGCTGTGCAAGTTGGTCGCTGCCAGGCGCGCCACTGCCAGGGGATTTGCCGTCTCGTGGAGTATCCGTTGTGCAAGTGTGCCGAAGGAGGCCACCCGCTGCATGCGCATCGTGGTCACGCTCACGTCGTTCAGCGCCTTGAGATAGCGAGCGCCCTCCAGCACACCGCCGATGGCCGTAGAGAGCAAACGCAGATACTCCTCATCGTCGTCGGTAAACCAGTCGCGGTGACCAGGGGCGCTGGGGATCTTGTTGATCAACTCGAGAGTGCCCAGGACCTCGTCGCCCAACCGCAGGGGAACGCCGAGGAAAGAACGGTAGACACCAGAGGGAAGATGTTCGGCGACCTGTGCGACGTGCGGGTCGCTCCAACCCTCCAGCGCAGCCGACTCGCGTATCTGAACGGCTGTCCCCGTGCGAACGATGTGACCTGTCAGTCCCTCCCCCACCATGTACGTCAGCTTGCCAACCAGTGCTTGGGGGAGACCACTTGCCGCCCGCAGCACCAAGCGGTGGACGTTTTCTTCGGTCCGCAGGTAGATCTGGCACCCCTCGGTGCGGAAGCCGTCCATGACCCGATCGGTCACCGCCTGGAGCATCTCAGCGACAGGACGTCGAGGGTCCAGCTCGGAACTGATGTTCAACAGCAGATGGAAGTAGCGAGCACGGCGCTTCTCTCGCTCGTAGCGCTGTGAATTCTCGATGGCGATGTTCACCATTGCCGCGATGTGATTCAACAGCGCCTCATCTTGCCCAACAAACTGCTCCCCTTCCGCCTTCCCGGATACCCGTAGCACGCCAAGCACAGTGGCGCCATCTCGGGAGAGAATGGGCACACCGAGGTAGGCCAGGCCCGATTCGGCGCTGATCTCCGAGTACTTCTTGCTCCAGGCCAGGTCGTCGGCGATGGTTCGCAATTCCTGCTCGTCCATAGGATTGGCGATGCGCAAAGGCTGGCCGTGTTTGGCGATCCAGCCGGTCAACCCTTCCCCAGGCCCGTACTCTATGCGTTCGGAGGGCATCTCTTCGTCATCCAGGATGCCGGTGGTGCCACGCAGAACATAGCGGCCGGTGATGTCGTCACGCAAGAAGACGGAGGATCCACCGGCACCAAGCCGGTCGCGGGCATACTGCACGACCAGCTCCATCAGTCGGTCTCGATCTAGTTCGCTATAGACTTCTAGCAGTCTTTCGTCGAATCCAACAGTCCGATTCATAGCTGTTCTCAGTCTACCGCCAGTGCAGGTGATAGGTATAGAAGAGCGGGAGGAGTGTGAGACCCAGAATGTTCTGCAGCTTGATGAGAATGTGCAGAGATGGCCCGGCGGTGTCCTTGAGCGGGTCGCCAAACGTGTCGCCGATGACGCCAGCCTTGTGGGGCTCCGACCCTTTGCCGCCGAAGTGGCCCTCTTCGACGTACTTCTTGGCATTGTCCCACGCGCCCCCGGCGTTGAACATGAATATCGCCAGCGTTGCACCGATGACCTTCACACCGATCAGGTAGAAGGCCAATGCCCACGGCCCCATCAGGAAACCGACGGCGACCGGGAAGATTACGCCGACCAGCGTCGGCGTGACCATCTCCTGTAACGCGTGACGCGTTCCAATGTCCACGCAGCGAGAGTACTCGGGTGTGGCCCGGCCGGCCAGAAGTCCAGGGATCTCACGGAATTGCCGGCGAACCTCGTCCACCATACGAAAGGCCGTCCGGCCGACTGCTTTCATCGCCTGTGAGGTGAACAGGAAAGGGATGGTGGAACCGATCATCAGCGCGGCCAGGTTCAACGGATGGGCCAAGTTGAGACCGCGCACAATCTGTAGGGCAGCCCCCTCGGGGTCGACGCCGCCGAAGGTGACGAAACTTGCCAGACTCTCGCTGCTGGCCCCGACCAACTCGGCGGCGCTAAGGAGATAGGCAAAGAGAATGACGACGCTGGTCATCAAAGCACACGACATCCCGTAGCCCTTGGTGATCGCCTTGGTGATGTTACCGGCTGCGTCCAGCACGTCGCCAGCGCGGCGCACCTGTGGGCCCAGCCCGGCCATCTCGGCAATGCCGCTGGAGTTGTCGGCGATGGGACCGAAGGCATCGGCTGCCATGATAATTCCCTTCATCTCCGTGATGCCTAGCGTGGCTGCCGTGACCCCCATAATGCCCGGCAGGCCACCGCCCATGATGTAGAAGGCGATCACGTTCACCACGGCGACCAGGATCTTCAGAATTACGGCGCTCTCCATACCCCAGGCAAAACCGTAGATCAGGTTGACGGCCACGCCGCTCAGGCCGGCTTCGGCGATCTGCTTGACCGGCTTCTGGGTGATGCCGGTGTAGAACTGCACCAGGAGAGAGACAAGGATGGCGGTGACCAGACCGAGCGTGAGGCAGTAGAACAGGCGGATTTCGTGCATCACGTAGACGCTTATGAAGTAGAACGAAACGACGGAGAACAAGGCTGTTGTCAGGAATCCCAGATTCATGGAAACGATAGGGTTGCGTTTCTCTGTACCACGCACGGCCAGCACGCCCAGAACTGCGCCGATAGCGCCGATGGCCCGGCTGAGCAGAGGAAAGACCACTGCTGCCCAGCCATAGGTGGGCAAGAAAGTCAGGCCCACGATCATCGTGCCGATCAGGTTGTCGGACCCGGACTCGAAGAGATCCGCCCCACGCCCCGCCACGTCCCCCACGTTGTCGCCGACTTGGTCAGCGATGACGGCCGCGTTGCGTGGATCATCCTCTGGAATACCCTGTTCTACCTTCCCGACCAGGTCGGCCGCGATGTCCGCCCCCTTGGTGAAGATACCGCCGCCTAGCTGCGCAAATAAGGCAGAGAAACTGGCCCCAAAGCCAAAGCCAACCAGCAGGTGAACGTTCTCCGGGTGGGTCGGGTTCACGCCGTAGAGGAGCGCCAGCAGGGAGATGCCCAGCAGGTTCAGCGCGACGATTGAGAGCCCCATGACCCCTCCCCCACGAAAAGCGATCAGCAACGCCCGCGCGGCGGAGGAGCGTGCCGCAGCCGTGGTTCGCGTGTTGGCCCTCACCGCTGCGTTCATTCCCACATAGACAGCCAGCATCGATAGGGCGGCGCCAAATACGAAGCCGAGCGCGATCTGCCAGTTGCCATTCGGCATAGCTATGAACAGCAAAAGGGCCAAGATCACCACGAAGGGGGAGATAGTCAGAAACTCCCGCCGCAGAAAGGCATTCGCGCCCACCTGGATGAAGTGGGCAATCTCCTGCATTCGCTCTGTGCCGGCGTCTTGCTTACGTAACCACAGGTAAAGGATCACAACTACAACTAATCCAAAGACGGCCGTCAGGGGAACGGTGACGGCGGCAATTTGCGGCAAATCCATTGTCTCTCCTTTGTGGTTGTTAGAAAACGACTCTAGAGATTCTACCCGTACAGAGGGAAAAGTCAAATTTGATTCTTTGCTCCAATCGGTTATACTATGTAGCGGGCTATCTTGAACAAATCCCATCTATCCCAGGACCGAAGAGATCGGCTTTCGGCCGGTTCAGAGAGCTTCATAGTCACTTACGACAGGAGAGGTACACATATGGCCGACACAACCATACAGTCCGTTTACTACAAGCAGCCCGGATCGCAGAACACCGCCCGCACGTTGGAGATCGCCCGACGACGGGCCGAGGAACTGGGCATCCACACCATACTCGTCGCCAGCACGCGAGGCGAGACCGGTGTTCAAGCTGCACAACAATTTCAGGACTTCGACGTCGTCGTCGTCACCCACTCCACCGGCTTCCGCGAGCCCAACGATCAGCAACTGACCCCGGAAAATCGTGCCGCCATCAAGGCGGCGGGGGCGGAGATTCTCACCACCCAGCACGCGCTGGGCGGCATCAGCCGGGCCGTTCGCAAAAAGTGGGGTACCTATGCAATCGACGAAATCGTGGCCCAGACGCTGCGCATCTTCGGTGAGGGGATGAAAGTCTGCGTCGAAATCTCGCTGATGGCCGCCGATGCGGGTCTGGTGAAGGTAGGTGAGCCGTGCATCGCTGTCGCTGGCACCGGCTGGGGGGCAGACACCGCCGTCGTGCTCGTCCCCGCCCACGTGCAACAGTTCTTCGACCTGCGCGTGATGGAAGTGCTGGCCAAACCTCATCTGGAGTGACGCAGAGATGGAAGAGATCGAGAATCTAACTTTTGAGCAGGCCTTCGCCGAGCTGGAGGAGACCGTCCGTAAGCTGGAGGCAGGCGGGCTCGCGCTGGAGGAGAGCCTGACTCTCTTCGAGCGTGGACAGACGCTGGCTGTCTACTGCAATGCGCAACTGGATCAAGCTGAACTGAAAATCAAGAAACTGTCACCGGAAGGCGCCGTTCTTTTCGACCCACAGGGATAACGGGGGGACGTTTCTGCGCCATCGGAATGGCGATGGTACCCGACCCGGCCAGTGGGATCATCTTCTGCGGAGCAGCAGAGCGACGATTGCCCGAAGTTCTTCCAGGCGCAGCAGGAGCGCCACAGCCGCGTAGACCGCGGCGCCCAACACGACGCCTCCCCCCCCAATGTAAAGGGAAGCGAAGCGACTCCCTCCAATGGAAAGGGAATGTCGCCCACCCTGCGGTCCGATGGAGAACATCGCCTGCCATCCGAGCAACACGCCTCCCATCACCAACGCTGCCAGCCCACTCTTGGCGAAGGTGATCAGTGCCTGTGAGTCTTCCAGGCCCTTCATTCGCCGCCGGATGAGCACGCGCAGCACTAACAGCTCCACAAGTGTGGCGACTGAATTGGCCAGCGCCAGCCCTGCGTGAGCAGGCCAACTCGCGCGCTCGAACAGGCCTGGCAGCACCAGGCTCAGCGCCACGTTGAGTCCCATCGCCACCCCGCCCACCCATACAGGTGTAAGGGTATCGTGTAGTGCGTAGAAGGCGCGAGCGATGATCTCCAGCCCGGCGTGCCCTACCAACCCCAGCGCGTAGAAGGCCAACGCCCAGGCCACCGCTTCCGTCGATGTCGCCTCAAATGCACCGCGCTCGAACAACAGTTTCACGAGCGGATGCCTCAACACCAGTAGCCCAACTGTGGCTGGCAGGCTGAGGGAGTAGACTGCCCGCAGGGTAGCAGCCAGCGTGCTCCGCATCTCAGCCCGTTCCCCGCGGGCTACCTGCTCGGCGAAGGTGGGGAAGGCCGCTGTCCCTACTGCCTGGGCGAACACACCCTGCGGCAGCATCACCAGCAGCCAGGCGTAGTTGATGGCCGAGACTGCTCCCTCCCCCATCCCCGAGGCCAGGCTGTTGTTGACGACGAAGTTAAGTTGGACAATGGCCGTGCCCAGTATCCGGGGCGCCATCAGTCTGCCCACCTCGCGCACGCTGGGGTCATCCAACCCCAACGTGGGTACATACCGTAGGCCGTAGTGGGCCAGCCCTGGCGCCTGTACCAGCAGGTGCAGCGCTGCCCCTACGACGACGCCGACTGCGATTCCCGTCACACCCAGGCGCGGCCCCAGCAGCAGTGCCCCGCCAATGATCGAAAGGTTATAGACTGAAGGAGCCAGTGCAGGGAGGAGAAAGTGCTGATGGGCGTTCAACACGCCCATCACAATGCCGCTCACGCCGAAGATCACCGGCGAAATCAGCATCAGTCGCAGAAGGCGTACGGTGAGCGCCTGCTGCGGCGGATCGAAGCCGGGGGCGATGACCGTTTGCACGAACGCTGGCGCAAGAGCGACCAGCAGGCCCGCTATAGCAGTAAGAACGATCAACGTCAGGTTTGCGATGGCTGAGGCCAACTGCCAGGCCCCTGGGTGGTCCTCCTTCGCCAGGTGATCGGCGAACGCAGGAATGAAGGCCGAACCCAGTGCCCCACCCGCGACGAGCAGAAACACCATCTCCGAGATGCGAGCCGCGGCTAGATAGGCGTCGAGATCGCTGCTGAGTCCGAAGAGCGCCCCAATGACCATCTGGCGCACGAGCCCCAGCACGCGGCTCACGACGAACAACGCCATCACCAGCGCCGCCGCCCTTGCAATCTGCTGCCTGCCTCTGTTCATCCGCCCCCCTGGGCTAGTTTTATGGCACCTAGTCCTCGTGCCTCAAGGGATCCGTCGGTGGTGGACAGGATGCCAATTCCTTCACTGCCTGTGAGATGGTTTTTCAGCATCCAAACATTGATTGATACCAGTACATGGGTAACGATACTCATACTGCCGGACGGTAGCCAGACGGGTTTAACCCAAATAGCTGCCATCCCCGGCGATTCCTTCTAATGAACTGACCCGCCACCTTGCAGTGAGGCCAGCAAGTGTCGAGCTGTACGATCCCAGGTGAACTTGTCAGCTTGCTCTCTGCCTGCTCGCTGCAGACGTTGTCGCAGAGACGCATCATCCAATAGCTGTGCCATCGCAGATGCGATTCCCTCCGTGTCGGTTGGGTCTACCATCAAGGCGGCTTCCCCGACCGCCTCGGACAGGCCGGTCCTATCGCTTGTGATGACAGGTGTGTTGCATGCCATTGCCTCGACCGGAGGCAATCCAAACCCCTCGTACAGGGAAGGATAGACCAGCATCCTGGCCTGCCGATACAGCGCGGGCAGGTGTTCCTGGGCAATGAAACCGGGTAGAACCACGCCGGCGGAGTGGGCGCGCTCCAAAAGTTCTCCACTTTCCCATCGCCCTAGTCCACCCCAGACCATCGCTGGCACATCTTTCTTCCTTGCTGTCAAGCTTACGTAGGCATCAAGCAGGCGGGACATGTTCTTCCGTGGATGGATATTGCCTATCGCCAGGATATACCCTGGGGCCACCCCGTAGGCACGCAGCATCTGTTCATCCTCAGGTTCTCGCACGGGGCTGAATATGCGATCCACTCCCGGGTACACCACAACAGCTTTCTTGATCGCCATTGGGTGGAAGCGTGCCATTTCCCGACAGGTGAACTCAGATAGGACAATGATGCGATCTGCCTGTCGAGTCGCTAAGCCGGTTAGGTAGCGCATGTAGAAGGCGGTGGTAGAAGGAAAGTACTCTGGATGGGCTTGGAAGGACAAG
>Ga0180434_10006951_pt1 | contig 12877 bp, 16 predicted proteins | sample SS_ome_7_FD_132453 | JGI IMG/M metagenome (GOLD analysis project Ga0180434, IMG submission 132453) | Hypersaline lake sediment archaeal communities from the Salton Sea, California, USA - SS_1_D_2 metaG | ecosystem: Environmental > Aquatic > Non-marine Saline and Alkaline > Hypersaline >... | reverse complement strand
TTCTCCTTCAAATTCAGCTAAAACTATTAAATAAGTACCTCCAAAATCAGAAGGTAACTCTGCAAATTCTTTAATTATAATTTCTTTATCCATAATGTCTTTTAAATCTTTTTTAGGAACTTCAGGAAACAAATTCGTTCCTAAATCCAAATCTGAAAATTTCTTAGGAACTTTCTCTTCACTCATTTTCTTCCTCCTTAGAAATTTCAATCTTTGCGATTCCAGCAGTATCTACATAAACAAAAGCCTCTTCAGTATCATATTGGAAAGTTTCTCCTTCATTCCAGGCTTTTATAAACTTCTCTAGTTCTTCTTTCTCCATACTCACTATTTCACTTGTACCGTCAATAAATTGATATTCCACTTCTTTCATTTTAAACCTCGTTTAGCATTAACATATCGCACCTTTCCTTGATGCTTCACTGGCACTTTTATTGGAGTTAAATCAACATACTCCTTTTTTCCAAAAATACTTCTTTTCAAACTTCTTTTACACGACTGAATTATGTTTTTCATTTTTTCCTCGATAAACAAACCAAGTATAATAGCCTGTTTTTTCTTTATTAATAAATCCTCTTACAGCGAGATAATTAAGCCTTCCGTAAGCAATAGGATAGCTAATTTTGAATTTACCTGCTATCTCTCTAGCGTTAAATGCAGTGTCTTTATTTTCTTTAAGAAATTCGTAAATATTTGCATTATGATAAGGTTTTTCCTCTTGCTTTCTTAATCGGTTTAATCTTAATACTTCTCTATGTAAATTCTTATTTTCAAACTTTAATTCTTCAATATCTTCTTTTACTTTCTCAAATGCTTGTTTAACTGCTATTTCATTCATTTCCGACCTCGTTCCCATAATTTAGTTTCTTCATTATAAAAATAATCAAATATTGGAAGAATATCTCTCAATTTGCTTGTAGGAATACCTAATTTATCACTTAGATCAGGTAACAAATAAGAATCTTCATCTGTAGCTTTCAAATATTCTTCAACAAGTTCTTTATGAGAAGGTCTGCCTCTATTTTTCTTAGAAGCAGATTCCTCCTCCAATGGTATTTTTTTGGAATTTCTTTTGGATTTCTCGCTTTTAGCAAGTATCGGTTCTTTAGGCACTAGCTTTATTTCGAACTGAATATCAAAATCTTCTTTTATTTTCTCTAAGATTGCCTCGTTTAGTTTATCTTGAAAGTTTTCTATCATACTCTATAAAGTAATATTAAAATATATAAAGGTTTCTATTTAGCATAAAAGAGCTTGCCGAAGCAAGCTCAAAAAACTAACCCCTCTTAAGCCTATAAGAGTGTTGAGAAGAAAAGAGTCTGCTAAACTTCTCAACATTAAGATCTAAAAAATAGTTATTTAAAAATATTTGTTTCATTTTTCTACAGGATAATATCTCTTATTTTTTGGATTTTGATAACAAATTCCATTTTTTAACAAATATTTTAGAGCATTTTTACAATCTTCCTCGCTGTATCCTTCTTCTTCTAACATTTCGTCATAGGTTAAGCCTCTTTCAGAATTAGCAAAAATTAGCTGTTTTTTGCGAATGATCAAAGTTCTGATCATACTATATATATGATCACATTGATCATTCGTTTCAAACGAATGATCATTGTTAAATCCTATATTTTCTTGATCATTCTGATTATTTCCCCTATCGTGTTTTTTATGATCAAGTGTTCTCTGATCATTCTGATCATTCTGATCATAAGGAATATTGTAAAATCCTCGTTTTTCCTTTCTTAACTGACCAGTGTCGACAAGTCTCTTTAAAGCTCTTTGTATAGTAACAGAATTTATTTTATTTTTTAGAGCAGATTTAACTTCACTAGTTCTAAATTCAACCATGTGATTATCTGAAACCCATGAAAGAATCTCAACAACTGCTTCTTCTACTGCTGATTGACTTTCTTCAACTTCTCCTTCGTATAAAATATCCATTTCATTAAGATCATCATCAATATACATTTTCAATTTAATTGGAAGAATCTCTCCTCCACATCTCATTTTTGATATTCTAAAATTAATTAAATCAGATTGTTTTATTCTTCGTATATTTAAAACAAAATCTGCAGTATTAACAAACTCAGAAGAACCTCTAACTTCATCCATATAATCTGAAATTCCATTATTTCCCTGTAATCCTTTTCTAGGATGATGTAAATATAACCAAGTAAGATTGTATTTCGTTCTCAAAGGTTTTACAATGTTTCTAAAAATTTCAACATATTCTTCTGCTTTATTTTCATGATGAATTGAAAAAACCTTATTGAATGTATCTACAATTACAAGATCAATATCTTTTTCTTTGATTATTTCTTCTAGTTTTTCATAATCTTCTTTTTTATGGAAATTAATATTTTGTAAGGTTAAAAAATAGAGATTTTCTATTTTTTCTTTTAACATCATCTTTGTTCTTTTAACTAGATTATTAATTCCGTTTTCTTCATCAATATATAGAACATTCTTTTTTTTAACTCTATATTCATCAAATAAGTCTTTTCCTTTAGAAATATGCACTGCAAACCATAAAGCCATCCATGTTTTATAGGAAGATCTTGGAGCAGCAAGAATACCTATTGAATTTGAAGGAATAAAGTTTTCAATAATCCAATCAGTTTCTGTAATTTCCATTTCTAGCAGATCCTTAGCTGTGAGAAGTTCTATTTCTCTTTCATTACTTTCTTGCAAAATTTCTTCGTAATCTAATTTAAATAAAGGAAAAGGAACAATTTTAGTTAATTTATTCCATTCTTTAGTATCATATTTAATATTCGGATTCTTAACTAAAAAATCAATAGCTTCAATTCTTTTTTCTTCAAGATTATTCTTTATTTTCTCAATGTCTTTAGTTGAGTTAAGATCTTTAGTTTTGACTCTAAATTCTTGAAAGAATCTTTTATTCAGAAGCTTTTTTAGTTTATCTGCTTTGTTCGGCATCCTCGAACCTCCTTATCAAAGAATGTTTAAATCTGTTGATTAACTTGAAATCATCAGAAGTCCAGTTGCATTTTTCTTTCTGTTGTTGCTTTATGTAGGAGTAAAATTCATCTTCAATCAGTTGAATAAACTCTTCAAGATTCACTCACTTCACCTTGTTTAACTTGATTCTTTTTTACATTTACTTTGTAATTACATCTTGGGCAGGTACAGTAATAATCAGAATATCCGTTATAGTCCCATTCATAATTACAGTGTTGGCATTTTAATTTCATGGTTTCCTTAGGAAGTATGTAAGTATTTATAATAATTTATTTACTTGAGTTTATTATATCTCTTCAGTAATAACCATTAGGTATATAGGATATAACCCCCTTGAGTAGCACAATATTATAGGAGTAAAGTGGTTTTCTAAAAAACAGCTCAGAGCAAGTATATTTTTTACTATTATTTTACTGAAAACACTTAGTAGTATATACTTTAGTTACTATTATGGATAAAAAAGTATCCATATGGATACTTTTATACAACATAGATTTATATAATAGTAATATTACTTTGCTTACTTGAGGTGAAAAAATGAGTTGGACAGGATTTATGTATGATTTTTCAAAAGCAGAAGTAGAAGAGATGTTTAAGAAGATGGATAAAAAGAAAAAAGGATCTAAATTAGAAAATGAAATCTTATCTTCATACGCTAGCTGCGGAACAGATACTGGAAGTAATAGCACTTACTAATGAAATATGAAGATCTCTTAGTGTTAGAATGCTTCTTTTTTATTATATTTTCATTTCTAGCATTGTTGTATCTGCTAAAAACAACAGGAATTTCAAGGTTTATTATTTGTGAATCAGGATTAGATTATTTCTTAAGAATCTGTTAAAAAACCGAGCAGTAAATTATCCATAAACTTTAAATACATTAAGTGTTTTAAAACCCTATAACTTAATTTAAAATGGTAAAAGTAGCAATATATGCGAGAGTTTCAACTAAAGATCAGAAAATAGAAAATCAAATTGATATATTAAGAGATTATTGTAGATCTAGAGATTTTGAAATTTACAAAGAATACAAAGATATTGGAGTTTCAGGTTCAGTATTTGAAAGAAGAGCTTTAAAGATGTTGATGAGAGATGCTACGGAAAATAAATTTGAAGCAGTTGTAGTTCATAAGCTAGATAGATTCGGAAGAAGTGCAGTTGATTTGCTTAATGGAGTTGAAGAGCTGAAGAAATTAAATGTTTCTTTTATTTCAATCTCAGATAACATTGATACTTCAAGCCATTATGGAAAGCTAATCTTTCAGATACTTTCAGCATTTGCAGAATTTGAAAGAAGCTTGCTTATTGAAAGAACAAATATTGGTTTAAGAAGAGCTAGATTAAAAGGCTCAAGATCAGGAAAACCTTGCCATCGACCTAGAAAAGAGATTGATAGTGAACAATTAAGAGAACTTTATACAAAGAGAGTGCCGATTGCTGCAATTGCTAGATTATTGAATTGTAGTAGAACTACAATATATTCAAGATTAGAAGAAATGAATTTGAGGTAAAAATGGATACAAATAAAATACTAATTTCAATATGGACTATTTTACTAGTAGATGTTATAGCACTAGCAGGTGCAATAATAATGTTAGGTAGTATAACTGAACATCCTATTATTTTAACTGGGGGAATAGTTTTATTCGGTTTTTCGAGTTTTGTTTTCTTCCATTATTATTGTTTAGCTTTGCACATTAAATAGTAAATTGCTGTGCAGGAAATTCTTCTGCACATTTATTCAAGTCTACTTCTATTCCCAATTCAAAGATGCTATGTATCAGAACTGAAATATTGTAGCAGATACTACTAAATCGATAGTTTTTTAAATTATGTTATAGATACTATCTCTAGTTTTGAACCTTGTGTTTCACGAGGTTCTTAACGCCCTTTAATTTTTCACTAAGGTAAAATGAGTTTCTCTTTAAAAAGATTTGTAATATTTAGTATTATTTAGGACGAAATAATATATTCAAAAAACTATTTAATAAATTGTTTATTTAAATATTTATAAAAGTGTTATTATGAAAGAAATACAAACTGATCTGGAAAATGAATACATTAACAAAATAAATACTATTTTAAGACCTAAAAATAATTCTAAATATACTGTTCTTGATTTATTTGCTGGTTGTGGAGGTACTGCTCTCGGTTTTGAGGCAGCAGGTTTCAACACACACGGAATAGAAATGAATGAGGATTGTTGTGACACTTATTCTACGAATGTTAATAAAATTTGTAAGAAAGAAGTACTAATTATTGACTCTGAATTTCCGCAGGCAGACGTTGTGATTGGAGGTCCACCTTGTCAGCCATTTAGTGTAAGAGGAAAACAAAAAGGTTTAACAGACTCAAGAGATGGTTTTCCAATATTTATAAAAGCTATAGAGAAAATTAGACCAAAAATTTGGATGTTTGAAAATGTTAGAGGTTTATTATATCGAAATAAATGGTATTTAGATGAAATATTAAAAAAATTAGAATCTTTAGAGTATATTATTGAAGTAAAATTACTTAAGGTTTCTGATTTTGGAGTACCTCAAAATAGAGAAAGAGTAATTGTTGTTGGTCATAAAGGTAATTTTAAATGGCCTAAAGAAATAACTGAAAAAGTTACTGCTGGCGAAGCATTAGGAAGCATGGTTTTAGATTTACCAGATAATCCTAAATTTTTAACTAAAAAAATGGATGAGTATATCGCTAGATATGAAGCAGCTTCTAAATGTAAGGTACCTCGTGATTTGCATTTAGATAGACCTGCTAGAACATTAACGTGTAGAAATTTAGCAGGTTCAACCAGCGATATGCATAGAATAAAACTACCTAATGGTAAAAGAAGAAGATTAACTGTAAGAGAAGCTGCTAGATTGCAGAGTTTTCCAGATTGGTTTGAATTTAAAGGAAATGAAACAAGTAAATTTAATCAAATAGGTAATGCGGTTCCTCCATTATTTTCATATTATTTAGCAAAGGAAATATTTAATTACTTGGAGAACGAAGAGAATAATGATGTATAAAGAATATTTAGATTATTCAAAGAAGGTCTCAATATGTAATAATCTTTCTTACAATAGCTCTTCTAATTATGAGTGCTATAGAAATATACTATAGGATTGTTAAGTGATTTTATTTAATGTGCAGGAGCTTTCCTATGAATTATTGTGCAAAGCCTTATTGTTTAAAGAAAGAGGTAGGAAATGAAACCTAAGTCAGCTAAGGAACAATTATTGCAGGCTAAACAAGATCTTGCAAGAATTAACGAATTAGTTGAATCTTTGAAAAGTTTTATTAGATATTTAGAAAACAATCAAAAAATAGCATAAAAAATAAGGTATATTCTGCTATCATAACATAGCTTAAATTAAATAATAATCTAAATAACTTTTAATTTAAACAACATAAGTATTAAAATTCTAAGAGCATTTAGGTTTAAGGAACATTTATCATCATTTAACATATACTAAACAATTATATTTATTATTTACCTTCTTCCTGATGCCTTTTTCTAACTAGCGTTTTTACAGCTTCAGCTTTATGCTTACCAATGTTAAAATAACTCTTAATCATTGGCACTTTCAAGCTCCATTTTCCTCGGTACCGCGTTGAAAGTTTCCTTTCAAGCTTAGGTTTCTTAAGAATTTCTTTAGCAAATTCTTCTGCATTCTTTGATCTATTCTGAGTGATCTCTTTCTTTCTCTTCAGCTGTAAAAGATCTTGCAAGGCAGATTCTTTTAAATCAGATGCCCAGGAACTTTTCTTTCTTTCGTAAGCGATTCTTAGATCTCTATGAGCTAGCTTAAGATAAGTTCTAGAAAGAACAATATGATTATTCCTATAAAATTTAAAGTAAGTTTTATCCGTTAAAGGCTGATATTCCATTCTCTTAACCTTGCACTCACAAGTTTTATATTTTTTATTTATATTCAAGGTTTCTATTGAACAATGGAATAATTTTTGAGAATTTGAATCTATAAAAGCCATTGTAGGAACTGTAAAAATAACTGCTAGATTTTCATATCTAAAGGTTTGAAGAATATAATTAATCAGTTTATTTGAAATAGAATACCATTCTCTTCTCGGAATACCTACGCCTGCTTCATCCCAAATAACTACATTTCCTCGTGTAAGCTTTCCTGAACTTAGAAGCTTAAGGAACTCTTCTGCTGAAAAGACAACTTGATCAATGGAAAAATTAGGATCTATTTGTTCAGCTAATCTTAAAGCTGCGTAAGATTTTCCTGATCCTGTTCCTCCAACTATAATTCCTAACCAGTTCTTATTAAGGTTATAAACTCTGTTATGTATATCTTTAACCAGTAAGGAAGTAGCCTTGCTTTGATATTCTGCCATTTAAATATGCTCGTATGAACTTTTAGCGAGAAGCATCCCTTTCCGATCCATGAGATTTATTAAAGCTTGCAAGTTTTCATTAGCAAGTCTTATTTCTGCCTGTGTATCAAATGAGCTTAATTGTTTTGGAGGTATATTTTTTCTTTCTTTCTTTATTTCTCTCTTAACTTCTTTAAGTTCATCATGATACCAAGCGTCTTTATATGGCGTCAGTAACATATCAAGCCAGTTTGCAAGAGAGATAAAGCTATCATCGTCTTTAAAATATCTACTCATACCCATTTGATAAAGAATAGTTCTAAAAATATCTTCAGGATTAAGCTTGTTGTTTATTCCTATCTCGCCAGTTAGTAAATCATCATCCATATTTTTCTTAGAAAAGTAATAGTATAAAAATATTTATATATGTAATAATATTAGTTTAATTAAAATGCCCGTTAAAATATTTGCAAATGAAGATTTACAAGGCTTAGAAGATGATATAAACGATTGGTTGATAAATACTAGAAAACTAAGAGTTTCAGAAGATGCTTCTCCAACTATTTGTTATGTTGAAGGAAAATTTATCTATGTTATAAATTATGCGATAACAACAAAGTATACGTAAAAAATGAGGCGTTAGCCTCTTTTAGTTTAAATTCTTCCAGCAGGATTCCATAGCATAAAGATAACTATTAGAATCATTACTATTCCAAGAATTACTCCAATTACAGGGAACAAATCAGTTAAGTTCTCAATTCCAGTTATTCCTTCATCTGTGATATTCCAGGAAGCAGTATCTTCACTCGTATATGTATAAGTTACATTCCATGCAGAATTGTTGTAAGTGTTATCTGTTAAAGTAATCGTTCCTGCTGTGTTCTGAACTGTATAATTTCCTGAAGTTAAATTAACTGTAGTGTTTGTAACTAACGAAACTGAAAGAACATCTGTATTTGTTAAAGAAACAGCCGTTCCATTTAATAAAGTAACTTCATCTGTTGCCGAAGCAGTTTCTGTTTGACTATCTTGCAACGAAGTCAGAGTAGTTCCTGCCATTGCTCCGATAACAACAACTACTAAAAATGTAACTATTAATGTTGGAGCATCTGAAAGACTCATTCCTTTTTTATTTATTTTTTTCATAGTAATCAAAAAGGAGGAGCATTAAGCTCCTCTGCAGTTAAACAAGGCTTTGTGCAATTATCACATTCGACCGCCCGAAGGAGACCAAAGCATGAAAATTACAACAAGAACCATTACTATACCGATGATTACTCCGATTACAGGTATCAAGTCTGCGAAGTTTTCAACTCCAGTTAAACCATCTCCAGTAATATTGTAAGCTGTTCCATCGGCGGTTTGTGTATCCTGTAAGGATGTTAATGTAGTACCAGCTAATGAAGCAACAACTACAACTACCAAGAAAGTTATAATTAAAGTTGGTGCATCGGCAAGCGACATACCTTTCTTGTTTTGTTTCATTTTAATCATATTAAGTATGGCTTCTGTAGGCTTTGCCTACTGCCAGTAAATATTTAGAACCTTCTTTTTTAAAAAATAGTAGTAAACAAAGAGTTAACAAATAGCAGGCAATGACCGAGATGGCGTTTCCTTGAAGAACCTGCTATTTGCTTCCTACTATGAGGAATGTTATGCTTACTGCGTTTATTAGCCCAAGTATTAACAATAAATAATCAGGAACTAATCCTCCAATCCATAAAAGAACTGCTAAGATTAAAGTTGTGAATGAACTGGAAGCAAAAGCTTCTTTCGTTGGGTATATTGTGCTTAATGCGAACAAAGAAATTGTGTATATTGTAACAATTATAATCCAACCTAAAGCTCCGCCAGTATATGAATCTACAGCTGAGAATATTCCTGGAAGTGTCGCAGTAACATTAGTCATATTATACATCTTTTTGGAAGGCTGCCGAGATCATTACCAAAACGATTATTATTACAAATATAGTCATAAATGTAGTAATCGCCCAGCCAGGTATTGGTAAGTCTGCTTTTGAAGCTAAATCTCCTAATATGCTTTCAACTAATTCAGGCACACTGAAGAAGTTTATAATTACATTGTACGCACCTGTTAAATATGCGTTTATAGTATCAATAGGTCCTACACCTGTTTCTAAATATCCTTGAGAATCTTCAGCTATAGAACTCATGTTGCTCATTCTTGAGAATGAAGAAAGATTAGTGTTATCAGTAACGCCATACGAATCTCCAGTATCTGAAATAAATGTAGAAGTTCCGATAAGCACTGCTGAAAAGATAGTTAAGGCTACTAAAATGTTTGTTATCTTTCCTAATCCTTTTTTATTTTTCATCTTCTTATAAAGTATAATAGTATCGCTCCAAGCATAAATATTGATGCTAAAGCAGTTATTGGTACGGATAATATTCCTAATGCTGCAAGGAAGCCTAATCCTACGATTCCTAAAACTATTGGAGCTATTGGATTAAATAATCCTGCGAACATAATTGTTCCTAAGATAAACACTGCAATAAATACTCCTGTTAAACCATAAGGAGAAGTTTCTCCTCTATTAATTTCTAAAGTATCTATAACTATTGAAACACCATCAAATTCTCCATCGGTTGTTATGTATCCTGTAGCAATATAAGTATTTGTTTCTGTAGGACCAAAAGTATAAGTTATGTCGGCACTCGTTGAAGTTACACAAGAAGAATAAGTTTCTGTTTTCCCAGATAATCCTAATTCAGTTATTCTTAAACAAATAGTATTACTTAAACCTGTTGTATCTGTTAAAGTAAATCTTGTAACATTTGTTGAGTTTGAGTAAGTTAGAGTATATGATAAGCCAGTAATATCTAAGTAATTTTTAAGAACTACTACTGAAGGATTGATTCTAAAATAATACTCATTAGTATTTAATTGCTGAGGAGTAGTAGTTTTAAGAACATTTCCCTCCTCATCTTCTATAATAAAAGTATACCATGTTTCATATAAATTTAAATTAGCAAGAGCTTCTCCATTAGAATCAGTTTTTAGGATCATAACATTTCTTGAACTTCCTGCGGATATATCAAATTCTTGAACTTTTATATATAGATCAGGATAAGCAACTCCTACATTATCCGTCGTATGGAATAAAACTTGAGTCACTTCATCTTCATCAAGGAGATATAAGCTAATGTTATTTTGTGCAGTCATTGAAGCATCACTTAAGTAATAAGTTCTTGCTGAATAGTTAGCAGTTTCATAACCTTCAGAAGAATATTCCTGGAATGAAGATATTGTATAGTCTGAAGTATAATTAAGAACACATAATTCGTAGTAGCTTACATTAGTTACTTCTTCTGAGTAATTATAAACATTATCTCCAGTTGAGTTGTAAATATAAAATAAGCTTTCCATATCAGCATTTATGCTTGAATCATCTTCAACATCATAAAAGCTAAAATTATACAGAACATTTCCTAAAGAACAATCTTCATCAATAAATTCATCAAGATTATATGTTGAATATGTATAATTTGTTGAGCCTCCTTGGTCAGTACAGCTTATATTTGCATAGTTAGTCCCAGGAACTAACGAGATATTTGCATAAGTTATCGTGTTGTTTGTTGTGTTTTGAGTGCTTGAGACTCCATTAAGGTCTAGAGTACAATTAAATGAGCTTGAAACTGAATCAGTTACATTAAAATTTATAGTATGATTAGCTACTGAAGTATTTATATTGCTTTCATTCCAATCAATAGAGATATGAGGATCTATCTTCTGAATTGAAAAAGTATCTGAGTAGATTAAAGTGCTTAGAGAATTATTATCAAATGCTTCAACTCCAATTCTATAACTTCCTTCAGAAATTGAAGATAAGCTCCAGTTGTAAGTAAGATTATTCGAGTTATTTCCTATTATTGTATCAATAAAGGAGTAATTTTCATAATAGTAAGTTATATTGTAGTATTCAATAGTATCATTTTGAGGAGAAATTGCTGCAGAGTAATTTATTATGATCTCATCTTCAAAAGTATCATTATTTGTTGGCTCATAGAAAATTACAGCTCCTGGAGGTAAATTATCTAATTCGATACTTTCAGTATATGTACTGCTTGTATAAGTATTTCCATCAGTATTATTAGCCCAAGAATAATATGAAATATTTTCATCTCCAGTAAATTGATGCAAATGAGCATTTATTGTTCCTGCAAAATTACTCCAACTACTTCCATCTGAAGAAATCTGAATTTGATTGCTTCTCGTAACATTAGAAATATAATAAGCATCCCATTGGCTAGAGTTAGCTCCTCGTATTATGAAATAAGAAGTATTTGTTACAGAAGTATTTCCGATTTTTCCTTCAGTAATGTTTATCGGTACAGGTATAACTATATGGCAGGAATTTGTTCCTCCATGACAATGATCATAACTTACATTATAAGGAATATCGTATATATGTTCACAATTTATTGGAATTGCAGGTAATAAAGGATTAACCACAACTGAATCATCATCAGGATCGCCTACAGAATATGAAGAATTGCAATAATAAACTTTTGAAGGAGTAGTTCCTGAAGAGCTATTATACATTATTTCAAATTCAGAATATTGAGTAGTATTGCTAACATTAAAGAGCTTTATCTTTAGCATATCGTCATAACTAGTTAATGCTTGGCTTGAAGGAGCTATTGCTCTGAAAATGCTAGGATCTAAATTATATGTTGCTGGATAAATTTGATTATCTCCAAGCGTGTAATTATACAAATCTCCATTTACAGAAGAATTGCTTGTATTTTGATAGCCTTCAACAGCAGTTCCATTAATATAATAATTTACATCTGAAGTTGTAGTATTGGTTTTAAAAAATAAAAGAGTTTCATCTAAAACAGTAGATCCTTCTTCTGTAATATTATATTGTACTTTAAGAGATTCATTAAAAATATTTCCAGAAGTTACATCTGCAGGAGTTTGTCCTGTTTTTGTTAAAGTAATTGCTGCAGCCGATTCTTCGCTTCCTAAGAGATTATTTAATCCTTGAGAATTATTGTATAATGCTTCTACTTCATCTGAACTTAATGCTCTATCATAAACTCTAATTTCATCTATTCTTCCTGTATAATCTTCTCCTAAGGTTGACCCTCTTACTCCAAAGTAAGTTGTAGCCCCGTCTATTGCTCCAACACCTGTTGAATCAATGTCTGCTTGTAAGCTTCCGTTTATATACATCAAAGAATGTGTTCCATTATTTTGTACACATAAATGAAGCCATTGATTAGTTGTAAAAGCATCATCAGAATTAACATCATATCTTAAACCCCCTCCTGCTTCAGATAACCACCTTACTTTATTATCATCACCTCTTAATTGAATAGTGAAATCTGACTCTGAATCAATTGAATCAACAATTCTCTGAAAAGCACCATTAACAGTTGGATAAATCCACATACAAATAGTTAAAGTATCATCTGTTGAATCAACAAAATGTGTAGAAATTGTTGCATAGTCATTTGTTCCAGCGAAATTGTAAGAGTTATTATATACTCCTGCAACTTGAGTAACACTTCCACTAATTGATAAATCATTATTTCC
>Ga0180434_10006949_pt1 | contig 12880 bp, 6 predicted proteins | sample SS_ome_7_FD_132453 | JGI IMG/M metagenome (GOLD analysis project Ga0180434, IMG submission 132453) | Hypersaline lake sediment archaeal communities from the Salton Sea, California, USA - SS_1_D_2 metaG | ecosystem: Environmental > Aquatic > Non-marine Saline and Alkaline > Hypersaline > Sediment... | reverse complement strand
CTGACGAATATGTTTTGGGGACGCAAAACGGATCAGAACTGTTTTATATGCTTATATGGCAATGTTTTAGGCGTATGTTGTGAGGACAGAAGAAAAGAAAGGGTTCTTTATGTGTCGCCCTGTTCCCGGTATTCTCCGGGCACAATGGTTTTTTAACCTGGCGAGGACGATGAGTGTTGGCCTTTCTGCAAAGGCATCTCGGGCGACATTCCGAGTATTAGGATTTTGTCGGGCTATGCGAAGTCCGACAAACTCTTAGGTCAACGAACTACCATACCACAAGCGTGGTCGCTGTCAGTTTCCGCTTTCCGGGGAACTGCGGGCTGGGGATCGAAAACGTTCAAGAATCTTACCGCCTGAGGTATTGCTGACAGATGACAACTGACAATATCCGGCATGTCACAGTTGCGACAGGTGTGAACCTCGGGCGCCGAGTGAGGGTAAGCACTTTAGCGACCACCACCAGGCAGGAGCGCATATATCTAAAACCTGCTGGTCCAATATGTTGTAGCGTGGCTCGCATCTGCACGCCCGCGATTTGGATAACCGGTACTCCTTTTCCGACCACCGGGTTGCGCTGTGACATTGTGAACCAATTGTGACAAGACGATTACCAGTCGACAAGCGCGTTGGATTACTTGCCCACGCAGAACCTTTCAAACACCCTGCCGAAGATGGCTTGGGCTACTGTCCGCTCGTCCGGCAATTCCATCGCCAACCGTCAGGCTGAGCGACATCACCCCCACGCGCCGCCAACGCCGCATTCCCCTGCGAAACAGTTGGCTGGGGATTATACCGCCGATATAATGCCCATAAACATCGCCGGCCGCATGAGTCAGGGGCAACGCACAATATTTGGACGCCCTGCCCGACGGCTTACTTCAAAAACGTTCGATACCCGCTACATCCAGCATGAGATTAAGATGAAAATCAGACTACTAATCAAAACCGTCATCCTCGGCGCCTCACTCGGTATCGCAACCGCCGCCGACCTCGAAAAAGATTTCATGAACCCACCGGACACGGCTCGTCTCTGGGTTTACTGGACATGTCAAGACGGGCATTATTCCATTGAAGGCGCCACCGCTGATCTCGAAGCGATGAAAAGGGCCGGGATTGGCGGAGTACTGCGGATGGATTGTCGTGTCGGTGGTATACCCTTTGGTGGAACACCCTATCTCAGCGGGAAATGGCGCAAGCAGTTCGTTCACGCTGTGCGGGAATGCGAACGTCTCGGCCTCGAGTTCACCACCATCACGGGGCCCGGATGGACGGGCACCGGCGGTCCCTGGATAAAAGCTGAACGATCGATGCAGCACCTGGTTCCGGCGAGCGTAACTGCAAAGGGACCGGTAAAGTTCAATCAGGTACTACCGCTGCCACAGCCACGCATTTCGCGCTACCACCGCAACCAGACACCGCAGATGCGGAAGGAAATCCGCGAGTTCTACAAGGATATCGCCGTGTTTGCGTTTCCGCGTCGTGAACCGGTGATTGCCGACATTCGAGAGAAGGCTCTTTTTATCCGCAACCCGTTTACCTCGATGCGTGGTGTGCGGCCTTACCTTCCGTCGCCGGCGAGTTATCCTGCCGCGACATCGGCGCAGGTAATTGACCCGAAAACCATCATTGACTTGACCGCCAGATTGCAGGCGGACGGACGGCTGGCGTGGAACGTTCCGCAGGGGGAGTGGACGATTGTCCGGCTCGGCGTGTGTTCAACGGGCGCCAACACACGTCCGGCGCCCGCGGCGGGGCTCGGCCTGGAATCAAACAAGTTCAGCAAGGAGGCACTCGCGACACATTTTAAGGCGTATTTCGACCCGCTGTTGAAGGAAATCGGTTCTCGCCCGAAAGACAGGAAGACCGGGTTCGTTGCCCTCGACGCCGACAGTTGGGAGATGAGCAGCCAGAACTGGACACCCGGTTTTCGCGAGGAGTTCAAGAAGCGGCGCGGTTACGATCCCTGGCTTTATTTTACGACGTACACCGGATGCGTTGTCGGTTCGCGTGAGCAGAGCGAGCGTTTCCTCTGGGATGTCCGCAAGGTGTGTCAGGAGTTGTTGCTGGAGAACCACGCCGCGGAGTTGAAAAAGCAGTGTCACCAGCGCGGGCTCCGGTTGATGATTGAGCCTTACGACATGAATCCGGCAGGCGATCTTGACCTGGGTTCGTACGCCGACTTTCCCGCCGGTGAGTTATGGTTCGATGGGTTTCTATCCGGGTGGAGTTGCATTACCGCCGCCTCGATTGCACACACGATGGGGAAAGCGGTTGTTCTCGCCGAGGGATTCACCTCGGGTCGTGGAAACTGGCAGCGCACGCCGTGGGTTCTCAAGAATCAGAGCGACTGGGCTTTCGCCGCGGGTGTTAACAAGTTTGCGATTCACGGTTTCGCCCACCAGACGAACGAGGATTCGCCCGGGATGACGTTCGGCCCTTACGGTGTGTTTTGGAACCGGAAGCAGACTTTTTGGCCGCTGGTTCGAGATTATCACGAGTATCTGGCGAGGTGTTCACACCTGTTGCAGCAGGGCGTGACGGTCTCGGATATTCTCTACCTGACCCCCGAAGGCGCGCCGCAGGTCTTCCTCCCGCCGCCAAGCGCCCTCAACGGCGCCGGGGAAAGGTTACCCGACAAGAAGGGCTACGGCTTTGACGGATGCTCCCCTCGCATCCTGATGAACCGGGCCGAGGTCAGGGACGGACTGATTACCTTTCCAGGCGGTACGTCCTACCGGATCCTCGTTCTGCCGCGTTTGGCCACCATGACTTGCGGGCTTCTTGAAAAGATCACCCGACTCGTCCAGGCAGGCGCCGTTGTCTACGGCGCTCCACCAGTGGCGTCGCCCAGTTTGAGAGGTTACCCGCAATGCGACACCAGGTTGCAGGAACTGGCGGTCAAACTGTGGGGAAAGAACCCACCGCCTATACGGTCCGTCGGCAAGGGACGCATTATTCCGGATCCCACCGTTACGTTCAGGAAACAAAAGAAAAAAACCGACAAACCTCTATTGCCCAATACGGGAAGCTGGATATGGTTTAACGAAGGCAACCCGGCCGGTTCTGCCCCCGCCGGAGATATCCATTTCCGCCATACCTGGGAAATCTCGAGTATCAAGTCCGTGAAAACGGCGAGAATCGAGGCCACAGCCGACAACTCATTCACGCTCGATGTTAACGGAAGACAGGTACTCACGGGAAACAATTTCAACAACATCTATTCGGCGGACATTCTCTCGGCGCTGCGATCGGGAAAGAACACGATTACCGTCGCCGCAAACAATCTGGGGCCTTCCGCCAACCCCGCAGGCTTCATAGCCGCAACACAACTGAGTAATTCTGACGGATCAACCAAGGTAGTTGCAACAGGCGGAAAATGGCTGGCCAGCCGCAACGGTGCGGACTGGTCGCCCGCGAAGCGACTCGGTCCCGGAAGTATGTCGCCCTGGAGACTGAAGAGACGCGCCGCGCCAGTGGCCGCTGAGCTTTATCCCGCATACTCGACAACCGCCGCAGTCTTGGAGGAAATGAAGGTCCCGCAGGATTTCAAGTCGGACGGACCGGTTCGATTCACCCATAGACGAACAGTCTCCGCCGATATCTATTTCATCGCCAATACCGCGAATCAAAAAGTGAAAGCGACCTGTACATTCCGGGTGCGGACAGGCGCTCCGCAGTTGTGGGATCCCGTGACCGCGGAAATCAGAACACTACCGCAGTTTACACGTCAGGGAAAGACCACTTCTGTTCCCGTTACTTTTGAACCGCATCAGAGTTTCTTCGTGGTCTTCCCCCGCAAAGGCTCGCCAAAGGCGTTGGCGGCTGCATGCCGCGTGAACTTCCCCAAGGCTGAACCCGTGGCGACACTGGAAGGAGCATGGGAGGTTTCCTTCGATCCCAAATGGGGCGGCCCGGAGAAAATCACGTTCCCCAGGCTTCAGGACTGGACCCAACGCACGCAAGAAGGCATCAGGCATTATTCCGGCATCGCCTCCTACCGAAAGGTGTTTGATTCCCCGAAAATCTCAGGGAAGAGGATATATCTCGATTTGGGCCGAGTGCATGAGATGGCGGAGGTTATGCTGAATGGAAAGAAGCTGGGCGCGGTATGGTGTGCGCCATGGCGCGTTGAGATCACGGGCGCCTTGAAAGCGAAGGATAACCAACTGGCAATCAAGGTTGCCAACCTCTGGACGAATCGGCTTATCGGCGACGCGACAAAACCCCCGGAGAAGCGTCTCACACGAACTGCATTGCGGTATCGCGCCCGCGGCGCGTTGAAACCTTCCGGCCTCCTGGGCCCAGTGCGGATCATGGTGAACCCGGAACGAACTAAAGCATCGAAAAAGATGTCGGAGGTGACGGAGGACGACCGCGCGTCAAGCTGAATGTTACCGGAACACGCCGTCACTTTCCTCTCGACGGGTCGCCAACCCATACCCCTCGACCGGCGAGATCGTTTCGCCGGCGCAAAACCTTCAGAGACCCGGAGCCCGCGAGACTACTTGCCCACGCAGAACCTTTCAAACACTCTACCGAGGATGTCTTCGGTTACAATCCGCCCGCTGATTTCTCCGAGCCTGGCCAGCGCGTCCCGCAATTCGACCGCCGCCAGTTCGGCTACGTCGGCGACCTCGGAGGCGGGGGCGATCATTTGCCCCGCCCGCTCGGTCGCCGACGCACAAGCCTCCAGTGCTCGCTTCTGGCGCGCGTGCAGACCCATGGCCTGCCCGCCTCTATGGGCGCCGAGGCGCATCAGTTCGACCAGGCGGGCCTTGAGCACTTCCAGACCCGCGCCCGTGACGGCGCTTAGCGCCTGGGGGGGCGTACCGGCAAGCCCGCCCAATTTGTCCAGGGCGACTATCTCGTCGAGACCGACCAGATCGCACTTGTTGGCCAGAAGCAGCAGCGGCGCCCGCGGGTTGGCTGAGCGGGCCTCACCGAGCAATTCTATTTCCGCATCGCCGCGGGCGGCGGAAGCGTCAACCACAAACAGTATCACTTCCGCCCGTGCCATTGCCCGCCTGGCGAGTGAATCAGCGGCCGCCGCCAGCGACCCGCCCGAGGCGGGGGCGACGAAACCGGCAAGGTCCTGGAGCAGCACAACCGCCCCACCGTCCAGGTCCATCGAGGCGCTGAGCACGTCGCGCGTGGTCCCCGCCAGCGCCGAGACAATCGCCCGATCTGCGCCGGTAAGGGCGTTCAGCAGCGAACTCTTGCCCACGTTGGGCGCCCCGACAAGCACAACGCGGGCGCAGCGAGCGTTTTCGGGCATATCGCCCGCCTGGCGGGCGGTAGCACGCACGTCCTCGGCAATTCCGATCAGGCGTTGAGCCAACTCACCGGGACGATCGAATTCGATATGTTCGTCGGCAAGGTCTATCGAGGCCTCGATGCTCGCCAGGGCGTCGGCTATGCGTCCGCCGGCTTCTTCGCAGAGCGACCTGACCCGCCCGCCAAGTGCATCCATTGCCGACCGCAGTTGGGCGTCGTTGTCGGCGTCGATCATATCCGCGACGGCCGTCGCCTGCGACAGGTCGATCCGCCCGGAAAAGAACGCCCTTGCCGTAAACTCGCCGGGAAGGCTCTGCCTGGCGCCGGCGTCGATGAGCGCGTCGACCACCGCCGAAACCGCATCCGGCGCGCCGGGCACGTGCAGTTCGGCCAGATCCTGCCTGGTATAGCTTCTCGGATTTCGGAAGACATACGCCCGTGCGGGCAGTTCGATATCGCCCGGAGGTATCCTCACGCGCCCGTCGAGGCTGCGAAATCCCCCCGCGGCGGTCAGTGCGCCGCTCGATGATAGAAAAATTCGATCGCCAAGTTCCAGGGCTTGCGGACCGCTGAGGCGGACAATCGCCCGGCGGGCGGCGCCCGCGGGCGTCGAGATCGCTACAATTGTATCTGTCGTGTTGAACATATCTGGTAACGCTCTGGTGATTTCGAACGACGGACGGGGGTTACATGGATTCCTGGGATTAAGGGATTAACGACTTCGATCATGCAACGGCGTGGCGTTTAGACGAGTCGTCACCAAGACTCCACCGCTAATCCATGTAACCTGCCTTCCGCCAGGCAGGTCCGTTGATCCATGTAATTCCCATCTGGTTTTCGCACGGTTCATCCTTTCCTGTAAACCACTTAGTCGAGATCGAACGATTCTCGCAACCGGGATTTCCAGAAATTTCTTGCTATTATCTCACCAATGCTGATAATCGTTTTCTCGTATATACTTTACCAACCAAAAAGGTCTATTGCATGGGTACGCTGTTGGAGTCACTGCGCAAGCTTCAGAAGATAGAACAGGACATCGCTCACGTCCGAAGCAGAATACGAGTACGAAACAATGCCGTCAATGCTCAGAAACGCAAGATAGAACAAGTGGAACAAGATCACGCCTCGCTCTGCACCCAGGCCCTCGAACGACGAAAACTCGCCGACTCACTTGAACTCGATCTGAAACAGAGGGACGAAAAGGTCGTATCATTCCGAGCCGGTCTCAACGCCGCCAGGAGCAACAAGGAATACGCGGCCATTCTCACCCAGATCAACACTCTAAAGGCCGACAACGCCAAGATCGAAGATCGCGCCCTGAGCGTAATACAGGAAATCGATACACTCAAGAAACAGGGCGACGAGCTTGCCGAAAAGATCGCCGGTGAGAAAAACCGCCTCGCCGAAATCACCGAGCAGAGCGATAAGGAACTGACAAGGCTCAATGGGATGCTGGAAGAACTCGCCAAAGCTCGCAATGAAGCCGCCGAGAACGTGCCTTCGGCGGCTTTGACTACCTTTGAACGGATTTCAGCAAGCTACGAGGGCGAGGCGATGGCCCCGGTCGAAATACACGGACGCAAACCGCCCCACACCTATGTCTGCGGTGGATGCTTCATGAGCCTGAATCCCGAACACGCCAATGCCCTGCGTCTCCGTGACGAAATCCGCACCTGCGATAACTGCGGACGCATCCTCTACATCGACCCAAACGCACAGTAATCCGGAGACCACATGAGCCGCAGCTCGCTGCACGTAGTAATTCACATTGACGGTGGGTCCAGGGGCAATCCGGGACCCGCCGGCGCCGGTGTTGTTGTCCGCGATAAAACCGACAACTCGATACTCTACAAAGGCGGTGTATTCCTGGGAAAAGCGACGAATAACGTCGCTGAATACTCCGGGTTACTGGCCGGACTCACCGCGGGAAAACAGCTAAAAGCCGCCCGAGTCGACCTCTTCAGCGACTCACAACTGCTCGTCCGTCAGATGATCGGAGAGTATCGCGTTAAAAACGCCGGACTAAAACCGCTGCACAGGCAGGCGACAGAACTTTTGGACGCATTTGACGAATGCACCTTCCACCACATCCCGCGCGAAGAGAACACCGCCGCGGATAAACTGGCGAACATGGCGATGGATGCGAAAACGAATATCCTGGACGCCGCGGACGACCCGTACGAAAAATGATCAGTAACCAATGATCAGTAATCAGTAACGACCTTAAAACGCGAGTTTCGATTGCCGAGATTCACCGAACAGTTCGTCCAGCAGGTTCTTGATTCGGTCGACATCGTCGAACTGATCGGGCAGTACGTCGCACTGACTCATCGCGGGCGGGAGTTCGTCGGATTATGCCCGTTCCACGACGACAAGAAACCGTCCCTGAACGTCTCGCCTTCCAAGCAGATATTCAAATGCTTTTCCTGCGGCGCCGGTGGTGATGCGCTGAAGTTCCTGACGCTATACGAAAAATACAGCTTCCCAGAAGCGGTGCGGGCACTGGCGGATCGATCGAACATCCCCCTGCCGCAGGAAAGTCAGTACTCCCCTCAGGACCAACCCCAGAGCGGTATGTCAAAGCGAGACCTGCTGGGCGTTACGGCATTCGCAGCCGATTTCTACCAGGGACAACTGCATACTCCCGCCGGCGCCGCCACACTGCAATACGCGAGAGATCGCGGCTTCACCGATGAATCGATCGAACGATTCGGAATCGGATACGCACCCGACTCGTGGGACGCACTCCTGACGACCGCCGGAAAAAAGGGCATATCCACCGCCCAACTTCAGGCCGCAGGCCTGGTCGCACGGAAGGAGGGCGCAGATCGCTGTTACGACCGCTTCCGCCATCGCCTTATGTTCCCGATATACGATCTGACCGGAAGCGTGATAGCATTCGGCGGGCGGGCGCTGCGAGACGAGGAGCGGGCAAAGTACTTAAACAGCCCCGAGTCGATCCTGTTCGACAAGTCCTCGCAACTTTACGCGATGAACTGGGCGCGGGAGAAAATCGTCTCGGGCGGGACTGCCGTTGTCGTCGAAGGATACCTCGACGCCCTGATACCTCTGCAGGCCGGCGTGGGCAACGTGGTCGCTTCCCTGGGAACCGCCCTCACCGAACGCCACGTCCGCCTCCTGGCGCGTTACGCTCGACAGGTGGTACTGGTGTTCGACGCCGACCAGGCCGGCGCCGCTGCCGCCCAGCGGGCGATGGAAGTATTTCTCGCCCAGCAGGTCGATATCCGAGTGGCGACCATTCCAGCGGGCAAGGACCCGTGCGATTACTGCCTGGCCGAAGGGCCTGAAGCTTTTGAAAAGCTGGTTGCCGAAGCGCCCGACGCCATGCAATACGCCTGGGACCTCCGCCTGGCGGAGTATCGCGCCGCGGGCGGTAACGTCGCCGACCGCCAGAAGGTCGCACAAGAGTTTCTGCGATTGATAGCAACCTCAGCCGCCTACGGGGCGATTGACGACATGCGCCGGGGGCAGTTGGCCCAGCACATCGGGCACATACTCAACATACCCGCCAGCGAGCTGCAGCGCCAGATGCGGCGCCTGGCGCGACAGGCCCGCACCGCCCGCGGCGTCTCGGGGCCGGCAACAGCACCGAATACCGAAATGATAACCCGCGATCCCGAACGTATTGTTCTGGAGGTGCTGCTGAACGATGGAGAGCTGTTCCACACCGTCAGCGAGAAACTCCAACCCGCCGACTTCACCGGACCCGAACTCCACCGGATCGCCGAGAAAATCTGGACCCTCGGCCACAACGACCGACTGACACTGCAGGCCGTCATGAGCGATTCGACGATGCACGACCAGGCCGATATGCTCTCTGAGATGGCGATGGCCGGTCAAATACACGCCCACGGTGAACAGGCCCTCGCGGCGGCAATGGAATCGCTGCTCCAGCGACACAGCGATCTCGATATCCAGAAGGTCCGCGGCGGAAACCTCGACGACGAGGCGCTCAGGCGATTAACTAACCACCACAAAGAAGCCGACCCCAGACGCCTGCCAAAAATCAACTAAACGGCTGGCCCGTCTTTGCCTGCCGGTTTCGTCGCGACAAGCAAACTGGCAACGGCGATAACCTGACGGCGGTGAACGGCGGGAGGTGGGACCCGGAATGCCAGTTGTGTCTATTCTGCGCCTGCCGGCAGATTGTCCTTCAAATATCTGGTCAACAGTTCGAACAGGTGGCGTCTGGTGCCTTTGCCTTCCTTGATGCTGTGGCTGCGATTTGGATAGGCCATCATCGTAAAGTGCTTGTTGTGCTTAACCAGTTCGTTTATGAGTACCTGGCAATTCTGAAAATGGCAGTTGTCATCGCCGGTGCCATAGACGAGAAGTAGATTGCCTTCCAACTGTTTTGCAAATGTTATTGGAGAACCGTTCTTGAATCCCTCTTTGTTGGAATCGGGCAATCCCATAAATCGCTCCTGATAAATAGTATCGTAGTTCTTCTGGTTGCTGACGAACGCAACGGCCATGGCCGTGTGATAAAGCTTCGGATAGCGGAAGATGGCATTCAGGGTCATTGAACCACCGCCGCTCCATCCCCATATACCGACTCTGTCGGCGTCGATGAACCCCCACTTTGACGTAATCGCTCTCACGGCCGCGGCCTGGTCCGATGAGGCGAGTATTCCGATCTGGCGATAGATGATTTTTCGCCAGGCGCGCCCGCGAGGAGAGGGTGTGCCTCGATTATCCATGCTGACGACGATGTATCCCTGTTCGGCTATCATTGAGTGCCAAAGGCGCTTGTTGCCGCCCCAACTATCGCGAACCGTCTGATTGGCCGGTTCACCGTAAACATATATAAACAGCGGATACTTTTTTTGCGGATCGAAGTTGGAAGGCTTTATGCACCATCCGTCGAGTTTGACACCATCGCCAATGTCTATGCGGAAGAATTCGCCCGAACCAATTTTAAGATCGCGGACCTTTTTGTGAAGCTGGGCATTATCCTGAAGGACCCTTGCAACAGCGTGGTCCGGAAGGCTTACCAGGTCTACCTGCCAGGGATTATTGAAAGTCGAATGGGAGCGGATCGCCCATTTGGAATCCTTGGAGATATCATAGGAGTGGATACCCGACTTGTTTGCAGGGGTAACTCGCTGGATCTTGCCGGTTCCGTCCATAGGCGCCCGATAGAGATACCGCTGAGTCGGATTTTCCGGTGAGGCGATGTAATAGACCCATCCGCCCTTGTCATCCACTTTCAGGACGCGGATGACGTCATATTTCCCCGGCGTGAGCAGTTTGGTGTCTTTACCGTCGGCAGAGATCAGATAGAGATGACGCCAGCCGTCCCGCTCGCTGGTCCAGGTGAACCTGCTGCCCTGTTCGATCCATTTCATGTCATCACGAATATCGACCCACGCATCGTCTTTTTCGGTGATTATCGTTTTTAGCGGCGTGGCCTTTACATTGCCCCAGAAACCGCTTGATATCTCCGTAACCATCAGCCGGTTGGTATTCTGCAGTCGATTGAGGCGCTGAAGAACGATCATGTTTGTGTCGGGTATCCAGCTCATTTTGGGGATATAATTATTTCGCAAGTCGTCGTGCGTATCGAGCCATTTTGTCTTACCGCCTTTGACGCTTACAACCCCGATCCGCACTGCCGAGTTAACTGTGCCAACCTTGGAGTATTTATAGCTTTTGATCTTCGGATAAAGCTCGTCGGTGTAATTGATCAGCGTAAAGTCCCTGACGCCTTCCGTATCGAAATTCCAGTAGGCGATGTACTTGCCGTCCGGGCTAAAACCAAACCCGTCTCGCAGAAAGAATTCCTCTTCATAAACCCAGTCGGAGGTGCCGTTTATTACAGTATCGCAACCGCTTTTTGTCAGCCGCTTGATTCGCATTGTTTTGAGGTTCTGGACGAAAATGTCATGCTTGTAGACATAGCCGACACTCTTACCGTCCGGACTGAACCTGGCAAACATCATCCCTGACTCATCGGCGTCGCCGCCGAGTTGTCTGAGAGTCTTGTCGGCAATATCGTAAACCCAGTAATCACCGCGAGTCTCTTTACGCCAGACCTTGACGCTGTTGGTATAGACAAGAAGCTTTGAATTGTCGTCGGACCATGAGTAATCCTTGATCTCCAGCGGTTTCTTCCCGCCCTCGGGAATGAGGCTGGCTGCCGATACAAGTACTTTACGATCACCTGTCGCCGGATCGTTTCTTACGATGTCTTTGGCGTCTTTATGGTCGTCGGATTTTTCAAGTGTCGCATACCCCGAACCGTCTTCAAGCCAGCGTACCGCGCCAAACCCTTTGCTCTTGAAATCTCCATCGGTGAAAATCCTTTTCAAAGTCAGCTTTGACGGATCGGTTTTCGCTTCTGCTGGTTTTGTGGCGGCTTCTTCGGCGGATCGTAATCCCGGCGCAAAAAACACAATTATCAAAAACAGTACGATTGAATAAGAACACAATGAAATCTTTGCGTTAGGATTCGTAAACATTTATGACCTCAAAAAAACATGGTTAGAGTGACGCGAGGGCTTCTACTTATTCTATGCTTCTTGCAATTGGTTTGCCTGGAAGGCGTAAACCCTTATCGCTTACAAGAATATCCGGGATATTGGGGTCCCGTCTTCGTCCTGCGGAGTACGTCGCGGAAAGACCCGCCTTCCCGTTTACTGCTACGCTCTCCGGGCTACACAGGACAGGTCGCTCCAGCCCTGACCCTGCTTGTCCTGAGCCTGACGAAGGAGAACCTCGAACCTGAATATGATTCTCGATTGCCCGGAGGCTTCTGGCAAGAAAAAAGGCAGAGGCAAATATCCAATATCCAGCAAGGAATTCCCAATAGCCAAGTGAGCGGCGACGGCGATAAACAAAAGCGTTTTCACGCCGTTCTTTGTGATCCCCGGTGCGCTTCGAGCCTTCCGCTTCGCTCCAGATCTGCGCTCTCTGTGGTAAAACTCCGGTTTGTATAACTACATCAGTATAATCCCTTCGACTGCGCTCAGGACAAACCGTGGTAGAAAGAAAATCCGGCGCCGTTGTCGATAAGCCACCGGGCATCCCCCTTGATTCCGGGCGGTATGCGCTTATCATACTGAAATGGCCAACAAGACAAAGGGCATCATACTGGCCGGTGGCAGCGGGACGCGTCTGTTCCCGTTGACGCGGGCGGTTTCCAAGCAGTTGCTCGGCGTCTACGACAAGCCGATGATCTATTACCCCCTCAGCGTGCTGATGCTCGCGGGGATACGGGAAGTCCTGATAATTTCCACGCCGCACGATCTGCCCGCATTCGAGCGACTGCTCGGCGACGGGGCAAATCTCGGAATGAAATTCTCCTACGCGGCGCAGCCCAAACCCGAGGGCCTGGCGCAGGCGTTTGTGATCGGCGCGGATTTCGTCGGCGGCGGTCCGGCGGCACTTATCCTCGGCGACAATATCTTCTACGGGCAGGGACTCACCCAGGCCGTGCGGGCCGCGGCGGCCTCCACCGCCGAGGGCGCAACCGTATTCGGATATCGAGTCCGCGATCCGCAGCGATACGGCGTTGTCGAATTCGACGAAGATGGGCGGGCAATCAGCATCGAAGAAAAACCCGCCGACCCCAAAAGCCATT
>Ga0180434_10006947_pt1 | contig 12881 bp, 11 predicted proteins | sample SS_ome_7_FD_132453 | JGI IMG/M metagenome (GOLD analysis project Ga0180434, IMG submission 132453) | Hypersaline lake sediment archaeal communities from the Salton Sea, California, USA - SS_1_D_2 metaG | ecosystem: Environmental > Aquatic > Non-marine Saline and Alkaline > Hypersaline >... | reverse complement strand
GGCTGCGAGCTAATCCGCACCCCGCGCTCTCATTATTTTCAGCACCATATTGAGACACGAGGAGGAAAAATGCGCTAAAAGCAAAAAATGGGTTGTTTTTGAGTTCTCACACAGCCTCCATGGAACGTCTCTACTGGACTATTTTTATCAATATTTCGTTTAATCAGTTGCACCGTTAAATGCACATGATTCGGCATCACGATAAATTCACCGAGACGAACATGCGGATGGTGCTCTGGAATTTCGTACCAATATTTCCAAACGACGCACCCAATATCGGTTAACCCAATTGTCTTGTTTCGTATTTCCCCGAAATAATTAATGCCATCATATGTGCAGATGGTCACGAAATACCATCCAGGGATTCGTTAATCCCAGCCCTTCAGGCGTGTTGAATCGATGCGATATTTGTTACGGAAATAGTCTGACATTTTTTTGATGTTTTTATCTACCTATCACTAGAAGTGACATCGGTTCATTGCAGCGACTCGATAATACGGAACTACAATTGGTCAGATTGTTCTAGATGTTACAAAAACATCTCCAGAATCCCCCTAATCCCGCGAATACGGCACATACGGCTCAGCGGCTTTAGCGAGGTGGGTTCCGTTTTCTTCGTAGGGGAATTCCATCTGCGGTGATTTGGACCGCTGATATTCCACACAAAAGGATCGCATCGGACAAATTCCGCATTTGGGCTTTTTGGCGGTGCAAATTTGCGCCCCCAGGTCCATGAGTGCTTGGTTAATCTCCCAGACTGTTTCGGCGGCGATAACGCTTTCCGCTAATTTCCATAAGCGTCTCTCCTGCCTGGCAGGCGAGGAATGCTTACGCTTCACGAAAATACGCTCAAGTACACGCTTCACATTGGTATCGAGAATTGGTGCAGGCTTGACATAAGCAAAACTGACAATAGCACCGGCGGTGTATTTTCCTACCCCCGGGAGGGTTTCCAGCTTTTCGACTGTTAAAGGAAATTCACCGTTAAATTGTTCACAGACGGCGATGGCAGTTTTTCGGAGATTCCGTGCCCGGTTGTAGTAGCCCAATCCATCCCAGGCATTCAGTACCTCATCCTCGGTGGATTGTGCCAGTGATTCGATCGTCGGAAACCGGTTCAGAAATCGATGGTAATATTCTTTCACCCGCTCGACCTGCGTCTGCTGGAGCATCACCTCGGAGACCAAAATTTTGTACGGATTACGAGTGCGTCGCCATGGGAGATCCCGCCCGAATCGCCGGAACCAATGCAGCAATGTGGTAGTAAACAACCTCCTGCGTCCGGCGTTGGACACTTCTTTGGGACGTAAAATTTTGATATCCATCAGGGAGATTCGGGAAAAGTGTACTGCAGAAAGTTGATGATGCTCTGGTCGCCGTCCAGAAAATCGTACTCGTCAAGCTCACCGACTGCCACCCATTGGATATCCGCGAACGCCAGATTTATCGGTTCCGGTACAAAATCCGAGATCAGGAAAAATGTCAGGTGCACTGTTAATCCGTTGGAATAAGTATATTCATAATCGAGTAATTCCTCGTCAATGTTTACGTCAATTGCCAGCTCTTCAACCATCTCCCGGCGAAGCGCATCCCGGGGGGATTCTCCGTCCTCGATCTTACCACCGGGAAATTCCCATTGCATCGGATGGGAGGTATCTTCCTTCCGCTGACAGATTAATACCTGGTCGTCCCGGACAATCACACCAGCTGCAATTTCGAGCACTTCGTCGATTTTCATAGGGGATGAATTTAGAAAGAGGGGCTCAGGGTTGAAAGGAAAAAGCAGTTAAAGACAGTGTTAAGGTGCTAGAGTGTTCAGGTGTTCAAGTAAAAAAACCAGTGAGATGTGAGACGTCAGAGGTGAGACGTGAGACGGAGTTAAGGTAAAAGGAGAAGCTGTTGGTAGTCGCGGCTTCTGCCGCGAGGTCAGTTATCAGCAAACAACGGAAAAAGGAAACCCTGTAAAAGAGACTTTCAGGGTCGGTTCATCGTTAGTCGTCCCGTTCATGGTCAAGACAAAAATTCCGCTTAAAGACCGCCACGCGGGTGTGAGCGGGAGAGTCTAATCCCGAACGCAACGCACTGACAAACCGCTAACCTCGTGGTATTCTAAGCTATTGCTCCGGTAGATATATGAAAAATCCCTGAGCAGGCCCCGGAACCATCCGTTATAACTACCGAGCCTCGAGGACGACCAGAAGTAGGCGGTGGTACCCATATAGAGGAAATAACCATTGTTGCGACGATAACCCGCAGGCAGCGCGTTAAAATTGTAATCATCGGTTCCATTACCATAATCATACCAACCACTAGTGGATTTTAATTTTGTACCTGGACCACTCCCTACATAATTAGTCAATTCTGTCCATTCTGCATCAGTGGGCACATGCCAACCATCCGGGGCAATACCTCGGCTATCATCGACGGCAAACCAATTGTATAACCGCCCATAGGTCTCTACATTGTTATCATCATTATCGTAATTACAATAGGCACCGCTCAGATTTAGCCATTCTGAATAATCTGTTACTTCTGGAATCGTCTCACCATTGCGATAATGCGTGACTTTCAGGTTCTCTGCCATCCACCACTGATCGCCAATCTTTACAGTTCGATATGTATTGCCATCGATATCTGTGACGGTCCCGATCGCTTGGAAGGTGATACTATCAACCTCTGATAGACGATATATTATTTCGGTACTGTCATTTTTATGTATGAACATACTGCGGGTCTGGGCAGCCCCAACGTCGCAAAATAATATAATCATAACGGCAAATTGTATGGATTGGGTGACTATCTTCATGGCATCCTCCTATTTCACTAATAGCATTTTGATTCGTTTTGTCTGCTGACCGGCGCTGATCCGGCAAAAATAGACCCCGCTGGCGAGATCCCTTGCGTGGAATTCCAGTTGATATCTCCCCGGCTGCTGTTGCCGATCGACCAGTCTTTCCACAAGCCGCCCATTGATATCATATATTTTAACGCTGACAAAATCCGCCTGGGCCAGTTCATAAGAGATTCGGGTCCCCGGATTGAACGGATTCGGATAATTCGGAGAGAGGATAAATGCATCCACGGCATCCGGAGCGGGCTCGACTGCTACCGCGGGGGGATCCCCCATGAGCGAACTTCCAAAAGTAATCCGGCGGATATCGGGGATGGACTCGGTGGTTGCTTCACCACCATCCATGCTGAAGCGGAGATCAGAGCCGGTAAACGTGATTGCATTAATATTGCTGATCAAATAGTGATTGGAACTGGAGTCCAGCTGAACAATGAGAAATTCCTGACCGAACAACAATGCAGTGCAGGCAATCACCAGCATAGGTATGACAAAGAACCTGGAATATTTCATATCTCCCCCGTATAAAACGCTATTAATCCCTCAAATATTGAATGGGTCTTTACATTGATTTATATATTTTAATTTTAATAAACTTAAAAAGTAATATATTAACTACTAACGAACTATAACTTATATTATATTAATTTATCATATCAACATTTTAAACAATCTAACTATAATAAAAATGCTTTCCTGGGAACAGTAAGGATACAGGATGACGAGCACAATGACGCTCGATATGATGTGGTCAATGAAGGTTGGTGGTATTAAAATATTAAGATATAACCCCCGGAGAGCCAGTCCGATGAGAACAAGGATTGAAATGTTTCATCGCCAAACTTCTATCTTTAATTTTTCTGGCGGTAAATTGGAAAACCCGGCGTGAATATCCGATGCAGATTATATAAAAATAACGGTCAAGATAACATCCGAAGGAGCAGATTATGGACATCACAGTCGTCGGTGGTCACGGGAAGATTGCAATGTTGTTACATTCCATACTCAGGCAGAAGGGGCATCGGGTGAGAGGAATCATTCGGAAGCCGGAGCAGGCAGAAGATCTGCGTCAGGCTGGCGCAGAACCCGTGGTATGTGACATCGAGGAGACAGAGGAAATTTCCGAAGCCGTGGGTTCGATGGATGCCGTGGTTTTTGCTGCGGGAGCAGGTTCGGGCAGCGGCGCCGGGCGCAAATGGAGCGTCGATCGGGACGGCGCCCTTAAATTAATGGATGCGGCACATAACAACGGTATTGCGCGGTACGTCATGGTCAGCGCCATGGGCACAGATGAACCTCGGGGAAACGAGGTGTTCAGGACCTATCTGCAGGCAAAGGAGGAGGCAGATGAGGCACTTCGTAATAGCGGACTGGAGTATACCATTCTCAAGCCGGGTCGACTCACCAATGAGCCGGGAACGGGCAAGGTTGCGATGGCACCCCATCTTGAGAAGGGGGAAATCCCCAGAGAAGATGTGGCTGCGGTGCTGGCAGAAATCCTGGAGACCCCGGAGACCGCCGGGAAGCAGTTCGACCTAATATCCGGCGATACACCGGTATCCGAAGCGGTGCAACAGGCAGGAGTTTAGAAAGAAGAAGCTGTTGGTAGTCGCGGCTTTAGCCGCGAAGTCAATTATCGGTACAGTGACCGGTTATCAGTTAACACTTCCAAAACGAACCCTGGAAAAGAGATGTTCAGGTTCGATTCCCCGCTAGTAGCCCCGTTTATGGTCAAGACAGGACTCCCGGTTAAAGACCGCTCCGCGGGTTTAAGCGGGAGAGCCCGACTGTGGTTGATTATTTGATCGAGCAAACGATGTAACTCCATCCTCTCTCCTACCGGAGCTGACCATTCCTCCCCCGATACCACTAAAGATACTTATTGAACCCAAATCAAATCTCCCCTAAAAAAAGAGCAATACCGGGTTAGGATAGAGCCACGCCCTTCCCGGAAGCGGATGCATGCACCGGGTGGGCATTCCAGTGCAATACCGTCCAAACAGAGTATCTAACTTCCTCTTGACCACCGGAGGACGGCGAGGTAGATTTATAACCGTTTCTTACCGGTGAGTGTACATGGGTTCCGGGTATATTTACCCACCTGAAACGTGGAAATGTAATGTTAATCGCCTTCACTATTTCATGACGAGTACGCAGGTCATTTGGTTTCGGGTTTCAATCTATTGAGTTATATCGTATTTGGTAAATGCTTATACAGATATTGATACCAAAATAATCGCAGGTGTACCATGAGACAGGAGGGAAAAATGAAATTCCGTATAGCGCTCTTATCGGTTTTACTCACACTGTACTGTTTCCATCCGATTCTTGCACAGGAGGATCCGTTTCTCTGGCTTGAGGATCTCCAGGGAGAAAAGTCAATGGAATGGATAGAAGGCCAAAACCAGAAGACCATATCCGCGGTGGAGAAATATCCGGGTTTCCAGAAAATCTATGAAAAGTCTCTGGAGATATATAATTCGGAAGACCGGATTGCCTATCCGAATATTGTTGGAGAAGACGTCTACAATTTTTGGAAGGACAGCGTTTACGAGCGGGGGATTTGGAGACGGACATCTCTGGAAAATTATTTAACATCTGCGCCGGAGTGGGAAACGGTGCTCAATATCGATTCCCTCTCAAAGGCAGAAAAGACGCTCTGGGTTTACAAGGGCGCGGATATTATTTACCCGGAGAAAGATCGCTGTATGATACACCTCTCGCGCCGGGGGACAGATGCTATCGAGATCCGGGAATTCGACCTGGAAACCAAACAATTTGTCAGCGATGGGTTTTTCGTTTCAGAGTCCAAAGGGTCTACATCATGGATTGATAAAAACACGATGTTTGTCATGACCGATTTCGGCGAGGGAACGATGACCACATCCGGGTATCCCAGGATTGCGAAGATCTGGCATCGCGGTACTCCGCTCAGTGAAGCTTCGACCGTTTTCGAAGGAGACAGTACCGACATTTATATCGGTGCCTATTCAAGTTATACGCCGGAACGGAGATATCAGTTTGTCCGAAGGGGGATCACCTTTTATACTGCGAATTACTATGCCAGAGAGAACGGTGATCTCATTAAACTGGACTTTCCCAAAGATGTCGAATTCGACGGAATATTTAAAAACCAGATCCTGCTGCAATTGAAATCCGACTGGGATATCAACGGACAAACGTATGGCCAGGGTGCGTTTATAAGTATCGATTATGACAGGTTTTTAGCCGGCGACCGTAATTTTACTTTGATAGAAAGTCCGGGGGATCGGGAAAGTATTGTTTCCGTGAGAAATACCGAGAATTATCTCCTCGTGAACAAACTCTACAATGTGCGAGGGGAACTGTATAAGTACATCCTTGCAGATGGCAACTGGACCCGGATAAAATTGGATGCCCCGGATTTCGGGAATATCGGACTCGTATCAACGACGGACGAATCCGACCATTTCTTTTTCACCTACACGAATTTCCTGACACCTACGAGTTTGTATTTTGTCACCGAAGATGGAAATACGGATAGGGTCAAAAGCCTGCCTTCGTTTTTCGATGCGTCCGGGATGGAAGTACAACAGTATGAAGCCGTATCAAAAGACGGCACGAAAATCCCGTATTTTATTGTGCAGTCGACGGACATCAAATATGACGGTTCGAATCCAACGTTGTTATATGCGTACGGCGGATTCGAGGCTTCGATGGAGCCATATTATCCTGCAACCATGGGGAGCGCTTGGTTGGCTAATGGCGGTGTATACGTGCTTGCCAATCTCCGGGGCGGCGGGGAGTTCGGACCGCAATGGCATCTAAGTGCCATCAAGGAAAACCGGTACAAGGTCAATGAGGACATGATCGCGGTCTCCGAAGATCTGATTCGGCGGAAAATCACCTCACCGGATAAACTGGGCATCATGGGCGGCAGCAACGGGGGATTGCTTGTGGGATCGGTTTTTGTGCAGAGGCCTGATCTTTACGGCGCAGTGGTCTGTTCCGCACCGCTCCTGGATATGAAACGCTACAATAAGCTGCTGGCCGGGGCAAGCTGGATGGCCGAATACGGCAACCCGGATAAACCGGAAGAATGGGCGTATATCAAAGAATACTCACCCTATCACAACCTGTCATCTGACACTGACTATCCCAAAGTACTCTTTAAAACATCGACTGCCGATGACCGTGTGCATCCGGGGCATGCCAGGAAAATGGCCGCCAAAATGCTATCAATGGACAAACCGGTGTATTTCTATGAGAATACGGAAGGCGGGCATTCCGCAGGCGTCACGAACAGGCAAAGAGCATACGAGACCGCCTTGGTTTACTCCTATCTTTGGATGCAATTGGGTGAATAGATACCAACGAGGAAGTCGGGTTCTGTAAATAATTGGAATACCAATTTGCGGTTTTCTTTGAAAATCGGTTCGAAGGGCGAGCATAGGATGATTATAAAATCGGAGTAAACCATGGCACGTGAAATCTCAGACGAAGCTGTTCGGAAGGCAGCATTGAAGGAATTGTTTTAATAAGTGCCGTGGGAACAAACCTGCCGATACCATTAGGTGTTATAGGACAGTCTCGTCACAGTGATATGAGTATTAAAGAATCACAAATTTACGTAAGGCATTTACTCACCAAGGGTTCCTTCGGGGGGAAGTCTCCCCAGAATATCTTTTTTATCTGCTCTTAACCCTCTTCAGAACCTCCCGTCGCCGACCGCCCCGGTAACGACTCGGGATCTTCGACTTAGAGCGTCGGTGACGGTTTCTTATACATGCTCTCACAAACTGTCGCCGACCCCACCACGGCGGGGATCACCGACAGAAGAGTGGAATCGGAATTGATTCTGCGTACCTGAGAGTCTAACTTTCCGGTGAAACAATACACTGAAGAGAGAAAGATATCTATGAAGACCCATGTTGATTGTTTTCCCTGTATAATTAACCAAACGCTCGAAGCTGCTCAAAAAAACCAAATACCGGACGATCAGAAAAAGGAAATCGTTTACAATGTCCTGGAAATGCTCCGGGATCTGCCGGAGGATATCTCACCTCCGGAAGTCAGCCACCGGATGCACCGATTAATCGGAAAATCGTTGGGCAATGACGATCCGTACCAACAAGCCCGAAGCGATGCTAATGTGATGACCATGGATTTGATCCCCGGAATTCGCAAGAAGATCAAGCGGTCCGGTGATCCGCTGGAAACTGCTGTGCGATACGCCATAGCTGGACAGGTGTTTGACGGTGAAGCTGCGGAAGGCAGAGCGGATATCCACAGGGAACTGGAATACGCCCCGAAAGCCGAATTCGGCATCAATCACTTAAAGAAGTTGACCCGCGCGCTCTACGAAGCCAAACGGGTAGTCTATCTGGCCAATGCCGCCGGAGAGATCGCCTTCGACCGGCTGCTCATTGAAGTGTTACGGGACATGTTCGCCGCTGAAATCGTAATGGTCGTCAGAAAAGATCCGGTGCTCACCAACGCAACGCTGGATGATGCTGCATTTGTCGGTGTTGAGCCGCTCGTGCATCTGGTGGCGAATACCAGCGATGCGCCCGCTACGGTAATCGAAGATGTCAGCTCCGGGGTCAGCCAGCAACTGAATGATGCGGATGTCGTCATCGCTAAAGGGCAGACACATTACGAATCACTGAACAATGCAGACCTGAATATTTTCTTCCTGTTTCAGATCAACTGTCCGGTGATTAGCAAAGAGTTAGATGCGGACTTGCATCAGTATATGGTACTACAGTGTTAAAGTGTTCAGGTGTTCAAGTGTTATAGTTGATTGTCGGCGCCTCGATTATCAGTGACCGGTTTCAGTTAACAACAGAAAATGTGAAACTTGTAGCAGTAAAATGGATTGCCAATTCAATGCTGGTTCTCATATTTTCCTCACACGACACTTGACAAAACTCCCGCTTAAAGTCCACAAGGCCGGTTTAGGTGGGAATTTGCTAATTTCTCACCGCTCAACATTGAGTGCTTTTAACGCTTTTTGTATATCTTCAGGGCGGATGTAAATCACGTACCCGTAATCGCCCTCCCCATCCGTAACCCCGCTCGAAGCATAGACATTTACATCTGCACGGTAAATTTTTTCATGGATTTCCGCCAGCGCACCCAATTTATCATCTCCCTGAACGAGCAGCGCCGGATTGGGACCATCCAGCTTCAGACCTGCTTTCTGCGCTGTACTGGACATCTTGCGTGGATCCTCAGGAAAGAGCGTAAGTTGAGTTCGTAACGGTCCGGCAGGGATTGCAGTAAATGCCAGCAAATTAATGCCGACATCCGCCAGCGTGGACAGCAGCTGATACGCTTCTCCAGGCTTGTCCTTGACCGTTACGTAAAAATAGTCGACGCGTTGAATTGTGAACGCCATTGCATCCTCCCACATTTACGGATTTCCTGACTAATATTTTTATTAGTAATGAACGGTCACCGGCTCCCGAACCTGTAATGGAAATGAATCACGGCGATAGAAGTGGGGTTGAGTCAAATCAGGTTATATTTAATTATCACTGATCGGGCGGTGAGAATCAAGAGGCAACTGCAGTGTGAGAGTGTTCAGGTGTTTGGGTAAAAAAAGTGTTTGTGTGGTAATGCGTTAGCGCTCCGATAATGAAATGCCCTCAAAATCGTAGATTTTGGGCATTTCAAATCGGAGTCCCGATTATCCCGCCTGAGCGGGACTCCTGTGGATCTCACTACGTAAATCTTTGATTTGCTGTAGTGGAGTTTATCGGGATGTTATTGTGTTATTGTTGAAAACGTCTTGAGTCCTATGTCCGAAGCCCTCGGTTTGGTACTCCGTTCTTGTTGGTAGTCGCGGCTTTAGCCGTCTTTTTTTGTATGTTGTTCGTGGTTCGTTGTTTTATCCATTCGTAGTTCTTCGCGTATCTTCGTTCCGAAAGTTACTTTGGACTCCTTCCGTGAGAGCCCCTGGCGTAGCGGCTCAATTTTTTTTGTTCGATGTAGTGTTTTTGATGTTTCATTTTTTTGTTTTTCTCTGCTCCAGGAGGAGTCCCTTCCGGGGCGGTCTCTGCGGTGAATATTTTTATCCCTTTAGTAGTTTTTGCAGTTCACTGCGTGCCCTTTTCCAAAACTCAAATGCGAATTCTGTCTGATAATCTTGAAATGTCCAGGGAACGGGATGGAACTCTTTGTGGCGGTATTGTAATGTTACCTCCGCAAAGATGTTGTCACGGATATAAATCCGGTGAGCAAATCCTTTCGTGCTGAACAAAATCAGTTTCGAGAGCGTCAGATACCCGGGATCGAGGTTCACGGGACGGTTCATCCCATATTTTTCGGCATATTCTCTTTCGAGTTCAATAGTCCGGAGCTTCCACTGTTCTGAGCCTTCAACTTCTTTCAAACCCGGGACATAGTAAAACCACTTCCGAATGTCCAGTCCCATTTCCTCGTCGTAATAATTGGTAAAATCCTGGACAGAAAATTCGTCTGAAAGAACCAATTCAGCACCAAACAGATTTTCCAGAGAGGCCGTGATCTCATCAATCGATATTTCGGGAACCGCCATAATAGCGCCAATCGGCAGAACTGTGGTTGGGATGCGTATTTTGCCCATCAGGTTACCGTGAGTGATTTGTTTCGATCTTTGGCATATTGACGAATGGCGTCATAATCCTTGTAGGACATGCCATCGCCCCTGAGCGGATAAATCGTGTTGTTCAGCAGCAGGGGATCGGTGTGCGGATCAAGGTCATACTGCTCGACAGCCCGCCGAAAATCCACCGTGCCGGGAATCGGTGTAAAACTTGCCAAACTCACATGTGCGCCAGCATTATACACAAAGTCGATAGAGTTGTAGACCTCTTCGTCTGACTGTCCCGGCAGTCCCATGATGGTATACACCTCAACATTTTCCCTGGGATAACCGGCGGCATCAAGGTGATCCATAGCCCGGAGAAATGTATCGTTGGTCACCTTGTTATTCATATCCTTGCGGCGCCCTTCATTGGATGTTTCGAAACTGAGGCGAATCGTTCTGAAGTTCGTTGCCACTAATTTCTCTGCCAATTGCTGATCAATCATTTTGGCGAAAAGCCCATTCGGTGTGTGAAAGCGCAGATGATTCGCATGCTCGATAATATAATCCAGGATGACCTCGATGTGCTCCCGCTTTTTCACGAACAGCGCATCGTCGTAGAAGACCACATCTTTGGTATCATGCCGCTCGGTATGGTACAATATTTCATCGATGACCGTTTCCGACCGGCGCTGGAAGAAAGTCTCATTCAGTTCGTGGGTAGCGCAGAAGGTACACCGATACGGGCAGCCGCGGGCGGTCAGCGTTACGATGGCTGTGGGATCGGGATACAAATCCCATGGGAGTTCCGGATCACCCTCAGAATCGCCGGGATTGAAATCCTCGTCAATGCCAAAGTACTCATCCAGCCATTTGACTGCAGCTTTCTCACCGTAGCCGGAGACCACGTGATCAACTCCGGGCATTTTTTCGGCGTGGAAATTACAGAGCGAGGCATAGACGCCCCCAAGCATAACCGGCACATCCGGAAACCGGGATTTCACGCGCTCAACGACAGCTTCAACGCCCTTATACCAATAGGTCATCACCGATGTAATGAGAATGACATCCGGCTTTTCGATGCGATCTAACTCGCTCTGAAACACTTCTTCGGTGTAGCCGTAGCGGGCAAAGTAGCGTGGTACCCAGTCCAGAATTTCAGGTTTTTCCACGATTTCCCGGTGAAAGTTTCCGCGGCCGTCCGGCTTGCGATCGCCGGACTTTTCCATCTTCCGCATCTCTGGGTGATTTCGGTCCAGGCAGTCGATGAGTTGGATGTTATAACCGTTGCGCCGCAGTGAAGCGCCGACATACAGCAACCCCAGGGGCTTAATCCACAGATCATACGCTGCGAAATCGTATATCCATGGATTGATGAGCAGGATGTTTTTGGATACGCGTGCAGTCTTCATTGGAAAGCAAATCTATTGGTGGATTGACTATAACACAAGTTCGGAGTGTTCGAAGTGTTCAAGTGTTCAAGTGTTCAAGGATCTGTTTCTTTGTAGCAAATCTTGTTTATCTGTGTTTATCAGTTGTTTCTGCGTTCCCCGACTTGTCGGGGACTGCGTGCTATTAGATTTCTTTACGATAATGGTTGTGTCTACCGAAATCGCTACTTTTTTCTGCAATCGTTGTTAAATTTCACCATTACGATAAGCAGTTGTAAAATCAATAGAGTGGGTGAGTAGATATGAACAAAGCCTGGGCAAGTATTCGCAATAAACTCCTAACCGGACTGTTAGTCCTGGGACCGATTGGATTAACGGCAATTGTTCTCCGCTGGATTTTTAATTTCTTCGACGGTTTCCTCGGCCCGTATCTCAAAGAATATGTGGAGTGGTATGTTCCCGGTATGGGAATTGTTCTTACGATTGTGGTGGTTTACTTTATCGGATTGCTCGCTTCAAATTTTATTGGCAAAAAATCAATTCAGATTTTCGAAAGGATACTGGCCCGGATTCCGTTAGTTAAAAATGTGTATTCCACTGCCAAGAGTATTTTTCAGGCCTTTTCCCTGCAGGGAAAGTCCAGTTTCAAGAAGGTGGTGCTTATCCAGTATCCCCGGAAAGGGCTGTGGACGCTGGCGTTCGTCACCGGGACCACCACCGGCGATGATGGGGAGGAGTATCATTCCATGTTTGTGCCTTCCACGCCCAATCCCACTACCGGCTATGTTATTTTTATTAAAAAATCCGAGGCGCTCGATACGCGATTCACGGTGGAGCAGGGGCTTAAACTCCTTATATCAGGCGGTATGGTCCTGCCGGACCAGATGTCGCTGGGTGATTTACCGGATGAGGCTGATTAGGCTTCCCCTATTCGCAATTGTTATCGACTCGCAATAAGATTGCGAGGCTGGTATTCTGTCCCAAGCCTTGGAATTTCATTCCAAGGCAGTGCTGCTTACTTCTAGTAAACCTTCGAAAGAAGATGTCGAACTGAGTGCTCGGTTTCGAGCCTTGAAATTTTATTTCAAGGCAG
>Ga0180434_10006946_pt1 | contig 12882 bp, 11 predicted proteins | sample SS_ome_7_FD_132453 | JGI IMG/M metagenome (GOLD analysis project Ga0180434, IMG submission 132453) | Hypersaline lake sediment archaeal communities from the Salton Sea, California, USA - SS_1_D_2 metaG | ecosystem: Environmental > Aquatic > Non-marine Saline and Alkaline > Hypersaline >... | reverse complement strand
GGTATACAAACTCATAAGAGGATCGAATCATGTTAAAAGGGATTATACTGAACATATGTGTGCTCCTTTCTGTTGGATTAGTTATTTCCTGTGCGACACAAACGAGTACAATCATCTGGAAGAACAAAGATTATAAGGGTGGGGCTATAAACAGTGTTCTGATTATAGGGGTGGCGGAAAAACCGGAAAACAAATCGCTTTTTGAAAATGCACTTTCCAAGGCATTTCAAAATGAGGGTGTCGCGACATACAACAGCGCGGATGTGTTTTCACCTGAGAAAAAATTAACAAAAGATGCCATTAAACAAAAAGCCGTTGAACTGGGGGCAGAATTTGTTATTCTGACGCATCTCTTCAGTGTAACCGAAGAGGATGTGCACCGTCCCGGGGGCCGTGTTAACCAGCGCTATATATACACAAACCGTTACGGTTATTACTTCGGCCATGCGGACAGCGTGGTAAATTATCCGGGCAGTTACGAAAAACAAACATTGGTTCGGCTTAAAACGAATTTGTATGAGACGGATTCTGAGGCCCTGGTGTTTACCATCTCTTCGAAAACCATGGATCCGAAATCAGTGAAAGACGCAATCCATTCCGTCTGCAAGGCGTTTATGACGGACTTCAAGAAGAACAACTTACTGTAATGTAGGTTTCTGTGCAATATGCGATCAAATTTTTATATATCTGGGGGGAAACCATGATGAAAAATTATAAGCGTTTAATAGTCGTTGTCCTTTCGCTTTTTTTCTTGGCCTGCAATACAGTTACAAGCACACAGAAAGGGTCCGACCGGCGGGCCCCAAGAGAAAAAATGAAAGTCGTGAGAATTGAAGCAAAAGTCAAAGAAATTGACTATAAGGAGCGGATGGTAACCCTTGAAGGGCCGCTGGGCAACCTGGTTACCTTAAAGGCGGGCGATGAGGTAAAGCGGTTAAATGAAATCAAGAAAGGGGATATTGTTGCCGCAGATTATTGGACGTATATTTTTTCAGAGTTTCGCAATCCCACACCGGAAGAAGAGAAAAATCCATTGATGGTATATGCGGATGCGGATGTTGCATCGGTTGAAAAACCCCCCGGGGCGGCGGCCGGAATCGTTGTCCGGGCTGTGGTGACGGTTGAGGTGATCAATGGGGAAGACAAGCTGGTCACAATCAAAGGTCCGAAGGGAAAGTTTTTAACGCTGCCGGTCGAGGATGCGTCCCTTTTAGCGGAGCTTGAAGTTGGTGAGGTCGTTATTTTAACCTATGCCGAGGCAGTGGCTCTGTCCATTCAAAAAGTCAAATGAGTATTAATCCATGAAATACTTAAGAAGGAATGCGCCCTGGCAGAGAATCGTCCTGGTGTTAATGGCGGCGGTCATCTATTCGTGTTCCGCCAGGGCAAAATTTATTTCAAAAAGTGACCCAAATATCGCAAAACTGGACCGGGATGCCTACTTGATTGAAGTGTCCGCCATAAAAAAGGATTTTGTGCACCACAACATGTTTATGCTGACCGTGTCAAATAAAGGACGGGCGCCGCTGTCCATTGACTGGAACCGGTCCGGATGGTTCATCAACGGAAAAGATGGAGGGAAGTTTGTTTTCAAGGATATCAGCCCCGCTGATATTAAAGAAAACAAGGTCGGTGAAACCATAATCCAGCCGGATCAAATCGAAAAGATGGAGATTGCGCCCTTAAAATTAATTGCATGGATACCGCTGAAATATAAAACGGACAGAAGCGGGAGGGCAATATCAGCAGGAATGCTGCCCAAGGGAGACCACACAATTCATCTGGTGCTGACGCAGAATGGGACGACAATAAATGAAAAGGTTGACATCACCATTCTTCATGAACCGATTAAATGACCTGCAATTGAACCAAGTTGAGACAGCATCAATCTCTCCGGTTTTGACACGTCGGTTTTTACCGTGATATCATACCGTCAAATGAAATTATCGCTCTCGCCCCATCTCACAGGTCATTGTGTGTAATTTATAGGCACCATTCGGAGCTTAGTTGATGGCTTGTTGTATCCTGTCCAGAATTCCGGTGCCGGCGGTGAATTCCGGGTTCAGCTCCGCCATTTTTTCAGCGACGATCTTGGCTCGAAGCGGTTTATTAATCCTGATATAGTGAATGGCCAGGGCATAAAGAAAATCCATATTTTCAGGTTCCAGCTTCAGGGCGGCTGTCAAGGACTGTTCCGCCTCTTTGAATCTACCCTGATTCTCAAAAAGGAGGCCCAGGTTATAATGAACCCTGGCATGGGACGGCATTCCCTTGGCCGCACGTTCGAGATAATCCGCCGCTTCCGTTATCTTATTACTCTCAACCAGGAGAAGACCAAGCGAGTAGGCCAGTTCATGCATATCCGGCCTGATATCATACGCCTCTTTTAACAGGACTTCGGCCTGCTCATTCATGCCTCGCTGGTTATACAGCATGGCCAGGTTGACTTTTGCCGGGTAGAACAGATTGTCAATGCGCATAGAATTTTTATAATGCTTTTCAGCGGTTTTGAGGTTTCCAAGGTTTGAATAAACAAGGCCCAAGTTAAACTGGGATTGAGGGAACTCGCCCGTGTATTCCATGGCTACGATGTACTCTTTTAGAGCTCTGTCAAATAGTTTCCGCTCGTTTTCCTTCAGCCTGCTCTGTGGTATAGGGCTTAAACACAATGCGGCTTCCATGCGAACCCCTTTTACCGGATCATATAACAGCGGAACGGCGAATCTCACTCTGTCTTCAACGCTTAGACTTAATCGATTCAAGGTGCGAATGGCGGTCTGACGCATCAGGGAACTATCATCCATGAGTGCCCGTTCAAGAGCCATAACACTGTCTTTTATGGGATAATGGGATAAAAGCGAGGCAGCCGTAGCTCTTACGATAACCGGCAGCAGCATATCGTCTGCTGTTTTGATCAAGAGACCAGGATCGGTCAGCCTGTTGTTTCTTGCTTTAGAAAATACTTCTCCATAATGGGGCTTTTTCTTCTTTCCGTACCACTTGGTAATATATTCTTCTGACCAGGAACTGGTTTTATCTTTATGGCACTCGTTGCACGCATTGGGCGTGTTATATGTCACGCTGAGATCAGGTCTGGGAATCCGTATGCTGTGATCAAGCCGGTAGTCAATGCCCATATAATACCGTCCGGGCATGTGACACGTCTCGCATTTCGCACCTTCCCCCACATCGATGATGGTGCCGTCCGCCAGTTTGATGGGGTCCCCTTTTTCTCCCTTTTTTTTATGAAAATGGTGTTCTTTTCTGTCATACACATCCCTCCGGTGACACTGAAGGCACAGCTCGTTTCCCTCGCTGACACGTTTCAGGCTGTGAATATCATGGCAGTCGCTGCACCGAACATCCCGGCTATACATTTTGCTTTGTAGAAATGATCCGTATACATAAACCTCTTCCAGGATCTGGCCGTCCGGAAAATACATGCCTTCACTTAATAGTTGTGGAATCATATGATCGAGGACGTCTACCTGGGGGTGGGTATAATCACCGAGAAACGATCGTCTGGCATGGCAGCGGGCGCACAACTCCACCAGTTCCCTTGACGCCAGATTACCGGTTCTGTTCACAAGCCCGTAATTTTCAATCGGCGGTCTGGCCATTTCAGGCATGTTGGCCCATTTTACATGGGTGGAACAAGGCCCGTGGCATGCCTCGCAGGACACATCGATTTCCGACCAGGATGTATTGTATGTATCGGTCTTTATATCATATCCTTTGGTCAGGTTGGTGGAATGGCATTCGGCGCACATGCTGTTCCAGTTCTGCGCCTGATTTGTCCAGTGCAGCCAGTCATCAACGGGAATCTCTTGATCGGGATAGAGATGATACCACTTTTTTTTCTCTACGTCCCAGGCAATGGTCAGGCACTGGAGACGGCCTCCGGGAAATGGAACCAGGTATTGCTGCAGGGGATAGGCCCCGAAGGTATGGGTGATTTCAAAATCAGCCATCCTGCCGTCAGGTCCCTCGGTATTCACATAAAACTTGGTGTTCTTTTTAAAAAACCGTGTGGTTATGCCTCCGTGTTCAAAAATACTATTGTCAAAATCACCCAGCACGGTTGTATCATCGGCAATATCCATGGCAAGATCATGATGGGACCCTTTCCATTTATCATATTCGGGTTTGTGGCAGTCCAAACACGCCTCTCTGCCGACAAATGTGGATCGAGACAATTTACTGTCCGGTCCTTTGTTCCTGTTTTTTATCTCTTCTTTATAAAAGTAAAATGGGATAGACAGAACAATAACCAAGAGGGCCAGGACACCCCCGATTTCCCATTTTTTAAGATCGTCTGCCATGGATTATTATTGTCTTTTTACGAATAAACAACCTGGTTTTTACTGAACCCGTCTCTTTTTATTCTTTTTTTTGTATCCACTTTTACAATATTATTTTCGATGAAGACGCTGAACATGTCCAAAGGCCTTGGCGCCGGAGCCTGTAGAACTTCTCCTTTGATATTAAAGACGGAAGAATGGCAGGGGCATATAAACCGTTTTTCAGACGCCACCCATGGCACGCTGCATCCCAGTTGGGTGCACTTCCGGGAAAGCGCCATGAACCCGCCGTCGTCAAAGCGCACCAGGTAAAACTGGCCTCTCCTGAACGCGGTGACCGAACCCTTTTTAAAATCATCCATATGTCCCGTGGTAATGACGTCGCCGAAGGCTTCTTCCCGCCCCCTTTTTTTTCTTGGTTTGAGATACAACACGACCATAACCGCAAACTCTATAATCGCCGCTATTCCAAGCACGGTCCATGTGAGTTTCAGGAGCGTGCGCCGGTCTTTTTTTGTTTCGTCTGTTTCCATTTTGACTATGTCTACTTTGTTAATGCGATTTCACTCATTGTCATGTCCCATGGCCAGCAGAGTGCCATCCCCTGCCCCCTGAACCAATAGCCTACGATGGTGAGAACAACAAAGGAAACCAGAATAAATATGCTTACGGCCTGGACCGTCTCAGTTCTCGATGCCGTCTGGTATTTATTAACATATACATAAAGCCCTGCTATAAATGCCAGAAGACATAGAAAAGGGATGAGTCCATCGGTGATAATCAACGGAAAACCGGGAAAAACAAGTGATGGTTGAAAGATGTTTTCGCTAATAATAATGATAAACGGAACAAGTATAAGAGCACACACCGCTGAAATTAAGCCTGTTTTTCGTCCCTTTGCTGATATAAACCAGATGCCGTCCGTGTCATGGCTCTGTTTGATGTATGGAAGAAGCACAATCAAAACAGAAAGAAATAAAGGAATGACAAACACGGCAAAGGTGGGATGAAAATGCTGGAGAAGTTCCTGTAAGCCCGAAAAATACCAGGGCGCCTTTGCCGGGTTGGGACTCATTCCCGTATTGGCGCTGCCGGTCAAGGGGGCGTTAAACAGAACGGAAACGAGAAGAAGTAAGGCGGTTATGAGCAGAGCAGCCGATACTTCGCGTGTAATAAGGAAAGGGTCTGTGGGGACTTTATTAGTACGTCCTTCACTGTTTTTATCAGTTTTAAAGGGGAGAACAACACCGCCGGCTTTTCGAACTCTCCAGAAATGAAAGGGAAGTAATATCGTCAATAGAATGGGAATCAATGCAATATGAGCGGCATAAAAATTGGATAAGGTTGACTGGTTGACATCAGGACCGCCGATGATCATTTCCCGAATGTGGGGTCCCACCAACGGGATATAGTCAAACATGCCGATACTTATGGTGATGGCCCAATAGGAGAGCTGGTCAAAGGGGAGAAGATACCCTGTAAAATTTGAAATGACGACGCACAAAAAAAGCCCCAGCCCGATCCACCAGTTGACGTTTCGAAGCCCTCCGTATGCGCCCGTGAAAAAAACCCGGAGCATATGTAAAAAGACGATGACAATTAAAAAGTTTGCACCCCAATGGTGAAGATTTCGAACCAGTTTTCCGAATATGACCTGGTTTTGAATAACACGGATGGAGTCATAGGCCTTGCTCATCTCCGGTGAATATAAAAAAAGAAGCAGCAGGCCGGTAATGGCCTGCGAGAAAACCAGGACCAGGGCCATACCGCCAAGACCCCAGGTGTGCGTAAGTTTCAGAGTGCTCGACGGAACCGTCGGCGGATGCAGGTGGTAAATAAAATTTCGTTTTTTCGGCTTTTTAATAATAGCAGTTGCCTTTTTTCAACTATCGATAACCAGTGCAAAAACCTGCGCCACGATATCACATCTTTGTCGTTCACAAAACAATTAATAGTCGGGAAGCTATGAACTCAATTCAGGTAAGGCAAATGATTTGTTTTTGGGAAAAGGTTTTATTGATTCTTTACGTCGCAGTTTCAGTGTTGAAACGGATATCCTGCTCTTTGCGGCGGTTATTGTTTTCTGGTAAACGCTACATCAAATGATTGCTGCATGGCAGCCTGAAAATAAACTCCCACCAGTGCATCGTATTCGGGATTGTATTTCAACGTATATGTCGAACCCGGATACCCCTGATCGCGAAGCTCTATGAACAGATTCAACTCACCATTTTTATTGGAGGCCGTCGCCTGGGACACATGAATCGACCGGGGGTTAAAATATCCGGCATCCGCCTGTCCATCAGCTGATACTTTATTTATTGTTATAACATACCCCCCGGTCTGTCGAATCCAATTTCCGACAAGTTTGCTGTAGTCCTTTTGCTTGCTGGATTCCGTCGCTATTGACCCAGAGAGCGGTTTATTAGAAGGTTCCTCGAGCATCTCTATGATACCGAAGGTTGCAACCACGGCAACAATGATACAGATGGTTAAAATTATATTTTTATTTTTTCGATTCACCATAAACCCTATTTTACCATTTTGTTACCTCATGTAAAGGGTGTCCTGCAGCTCCGGAGGGCGGCTTGGCATCAATATATGCTGCCAGAGTGGAAACAATATCCACCGGGTGCACCAGTCGACTGACACGCCGGGCTCTTATATTTTTTCCGGCAAACATAATCGGTACATAGGTGTCGTATCGCCAGGGTGTTCCATGCATGCTGCACAGAGGAAGGGATTCATCCGTGTACAAAAACCAGTAAGGTTCCTGGAGCACATAGATGTCGCCCGAGCGTTTGGGATGAAAATTGCGTCGGATATTCTCTATGACAGGCGCTTCGGGCAACTGTCCGTTTTTGATATCCATGCTGGATATTGCCAGAGCAATACCGTCAAACTTCATTATTTCTTCGGCAACGGCTCGTTCCACCTCACCTATATCCAGCCCTTGCTTTCTGATCAGCTGATGATTAAGGTAAATGTAGGGATGTGCATACATTTTAACGAGTTCCTTTCCGATGCCGAATCGTTTTTTCAACGCGGCAATACCCGGCTCCACATCAAACTTTGACGGCACCAGCCGGTCGACTGCCATGCCCCGCTCGGCCATATATTCCGGGGCTTCGGGAATACCGTGGTCAGCAGATAAAACAATGAGGGTGTTCTTTAATCCGACGTTTTCATCCACAAATTTAAACAGGTCTGCCAGTGTCCGATCCAAACGCAGAATGTTGTCTTCTTGTTCAAGGCCGGCAGGCCCAAATACATGATTTACATAATCGGTTGATGAAAAACTGACAGACAGGTAGTCGGTGACGGCGTCCTCACCCAGTTTTTCATTCTTTATTAAGGATTTGGCGAAATCCAGGGTCAAATCATCGCCCACCGGGCTAAGCGTCAGAAGGGTGTAGAACAGCTTGCTATCTTTTTTGCCGAAAGGATGGGGAAATACCCGGCCGTAACCGGGAAGTGCAGTTTCATAGGGCCGGTCATCTGAGTCCTTATAGATGTACGAAGATGGATCGTGAAGCAGTTCCCACGATTTGCCGGCGTAGGAATCTGCCAATCGCTTTTTGTTCCATTCGGTTACCCATTTCGGATATTGATCATAATAAAATGTGCTGGAAACAAATTCCCCGGTTTTTTTGGAGAACCAGAACGCCTTGCCCGCATGGCCCGCCAGGGTGATGGCTCCTCGATCTTTGACCGAGACGCCGAAAATTTTTGCGCGGCCTGCAGTATGCACGTCCAGTTCATCGGAAAATGTGGAGCAAAGCATTGCCCGGGGTGATCTGCCTTCTGATTTAGCCGCCGCCTGGGTTGGATCGATTTCCGTATCTTTATCGACGCCTCCTACAGCACCAACCATTTCATAGCTGCTGTCCTCAACCGCATATCCCAGTTCACCGGTCTCCCGGTTCATCCACACATTAGCGACCATGCCGCTGGCTGCCGGAAAAGCGCCGGTTGCCAGTATGGCATGGCCGACCACCGTCTCCAGGTTGCTATGCTGGTAGTGGGCATTGGTGTATACGATTCCTTTGTCAAATAAATATCTGAACCCGCCTTTCCCATACCGGTCAAGATACCGCCCCGGCAGGTCGCCCCGGAGCCCGTCCACTGTAATTTGTAAAATGAGTCGGGGGGGCGAATCCTTGGCTATCACGCAGTGAACATTTACAAACAAAATAATGCCCATGACCAAAACCGATGTAAAGTTTATTCTCTTCATTGCATCCCCTTTAATTTCATGACCTGCAGGCGCGCCTTCACCATGACGATCTTTCCTTATCATGAAGATGTGCCGGCTAAAGAAGCAGGCACACCTTTTGATGGAACTATTGTACTTCCTAGTGGGTTATTTATATTTTAATGTGCTGCCCCGACTTGAAGTTTTTCCATGACCTGATCAAGAGAAAAACTGGCAGCTTTCTGCCTGGGCGGATACTCCTTAAATGTAGTAAGAAAATTTCCCACATAAGCCTGGGCGGGAACCAGGAGATATGCGCGGTCTATGAGCCAGTCATAGTAGGTATTGGATGTAATCTGGGCGCGCTCGTAGGGATCACGGCGCAGGTTGAATATAAGAGGTATGCGAAGAGGTATGAACGGTTCTGACCAGCATTGGAGGGTTGCCTCAACACGCTGTTCCATGAAGATCAATTTCCAATCCAAATAGCGAAGAGCAGTCAAATCGCCGTCATCGGAAAAGTAGAATATTTCTTTTCTCGGACTTGGCGTGTTCTTTGGATCTTTAAGATGCTCGGTGAGATCATAGCCGTCCAGATGGATCTTGTACTTTCGCCCAATGGCTTTTGATGTATATCCGTCGAGGAGATCCTTCTTTATATCCGTTTTCCCTGCGGCAGCGACAAAGGTCGGCAGCCAGTCCATGTGATGGACGATTCCGTTACTGATGGACCCCGGTTTTACGACTCCCGGCCATCGCACAGCACAGGGAACACGCCACCCGCCTTCCCAGTTGGTATTTTTTTCTCCACGGAAAGGTGTCGCAGCGGCATCCGGCCATGTATTGTAATGGGGGCCGTTGTCGGTTGAATAGTGAACAATGGTGTTGTCAGCTATTGCCAGCCTGTCCAGGAGTTTAAGAAACTGACCGATGTGCATGTCATGTTCAATCATGCCTGCGGTGTATTCATCGGCGTTGGGATACATTTTCGCGATCATTGCCCGTTTTTCCTTTGAAACATGGGTGCGAAAATGCATGCGGGTTCCGCTCCACCAGACAAACCAGGGCTTGCCGGCTTTGTGCTGGCGTTCAATAAAATCAATGGCAGCGGCCACGGTTTCATCGTCAACGGTTTCCATGCGTTTTTTGGTAAGTGGGCCGGTATCTTCGATTTTTCCGTCAGCACTGGATTTTATGACACCCCGGGGGCCGAATTTTTTACGAAATGCCGGGTCTTTGGGGTAATCTTCATTTTCAGGCTCCTCTTCTGCATTCAGATGATAGAGGTTTCCGAAGAATTCATCAAATCCGTGGTTGGTGGGAAGATGCTCATCTTTATCACCAAGATGATTTTTCCCGAATTGACCGGTGGCATATCCCTGGTCTTTCAAAAGGACGGCGATGGTCGGATCTTCCTCACGCTGGCCCAGATCCGCTCCGGGCAGGCCCACCTTTGAAAGACCGGTTCTAAAAACACTTTGGCCCATGATGAATGAGGATCGGCCGGCGGTACAGCTCTGCTCGCCGTAATAGTCGGTAAACAGGATTCCCTCTTTTGCGATCCGGTCGATGTTTGGTGTCTCATACCCCATCACTCCCCTGGTATAGGCGCTGATATTCGACTGACCCACATCATCACCCCAGATCACCAGAATGTTGGGTTTTTCCGTTTTTGAAAACGCCGCGGGGCTGAAAACTAAGCCGGCTATCATCATGGCGGCGAGTGCGATAAAAAATAGTGTGTTGCGCTTCATTGCATTTTCTCCTTTTCTTTTATGGGGTGGGTGTCAAAAACAAATAAAACTCGATAAACATTGAGGCAACTATCAATCGAAACAGCTTATCGTTTTTGTTTTAAAAATGTTATAGTACGGCGTTGGTGGAGATGTATTGTCTCAAACCTATAGTATCATAAGGCAAAAGAATCAATGTTTTTTTGTGAGGTTTCGAAATATTGGGATAGAATCAACTAAATGCCAAGATAGGCTTTTTTTACGTCTTCGTTTGAAAGGAGTTTGTCCGCAGAGTCTGACAGGGTGATCTTTCCGTTTTCCATGACATACCCCCGGTGGGCGATTTTAAGGGCCAGGTTGGCGTTCTGCTCCACCAGAAAAATGGTGGTTCGGTTCTCGGAGTTGATTTTTTTAATAATATCAAATATCTGGCCCAGGATAAGGGGGGCAAGGCCGAGTGACGGCTCATCCATTAGAAGGAGTTTCGGCCGTGCCATGAGGGCCCGGGAAATGGCCAGCATCTGCTGTTCGCCGCCTGAAAGTGTGCCGCCGGCCTGATGGCGTCTTTCAGCAAGAATCGGGAACAATTCAAAGATATACTCCATGTCTTTTTTGATTTCGGATTTGTCATTTCTGAGAAAAGCGCCCATGTCCAGGTTTTCCATGACAGTGAGATAGGGAAAGATATGCCGTCCTTCAGGTACCTGTGATATGCCCAGGGCCACTATTTCATTGGGACTTTTATCAAGGATCGACGCTTCCTTGAATGTTATTTGCCCGGACCGGGGGGGCACAACACCGCATATGGTCATGAGTGTGGTTGATTTTCCCGCACCATTTGCGCCGATAAGGGTGATGATCTCCCCTTCATCCACTTTCAGGCTGATACCTTTTAACGCCTGAATATTGCCGTAAAACGTACTGACGTCTTTCAGTTTAAGCATCAGTTTCTTCTCCAAGGTATGCTTTTATCACCGCGGGATTTGACTTTATTTCATCAGGCGTGCCCTGGGCGATTTTCTTTCCATAATCCATTACGAATATGCGGTCGGACAAACTCATGACAAGCTTCATATCATGTTCGATTAGAAGGATGGAGATATTTTCCGTATCCCGTATTTTTACGATGAGGTCATCCAGCCGTTTGGTTTCCATGGGATTCATGCCTGCTGCCGGCTCGTCCAGAAGCAGGAGAAAAGGTTCCGTTGCCATGGCTCGCGCGATTTCAAGTCGCCTTTGTGCACCGTAAGGCAGGTTCATGGCAAGTTCGTTCACAAATTGTGCCAGTTCTATTTTTTTCAGAATTTCATAGCTGTCATTGATCAGGTTTTCTTCCTCCCGGCGTGTGGATTTCGGCCGGAACACAGCCCCGGCTATGCCGGAAGACAGTCTTGAGTGACGGCCGATCATGACATTTTCAAGGACGGTCATATTGGGAAACAGACGAATGTTCTGGAATGTTCGTGCCAACCCGTTCTTGGTCACCAGGTTCGGTTTCATGCCGTTGATGCGCATGGTTTTTTTGTTGGGAGGCGAGATAACAACATCACCTTCGGTGGGGGTGTAAATGCCTGTTATGCAGTTGAAGAAAGTGGTTTTACCGGCACCGTTGGGCCCGATGAGTGCAACGATCTCTCCTTCCCTGATATCCAGATCAAGTTTGTCCAGGGCCTTTAAGCCCCCAAAGAACTTGGTCAGTTGGTTTACTTCCAGTATTGGTTTCATTTATCTTTTTCTTCAAACGTGTATTTTTTTCGTATATCCGGGATGATGCCGCCGGGACGAAATACCATCATGGTGACAAGCATGGTTCCGAAAATCAGCATCCGGTATTCGGAAAATGCTCTCAAGTATTCGGGCAGAAGAATCAAAACCATGGCACCCACTATTACACCAATCACAGAACCCATGCCTCCAAGCACGACAATACAAAGGATCATGACCGATTCCCAGATGGTGAAGCTTGCCGGGTTGATGAAGGTGGTTTTAGCGGCAAATACAACACCCCCCATTCCGGCCCAGGTGGCACCCAGTGCAAAGGCCATCAGTTTTGTTTTCGCCTTGTCAATTCCCATGGCCTGGCAGGCGATTTCATCTTCTCTGAGGGCTATCCAGGCCCTTCCGATTCTTGAGTTCTGGAGGCGGTTCACCACGAATATGGTAAACATCACAAGACCGATTAAAATATAATATATAAAATTGATGTTTGCCTGGAGAGACAGATCAATGCCAAATAAATCAGGCCTGGGAATATTTGAGATCCCGCTGGGACCAAATGAAAACGCATTCCAGTTTTCAAGCACAAGCCGAATGATTTCACCAAACCCCAATGTGACAATGGCCAGATAGTCGCCTCTCAATCTTAGAACCGGATAGCCGAGAATTATGCCGAAAATGGCACCGAGAACCCCGCCTATGGGCAGTGCCACCCAGAAGGTAATACCAAAATGGTGGTTCAAAAGGGCATAGGAATAGGCTCCCACGGCATAAAACGCCACGTATCCGAGATCGAGAAGGCCCGCAAGCCCTATTACGATATTCAGCCCGAGCCCGAGCATGACATAGATCAACGCCGTGGACATGATGGTGGTTTGATACATGGAAAATAGAAACGGAAAGGAAAGAATGAAAATGGTGACCACAACCAGGGCGG
>Ga0180434_10006943_pt1 | contig 12884 bp, 8 predicted proteins | sample SS_ome_7_FD_132453 | JGI IMG/M metagenome (GOLD analysis project Ga0180434, IMG submission 132453) | Hypersaline lake sediment archaeal communities from the Salton Sea, California, USA - SS_1_D_2 metaG | ecosystem: Environmental > Aquatic > Non-marine Saline and Alkaline > Hypersaline > Sediment... | reverse complement strand
CCTCCTGCGCAGCGTGTCACCCATACCGGGCCGGGGCAGGGATTCGCCGCGGCAGGGGCCGGGTCCTCTGGGCGGGCGGCAGGGAGGCGGGCGGGTGCGGACGAAACACGTGCGGCAAAGCGCCGCAGGCGGCGCACCCAAGGAGGCGGACGATGCCCAAGATCGCATTGATCGGCGCGGGAAGCGTGGTCTTCGCGCGCAACATGATCCGCGACGTGCTGTCCTTCCCCGAACTGGCGGACAGCACGTTCGCCCTGATGGACATTGACCCCGAGCGGCTTGACCTCATCGCTCGGCTGGGGCGGAAGATGATCGAACAGGTCGGCACGGGGGCGACGCTCACCGCGACCCTGGAGCGGCGCGAGGCGCTGGAGGGCGCCGACTTCGTGATCTGCATGGTCCAGGTGGGTGGGCTGGAGGCGTTCAAGCAGGACATCGAGATTCCGCTCCGCTACGGGGTGGACCAGTCGGTGGGCGACACCCTGGGGCCGGGGGGCGTGTTCCGGGGGATGCGGACGATCCCGGTGCTGACGGCGATGGCGCAGGAGATGGAGACGCTCTGCTCCCGGGCGCTGCTCATCAACTACAGCAACCCGATGGCCATCAACTGCTGGGCCGCGAACGCCGCGTCGAGCACGCGCACCGTGGGGCTCTGCCACAGCGTGCAGGGGACGGCCTCGCTGCTGTCCGACTACGTCCAGGCGCCCTTCGAGGAGGTGTCGTACTGGGTGGCGGGGATCAACCACATGGCGTGGTTCCTGCGCTTCGAGCACAACGGGGAGGACCTCTACCCCAGGCTGCGCGAGGTGATGAACAACCCCGACGCCTTCGCCACCAACAAGGTGCGCTTCGAGATCATGCGCTGCTTCGACTACTTCGTGACCGAGTCCACGCACCACATGTCGGAGTACGTGCCGTACTTCCGCACCACGCAGCAGCGCGTCGAGGACTTCGCGACACCCCGCTGGGACTACTACCAGTTGTGCAAGCGCGACCTGGAGCCCACGCTCAAGCAGATTCGCGAGCAACTCGACAGCGACGAGCCGGTCGAGATGCGCCGCTCGCGCGAATACGGCTCGCGTATCATCCACGCTGAGACGACCGGCCAGGTGCAGCGCATCAACGGCAACGTGCCCAACACCGGGCTCATCACCAACCTGCCGGCCGGCTGCTGCGTCGAGGTGCCGTGCTACGTGGACCAACTCGGCCTGCACCCCTGCTACGTGGGCGACCTGCCGCCCCAGTTGGCGGCCCTCAACCGCAGCAACATCGCCGTGCAGGAACTCGCGGTCAAGGCGGGGCTGGAGGGCGACCGGCGGGCGGTCGTGCAGGCCGTGTGCCTGGATCCGCTCACCGGGGCGCTGCTGCTGCCGGGCCAGATCGAGACGATGGTGGACGAGATGCTCGCGGCCGAGGCGCAGTGGCTGCCCCAGTTCGCGTGAGCGGGCCCGGCGCGGCCTTGTGCCTCCCGCAGACAAGGCCCGCCGCAGGGCGCGATGGAACCGTTACGCCCAGCGGGACACGACCTGAGACGGGAGGCCCCACGCGTGACGGTCAACCACGATCTGCATGCCCACCCCGGCGTCGTGAATGCCGCGCGCGACCTCGCGCTGGAGGGCTTCCCGGGCGCGGCCAACCGCGCGTTCGAGAGCACCGCGGCCTTCGCGGCGCTCAAGGCGGCGGGGAGCGAACTGTGGCTCGACACGGGCGACCGCGAGGCGGCGTCGGCGCTGTGGTGCGCGGAGTTCGCCGGCCTGACCACCAACAACACGCTGGTCAACCAGGTGGTGCAGACGGGCGCGCTGGATGATACGGCGCGCGAGGCGGCGCGGCGGCTGCGCGGCGTCAAGGGGCTGTCGGGCGAGGCGCTCACGCTGGAGGTCGGCTTCGCGCTCAACGCGCGCGTGGCGCTGGACCTGGTGGCGGCGTTCGGCGCGACGGTCAGCGTCGAACTCCATCCGGCCGTCGCACGGGACATCGCCGGGACGTGCCTCTTCGCGCGGCGCTACCACGCGCTGGCGCCGGAGCACTTCCTCATCAAGGTGCCGCTGACGGCCGACGGCATGCTCGCCGTCGAGCGCGTGGGCGCGGCGGGGATCCCCGTCAACATGACCATCGAGTTTTCGGCGCGCCAGAACTACGTGGCCGGGCTCGTCGCGCGGCCGACCTACGTCAACGTCTTCCTGGGGCGGCTCAACTCCGTCGTGGCCGAGAACGGCCTGGGCGACGGCAAGTTCGTGGGCGAGAAGGCCACCGTGGCCTCGCAGCGCGCGGTGAACGAACTGCGCGAGGCGCATCCGGGCATCGCGACGCGCCAGATCGCCGCCAGCCTGCGCAGCGGCGGGCAGGTGGCCGACCTGGCCGGCGTGGACGTGCTCACCATACCGCCCAAGGCCGCGCAGGAGCTCCTCGACGCCGGACGCCCGGCGCCACGGGAGGCGGAGCCGCGGGAGTTCGAGGTGGCCTTCGCCGGCGGCCGGAGCGCGGCCGAGGCAGGGGTTGACGTGCTGTGGGAGATCGCGCCGCAGGTCCGCCGCTTCGGGGCGGCGCTGCTGGACGAGGACCGGCGCGACATGACGGGCGCGGACGTGCTGGAGTTGGCGCGCGACTACGGTGTGGGCGATCTCTTCCGGGCCTGGACGGCCGAGGAGGAAGCGGAGATCCGCGCGAAGGGCAAGATCCCGGACCTGTCGCGCTGGCCGGAGGCCGCGCTCGACGATCTGATGACCGTGTCGGCGCTGCAGTCGTTCGCGGCGGACCAGCAGCAACTCGACGACCGCATCGCGCGGCTGGTGGCCGAGGCCTAGCGGCGGCGCGGAGTGGATTCCGCGGAGGTGGCGGCATGGGGCGCGCATGGGTGCTGGGGTGCATGCTGGGGATGGTCTTCGCCTCGGCCTGGCCGGCACGGGCGCAGGTCACCCTCGTGGCGGACGGGCAGTCGCTCGCGCGCGTGGTGACGCCGGCGGCGCCCTCGTTCCTCGAGCGCAAGGCGGCGGAGGAGTTGGCCCACTACCTGGGCCGCATCGGGGGCGTTACCGTCGCCGTGGTCGCCGAGCCCGAGGCGGCCGAGGGCGTGCGCATCCTCGTGGGCCGGACGAACGCGGGCCGCGAGATCGCGCCCGACGCCGAGGCGCAGGGCCCCGAGGCGTTCGTGATCCGCACGCGCGGCAGCGACGTCGCCGTGGTGGGCGGGGGCGACTACGGCACCCTCTACGGCGCCTACGAACTCCTGGAGAAGCACCTCGGCGTGCGCTGGTACCTGCCCGAGCCCCTGGGCGAGATCGTGCCGGAGCGGCGGGTGGTCACGCTGCCGCAGATAGACGACGCCCAGAAGCCCGCGTTCGCCATGCGCTGGGTGGGCAAGGACGACACGTGGAACCTGCGCAACAAGCAGAACCGCGTGAACGATCCGGAGTATCCGCCGGCCTTCCGCGTGGCGCCGAGCGTCTACCACGGCCAGTACAGGCTGCTGCCCGTGAAGGAGTACTTCGAGGAGCACCCGGAGTACTTCGCCCTCATCAACGGCGAGCGCCGCGACGACCACGACGTCAAACTCTGCTACTCCAACCCCGACGTGGCGCGGGTGATCGCCGAGAACTTGGCCGCCCTCAAGCGCGAGGACCCCTCCATCGCACTGCTCGCCTTCTCACCCACCGATGGCCAGGCGTGGTGCGACTGCGCCGGCTGCCGAGCGATGGACGACACGGGCGACCTGCCGTCCGATCAGCAGTATTCGCGCCGGTCGCTCCTCTTCTACAACCGCATCGCCGAGGAACTGGAGAAGTTCCACCCCGACCAGACGCTGCTCATCGGCGCCTACAACGTCTACAACCAGCCGCCCAAGGACCCGGCGGTCAAGGCCCACCCCAACCTGGCGGTCATCATCACCCACTACGACGACTACTGCATGGCCCATCCCGTGAACGACCCGGAGTGCGGGCCCAACCGCGAGTACGCGCGGGTCATCGAGGCGTGGCAGAGGCTCATCCCCGACGTCTACTTCTACGAGTACTACTGGAAGGTCAACTGGCTCGACCTGCCCTGGCCCATCGTGCACTCCATCGCGGCGGACATCCCCTACTTCCGGGACATCGGCGTCAAGGGTCTCTACACGCAGTACAGCCTCAACAACGTGTGGACCAACGTGCTGGTCTACTACGTGGCGGCGAAACTGCTGTGGAATCCCGACGCCGACGTCGAAGCCATGGTCGCGGAGTGCTACCGCAACTTCTACGGCGCGGCGGCGGGGCCGATGAAGGCCTACTACGAGACCCTTGAAGACGCGACGGCCCACGCGGGGCATCACTTCCCGGGCAACGCCTTCCACAACGCCAAGCACGTCTTCACCGAGGACCTGCTGGCCGCGCTGGGCCTCCGGCTCGACGAGGCGCGCCGCCTCGCCGACGACGAGGCCGTCCGCGCGCGCATCGAGAAGGTCGCCCTCTCGCACGAGTACGCCACCCGCGTGACGGACTACCTGCGCCGCGCCGACGCGGATCGGCTGCACGGGATCGAGGACGCGGGGGAACTGAGGGCCGAGGTGCAGAGCCTGAAGGCGATGGCGGACGGGCTGCTCGCGGACCTCAGGGAGAACGGCAGCCGCTACAAGGGCGTGGTCAGCATGTCGCTGCTGCGGCCGGGGTATCGCGACGCGCTGCTGAGCCCGGTCAACGCCTACCTCACACCGGCGCGCCGGCAGGCGGACGAGTTGGGCCTGGTGCGCGAATGGATGCTGATCGGGCCGTTCGAGAACGATAAGATGGCCGGACACGACCAGGTCTACCCGCCCGAGACCGAGATCACCCTCGACGCGGTGTACGAGGGCAAGGCGGGACCGGTGCGCTGGCGGCTGCACCGCAACCCGGACTGGGACGGCTACATTGACCTGGCGCGCCTCATCGAGCCGAACGAGCGCGCCTGCGCCTATGCGCTCTGCTACGTGACGGCGGTGCAGCCCACGCGGGCGCAATTGCGGACGGGGAGCAACGACTCGCTCGCGGTGTGGCTGGGCGCGCAGAAGGTGCTGGACAGGAAGGTGCTGCGGGGCGCGAACATGGACGACGACATCGTCGAGGTGACGATTCCCGCCGGCACCACGCCCATCCTGGTGAAGGTGTGCCAGACGCTCAGGGAATGGGGCTTCTACCTCCGCGTCACCGACGCCGAGGGGCAGCCGCTGTCGGGTCTGCGGTTCTCGACGCGACCCTGAATGCGCCGGTCGCGGGGTGCCGCGGTCTGCCCGTGCGACGTTCCCACAGCCGGGGGCGGCTGTGCCACATTCCGGCGGCTGCGTAGGTCGGTCAGGCGGGCGTGCGCCGCTGGGAGGGAGACGCGGGGCCGAGACAGAAGCAAGCGTTACTCCGCCCTAAGTGAAGGCACCGATGGCACAGCGACGACCCAACTTCATCTGCTTCATCACCGATCAGCAGCGGGCGGACCACATGGGATGCGCCGGCAACCCGGTCATCCGCACGCCCAACCTGGACCGCATCGCCCGGGGCGGCGTGCGCTTCGAGCGCGCCTACTGCAACAACCCCCTCTGCATGCCCAGCCGCGCGACGCTCTTCACGGGCCGCACCGCGCGCGGGCACCGCGTGCGCAGCAACGGCATCCCGCTGGAGGCCGGCCTGCCGACCATCGGGGACGCACTGACGGACGCGGGCTACCGGACGCACGGGATCGGGAAGATCCACCTGCGCACCTTCAGCCTCCCCAGCGGCCTGCGGCCCGAGCAAGCCGACCCCGTGGCGTTCTGCGAGAGCCGCGACATGTGGCGATCGGGTCGGCTGGCGGCGCTGCCGAGGCCCTACTACGGCCTGCAGACCGTAGAGTTCTGCGGCGGCCACGGCGTGGACTACTGGGGCGACTACCGCCGCTGGGTGGACGAGGCGGCGCCCGGGGCGATGGAACTCACGCGCCCCGAGAAGGCCCGCGTGCCGCCCACGGGGGCCGACCAGTCGTGGAAGTCGGCGCTGCCCGAGGAGTTGCATCCCAGCAAGTGGATCGCCGACCGGGCCGTGGCATTTCTCGAGGAGCAGCAGGCGGGGCGGCCGTTCTTCCTGTGGGTGTCGTTCCCCGATCCCCACCACCCATTCTGCCCGGTGGCGCCGTACGACGAGATGTACCCGCCGAAGGACGTGCCCATGCCGGCGCGCCGCGAGGGCGAACTCGACCACCTGCCGCCGCACTTCAAGCGCATCGCCGAGCATGGCGGGCTGGTCAGCGGGCGGCGCGCACCCACGCTCATGCCCGACGAGCACCTGCGCGAGATCATCGCCCACACCTACGGCATGGTCTCGTGCGTGGACGCCCACCTGGGGCGCGTGCTCGACGCGCTGGATGCCTCGCCCCTAGCCGGCGACACGGTGGTGGCGTTCATGGCGGACCACGCGGACCTGATGGGCGACCACTGGCTGCTCAACAAGGGGCCGTTCCACCTCGACGGCATGGTGAAGGTGCCGTTCCTGTGGCGGTGGCCGGGCGTCTTCCCCGAGGGGGTCGAGACGGCGGCGCTCGGGAGCCTGCTGGACTTCGCGCCGACCATACTGGACCTGGCCGGCGTGCCGGTGCCCGAGGGGCCGGTTCCGGCCCGTCCCGAGGCCCCGCAGATGCTGCCGGCATGGGCGGGCGTGTCGCTGGCGCCGCTGCTGCGGGGCGAGGCCGACCGCGTGCACGAGAGCGTCGTGATCGAGAACGACGAGGACTACCTGGGCCAGCGCCTGCGCACGCTGGTGACGGAGCGCCACAAGTTGACGCTCTATGCGGGGCAGCCCTACGGCGAGTTGTTCGATCTCGAGGCCGACCCGCAGGAACTCGTCAACCTGTGGGACGACCCCGCGAGCGCCTCGCTGCGGGCCGATCTCACGGCCCAACTGGCCCACCAGTTGGCGCTCACGGACGACCGGCTGCCCAGGCGGCTCACGCACGCCTAGCGGCGGCCAGGGGGCGTGAGGGGCCGTCTCGGGCATCGGGCCGGCAAGCGGCGAGCCGCTCGGCGGCCGCACAGGCAGGAATGCGCAAGGCCGCCCAGAACCTGCATGAGAGGCATTCTCGTCGCGCCTGTGGAGTGAGAGCACGAGGCGGAAGGAGGCGTCATGCCAATTGGGTTAGCCGGCGTGGATATTGGAGTTCTGATCGTCTACCTGGTGGGGGTGGTGCTCTTCGGCTCGTGGTTCGTGAAGACGAGCCGGTCCACCGACAGGTTCATGGCGGCCGGGAGACGGCTGCCCGGCTGGGCGGTGGGGCTGTCGCTGTTCGGGACCTACCTGAGCAGCATCAGCTTCCTGGCGCTGCCGGGGAAGGCGTACGCATCGAACTGGAACTTCTTCGTCTTCAGCCTGTCGCTGCCGCTGGCGGCCTGGGTGGCGACGCGCTACTTCGTGCCGCTCTACCGCAAGCGCAACGAGGTATCGGCCTACGGCTACCTGGAGCACCGCTTCGGGCCCTGGGCGCGGACCTACGCGACGGTCTTCTACCTGCTGACCCAGTTGGGGCGCATGGGCACCATCATGTTCCTGGTGGCGCTGGCGCTTCACCCGCTGCTGGGATGGCCGGTGTGGACCCTCATCGTCATGATCGGTCTGCTGGTCACGTTCTACGCCGTGATGGGCGGCATCGAGGCGGTGATTTGGACGGACGTCATCCAGAGCATCGTCCTGCTGGGCGGCGCGCTGGCGGCGGTGGTCTTCATCTTCGTGGGCATGCCGGGGGGCGGCGGCGAGTTGTTCCGCGTGGCCGGAGAAGCCCACAAGTTCAGCCTGGGCAGCTTCGGCTCCAGCATCGCGGAGGACACCTTCTGGGTGGTGCTGGTGTACGGCGTCTTCATCAACCTGCAGAACTTCGGCATTGACCAGAACTACATCCAGCGCTACATCGCCGCGAAGAGCGACAAGGAAGCAGGCAAGTCCGTGTGGCTGTCCGCTCTGCTCTACCTGCCCGCGTCCGCGATGTTCTTCTTCATCGGCACGGGGCTCTTCGTCTTTTACAAACTGCAGCCGCACCTGCTCCCCGCTGGCACAGCGGCTGACAAGGTCTTCCCCCACTTCATCGTCAACGTGCTTCCGGTGGGGATGACCGGGCTGGTGATCGCGGCCATCATGGCCGCCGCCATGAGCACCGTGTCCACGAGCGTGAACTCGTCGGCCACCGTGATCCTGACGGACATCTACAAGCGGTACTTCCGCAAGAACGCGGACGAGAAGGAATCCATGCGCGTGCTCCACGCGACGACCATCGTGTGGGGCCTGGCCGGCATGGGCGTGGGCCTCGCCATGATGGGCGTGCAGCAGGCCCTGGATGCCTGGTGGAAGTGGGCCGGGATATTCAGCGGGGGTATGCTGGGGTTGTTCCTGTTGGGCTGCTTCTACCGGCGCGCCCGCAACGTCCCGGCCGTCATCGGGGCCGTGGTGGGCGTCGCGGTCATCCTGTGGGTTACGTTCTCGGCGGCGATCAGCACGCTGATGTCCATCGTGCTGGGCACGAGCGCCATCTTCCTGGTGGGGTGGGCTCTCAGCGCCATGTTCGGCGGCGGGCCGTCTCCGAACGCGGCGGAGGCTGAAGCCGGCGAGGGCGCGGAGACCCACACGGAGGAGACGCAGCGATGATCCTCGACGAACTGAAGAACTGGCGGTGCTACGAGGCGCTGCGGGAACTCAAGCCCGCGTTCGAGTTCCTGGAGGCCAACGCCGGGAAGAGCCTGCCCGAGGGCCGCGTGGAGATAGACGGCGACCGCCTCTTCGCGCTCGTGCAGACCTACCCGCCCAAGCCGGTGGCCGAGGCCGAGTTCGAGGCCCACCGCCGCTACGCCGACGTGCAGTACATCGCCGCCGGCGCCGAGATGATCGGCTGGGCCCCCACCGACGGCCTGGAGGTGACCACTCCCTACGACGACGCCAAGGACATCGGCTTCTACGCCCAGCCGGCCCGCTACACGCCGGCGGCCGTGCCGGCGGGGTCGTTCGCGGTGTTCTATCCCCAGGACGCGCACATGCCCTGCTGCCGGCTCGATTCGGACGAGCCGGTCCACAAGATCGTAGTGAAGGTGGCGCTGGGGCCGGACGCCTAGCGCGCGCCCGGTTCTTGTGTCTTCTCCGGCACAAACCCCCTCGGGGGAGTGCAGGAACCGGATCGCATAGGGCGAATAGCACAGGTGTAGCGGATCGGGCGCACGTCAAGGGAGCGCCCATGCAACACCTCAGTACGGGAGCGGCCAAACCGCCCGGTTGGCCACCGCTGCCGGGGTCGTGGGAGGAGGTCGTGCTCTCCTGGTACGAGCAGGCCCCGCTGACTCTGCCCCGCCCAAGACGCGTGCGGAGGCCGGGGACATCTCCTCCAGGCCCAAGCACCCGGCCGCAGTCCGGGCAGCCGGACGGGAAACGGCCCTAACCGCCAGGATTCGCCGGCCTGTGACGCCTCGCGGGACGGCAGCCATCCCGGCGCCGGGGGAGTAGTGCGCCGTCCGAACCCCCTGCGAGGCGCACGACTCCGCATCCCCCGTCGAGCCCCCCGAGGCGCGTCACGTTGTCAGGACCCGCGGCGCGGTGGTAGAATAGCGCGTGATGTCACCAGCGGCGCGCGCGGCGATGATGGCTGGGCCCTGGATCTGCGCAGCCCTGGCGCTGCTGCCGGGCTGCCGCGCCCAGCGCACCGATATCTCGCAGGCGGCGGGCGCGCCGGAGCGGACGGTCAAGATGCCCTGGGCAGCCGGCAAGTTCTACCCCGCCGAGGCCGATGCGCTCCGCCGGGCCGTCGAATCCTACCTCAACGAAGCCAAGTCCCCCCGGATTGACGGCCGCGTCATCGCGCTTGTGGCTCCCCACGCCGGCTATCGCTACTCGGGCCGCGTGGCGGGGACGGCGTTCGCGCCGGTCCGCGGGGCGTCGTACGACCTGGTATTCGTGGTGGGGCCCAGCCATCAGGTGCCCGTGCAGGGCGCAGCGCTGACCGATGCCGACGTCTGGCGCACCCCGCTGGGCGACGTGCCGGTGGACCGCGCGGCGTGCGAAGCCCTGGCGAAGGCCTGGCCGGGGGCCGCCGTCAAGCCGGAGGCCTATGCGCGGGAGCACTCGATCGAGGTCGAGGTGCCCTTCCTGCAGGTGGCGCTCAAGCCGGGCTTCAAGCTCGTGCCCGTGGTGATGACCGACTTCCGCATGGCCAACTGCCGGGCCGGGGCCGAGGCGCTGGTGACCGTGGCCCGCGGCCGGCGGGCGTTGCTGGTGGCGAGCAGCGATCTCTCGCATTTCCCCGCCTATGCGGATGCACGGAAGAGCGACAAGGCCGCGCTCGACGCGGTGCTGACGCTGGACGCGGCCCGCTTGGAGAAGACCTGCCTGGCGCTGGAAGGCGAGGGGACGCCCGGCCTGGACACGGCGATGTGCGGGCGGGGGCCGGTGCAGGCGGTGATGCTGGCGGCCAGGGAACTGGGCGCCGAACGCGGCCTGCTGCTGGGCAGCGCCAACTCGGCCGACGTGGAGCCGGCGACGCGCGACCGCGTGGTGGGGTACGGCGCGGCGGCCCTGGTGGGGCCGCAGACAACGGAGGAGAAGCCCATGGACCGCTCCCAGGCGGCGAAGGACGAGAGCGCGCTCGACGATGCGCAGCGGCAGCGGCTGCTCCGGATCGCCCGCGAGACGGTGGAGCACTACGTCACGAAGGGCAAGGCGCCCACGTCCCAGGAGACCGACCCCGCGCTCACGCGCGACTCGGGCGCCTTCGTGACGCTCTGGAAGAACGGCGAACTGCGCGGCTGCATCGGCATGATCGAGGCCAGGGAGCCGCTGTACCTGACCGTGCGCGAGATGGCCGTCGCGGCCGCCAGTCAGGACCATCGCTTCCCGCCGGTCACGGCGGCCGAACTGGATCAGATTCGCATCGAGTTGTCGGTGCTCACTCCGCCGCGCCAGGTCAAGGACGCCTCGGAGATCGAGGTGGGCAAGCACGGCGTGATCGTGAGGCAGGGGAGGCGGTCGGGCGTGTTCCTGCCCGACGTCCCGGTGCGGCAGAAGTGGAGTCGCGAGGAGATGCTCGACAACCTCTGCCTCTACAAGGCCGGGCTGGCGCGCGACGCCTGGAAGAAGGGGGCGGAGTTGTACGTCTTCACCGCCGATGTGTTCGAGGAGCCGGGCCCGGAGCATGACGAATCGTGACGAGGCCGGCGGCGCCGGGACATCGCGGCGCCGCTTTCTGAAGTGGATCGGCGCGGGCGCCGTCACGCTGGGCGCCGGCGGCGTGGGCCTCAACCGCCTGCTGAGCGACGGCGCGCCGGAAGCGCCGCAGTCCTGGCGGCCGTTTCGGGCGCAGGGCGTGGTGGTCGTCGTGAAGCACCAGGCGCCCTTCCGCCCCGACGGCAGCGCCGACCCGCAGGCCGTGGCCCGGATGGTGGCCGAGGGGGTGTGCCGCCTCACGGGAGAGGGGGAGGCCGAGCAGGCCTGGCGGCGCTTCGCGCGCCCCGACGACGCCGTGGCCCTCAAGGTCAACTGCCTGGGCGCCCCCCAACTGCGCTCACACCCCGAGATCGTCCGGGCCGTCACCGATGGGCTGGGCGGCGTGGTGGCGCGGCGCGAGGACCTGCTCATCTACGACCGCCTGACGGACGAACTCCGCAAGGCCGGGTTCGCGGTGAACCGGCGGGGCGCGGGCGTGCGCTGCTACGGCTCGGACGTGTCCGGCTACGACCCGCACGTGAGCGAGTCGGGCGAGGTGGGCACCTGCCTGAGCCGCATCGTCTCGACCCAGGCCGGCGCGATCGTCAACGTGCCCGTGCTGAAGGACCACGATCTGGCGGGCATCTCGGGCGCGCTCAAGAACCACTTCGGGTCCATCAACAACCCCAACAAGATGCACGCCGACCACTGCAATCCCTATGTGGCCGACCTGAACCTGATGCCGGCCATCCGCGACAAGCAGCGGCTGATCGTCTGCGATGCGCTGCTGGTAACCTACGAGGGCGGGCCCGCGCTGGACCCGCGCCACACGGAACGCTACGGCGCGCTCCTGGTCGGCACGGACCCGGTGGCCATTGACGCCGTGGGGCTGCAGATCATCGAGAAACTGCGCGCGAAGCACGGGCTGGAGCCCCTCGCCGGGCTGGCGCGCGCACCCCGCTACATCGAGACGGCCGGGGGCTACGGCCTGGGGGTGGCCGACCCGGCCAAGATCCGAACCGTCACGGTGGAGTTGTCGTGAGCCGAAGTGACGGCCGAGGGCGGGTGGACAGGCGCGAGTTCCTCAAGGGCGCGGCCGTCCTGGGCCTGGGCGCCATGGCGGCGGGCTGCAGCGCGCGCGCGCCGGAGCGTTCCGCCGCGGCGGCGGAGGCGGCGGATGACGACGACGGGCGCTTCGTGCGCCGCGCGCTCTACTACAAGCGCATCGGCGGGCGGCGGGTGCGCTGCGAGTTGTGCCCCAAGAAGTGCGAGGTCGGCGATAGGGAGCGGGGGTACTGCGGGGCGAGGGAGAACCGCGGCGGCAACTACTACACGCTCGTGTACGGGCGCGCCTGCTCGCTCAACCCCGACCCGGTGGAGAAGAAGCCCTTCTTCCACTTCCTGCCGGGGAGTATGACCCTGTCCTTTGCGGCGGCCGGGTGCAACATGGCCTGCAAGAACTGCCAGAACTGGGAGATCTCCCAGGCCCGGCCGGAGCAGGTCCAGGCGGCGTGGATGCCGCCGGAGCGTCTGGCGGCCTCGGCCAAGAAGATGGGCATTCCGACCGTGGCGGGCACCTACACCGAGCCCATCACGTTCTTCGAGTACATGGAGGACGCGGCCGTCGAGAGCCGCAAGCAGGGCCTGCGCGCGGTGATGATCAGCGCCGGGCTCATCAACCGCCCGCCGATGGAGCGCCTCAGCAAGCGCCTGGACGCCGTGAAGATAGACCTCAAGTCCATG
>Ga0180434_10006942_pt1 | contig 12885 bp, 16 predicted proteins | sample SS_ome_7_FD_132453 | JGI IMG/M metagenome (GOLD analysis project Ga0180434, IMG submission 132453) | Hypersaline lake sediment archaeal communities from the Salton Sea, California, USA - SS_1_D_2 metaG | ecosystem: Environmental > Aquatic > Non-marine Saline and Alkaline > Hypersaline >... | reverse complement strand
TTGGGTCATGGTCCTTGTCTCCGGTTAGCGAGTGGGGCCGCCGAGGGGCAGGCACACTTCCAGCAGCAGGCGCTGCTCGGGGTTGTACCCCTCGTCGCGGCCGATGCCGTGGCGAAAGTCGCCGTAGACGTAGCGCAGGGCGAAGGGCGCGAAGCGCAGGCCGCCGCCGAGGCCGGTAAAGACGTCGCCGCCCCGCTCGGTGGCACCGATCTCGCCGTCGATAAAGCCCTGCGCCGTCACCGTCTCGCCCGAGCCGAACGGATCGAGCGGCGTCTCGACGGGCGGGCCCACGTCCAGGCGGCCGTAGGCCGCCAGGCCCACGGTTTCCCGGGGGAGCTGCTCCCACCAGTAGAGGCGGGCGCCGACCTCGGCGGCGGCGCCGGCCGGCGTGCCCAGGCCGACGTAGGCGCTCTCGTAATCGCCGCCGACCGTCGCGACGCAGGGCCGCCGCTCCAGCGCGGCGCAGCCGGGCCCGAGCAGGACCGGCAGCAGCGCTAGTAGTAGCAAAGTGATTTGTCGTTTCATGATCCTGTTCCTTTCCCTAAGATTGCTTCTTCAAGGACCTTCATGGTTCGGCCGCCGCCGAAGTGACGGTCGGCGCACGCCTGACACAGATAGAGGAGGCAATAGCGGCATTTGTAGGCGGCGCGGATATCGACCCGGCGACCGCAGGGACAAGTGACATAGAGCTTGGGCGTCTTATCGACGCCGTGCGGCCAAACTTCCTTCTGTTGGCGGCGCAACATCTCGTATTTCTCCTCGCCGGCCCTCCCTTTGTCGGCGTCCACCATCTCGGGCGCCAGCAGCGCGGCGGGCGCTGGCCGCGGTTCGCCCCAGATCTGTTCATAGCTTAAGGGCTTGGTCATAGCGCTTCGTCCTTTCGCTGGCGGAGGTCTTCGACCTCCACGACCTCGATCGTTCGCACGCCCCCCCCGGCGAAACGCCGCTGCACCTGGCGGAAGGCGGCGCCGGCATCGGCGGCGTAGAAGTCCCCCACCCACGGCCGCTGCGCCCGGCGCGGCGCGCCGAAGCGCACGCCCGCATACTCGAGGCGGCAGACCAGACGCAGACAGGGGGTGGCCGTCGGCGCGGTCACCGTGCTGGGCCCGAGGAAGCCGAGATAGCCGCCGCGGAAATCACCGCGGCGATCGACCAGCCGGGGCAGCAGCAAGCTATCCCGCCTCGCCTGCGAGCCCCGGCAGCTTCGGCTCCGGCGTGTATTCGATCGTGACATGGCAATCCGTTTCGTCGATGATGAGGCGCTCCAGATCCGCCAGCCGGCCCGGGTCGATCCGGGCGTCGGCGATCTTGAGCAGCCACTGTTTGGGCTTGGCGTAGAGTTCGATCGGCGCCAGGCCGTCGCTGTCGATGGTGATCTTGACCCGCTGTTTTTCGGAGCGGGGCTCGCTGATGAAGCTCTCCGGCGACGGGTCGAAGGCCACGTGGACCTCGCCCTTTTTCGGGTTGCGGTTGTCGACCCGGCCGGGCCCGGTGATGCGAATGGCTTTGCCCATCTCAGATCTCCAATTGTGTCAGCAGCGTTGCCAGGAGCGCGGCGTGGGCGTCGGCCCGGGCGACCAGCTCGGTGATTTTCTGCCCCAGCGGCGAGCGGGGCGGCGGTACGGGTTCCGCCGAGAGCGGCTGCAAGGCCTCTTTTTCGTGCTCCACCGGCAAGAGCGGCGACAGCCGGGTCATCAGCTTGCCCAGAACCTGCTCTTGCTTGTGCAAGATTGCGTCGAGCATCCCGAGTTGCGTGCTAATGGTTGTCTCCTGTGACGTTTCCATTCTTGCTCCTTTGCTAGCTTCGTTCGTGCTTCCTGTCGCGCCCGGGGCACACGCCCATCCGGCGCCAGCGACCATCGCCGGGGAGCCAGAAGGCCCACCACGCGGCGATGAATGTCTGCCAGATCCGTTTCATGGCCGACCTACCGTTCCTCGGGCAATTCGCCCAGGCGCGCCGCCAGGGGCAGGGCCGCCTTGCCCTGAATGAATTCGCGCCGCGAGATCCCCCGCGCCGAGATGCCGTAGTCACTGATCGTCTCGATGCGAAAGTAGCAGCGGCGCACGCGAAAGACGTCACCGACGCGGGCGATCTTGGCGCTGCCGTGCGTGAGCAGCTCGCCGAACTGCTGCGCGGAGAGCTCGGTCATATGTCCATCGGGGTTTTGCATGTTGCGCTATCTCCTTAAAGACAAGGGGGGAGGCCCGGCGTCGTGAGGAGCGTAAGGGAGGCGGGCGCCGGGCCCGGGCCGCCCGGCGATGGATGCAACGACGCGGATCTGGCGGGCGGCCGAAGTTTGTTTTGGCGGGAAAGGCGGCGCAGGATTGGGGCCGCCAGCGGTCACTGGCGGCCCCGGCAGCTACAATCCGGATTGGATTGGATGTTTCGTCGAGAGGAGTCGCGGTCGGGATTCAAAATCCCGTCCTGGCAACAGGGTGAGGGTTCGAGTCCCTCCTCCGGCAGTTGCCAGGGGTGCGACCCCTATCGGACTTCCTGGTTTAGGACGCGACGCACGTTTTCGACCGCCTCGCGATCGACGACGGCGTCGTAGTAGGTGAGGGTCGTCGTGCGGCTGGCGTGCCCCGCCACCGCTTGCACGTCGGCGATCCTCACCTTGGCCTTGAGCCAATCGGTAATGGCCGTCTTGCGGAGCGTGTGAAACGCGCCGACCCGCAAGGGTGGGCGGCCCGCCAGCCGGCGGAGACCGTCGGCGTAGGCGCGGATGCGGGCCCACTGCGAATAGAAGCAGCTCCCGTACGGCCGTTTGCGCTGCTCTTCGGTGAGCGACGTGGCCAGCGCCTGCAGCCGGCGACAGGTCGGCTCCGGCAGGTGTGGATACCGCCAGGTCGCGACCTCGCCGAGCCGCTCGTAGCACACGACGGCCGTATCGCTCAGGGGCAGGAGGCGGGGCTTCATCGTCTTGCTGCCCCACTCCCAGCACTCCCCAGACCGCGGGGGGTGATAGCGCACGTGTACAATCGCGGCCTCCAGATCGAGATCCTCCCAGCGCAGGTTATGGATCTCGCCGATGCGCGGGCCGCTGCCGGCGGCCAGGACGATCATGGCCAGCCAGCGCAGGCGGGCCGAATCGTCGCCCGCCTCGACGGCGCCGGCGGCCGCGACCAGGTCGCGGACCTCGTCGGCCCCGAAGGTCTCGACCTCGGGCGCCGGGGCGCGAAGCTTGCGGGCCCGGGCGAACGGGTTGTCGGCGAGCAGCTCGGCCTCGACGGCCCAGCGATAGACCTGACTGACGCCGGCGACGTAGCCGGCCAGGCTCGTACGGCGCAGGCCGGTCCGCAGCAGCCAGAGCTGCCAGGCCCCGACCTCATGCACCGCGATCGCGGCCGCCTCCACCGAGGCGCCTACGGATTGGCGCCAGGCGATCAGGCGGCGCACCGCGCTGCGGCATTTCGTCTTGGTACTGGCTTCGACCGGCGCGGCCGCGTCGAAGTACTCGTAGAGTCTGCCTATGGATAGTCCCATGGGTTGACCTCCTTTCGTTTTCCGTGCCGGGACTGTAGCTGCCAGTCCCAGCCTACCCTCCCGCGCGGGGAGCTGTCAATCCCGCGCGGGCGAACGGGGCGAACCCACGTCTGCCGTCTTTCCCGATGAACTTGTCAAAGAGCTTGTGAGCAGGCGGTAAGCAAGCCAACGGGCGCTATAGCGAACGCTCCAGCGCCGCCGCCGTGTTTTCTCGACTGCCAAGGCCAACCAAATCGCGTAGCCGCCGGGCAAGGGCGGGGCCGGCGACGGGCCATAGATCTCATCGATCAGCATCCCCGCCACGGTCGCCGCTGCCAGAGTCTCGCAGCGAGCGAGTATCCGGTATATGCGGCAGAGCCAGTCGCGCTCGAGGTGCTTGACCTCGCCGTGCACGATCTGGCGGCGGGCTTCCGGTCGTAGTCGCTTCATTGGAGTTCCTCGTAGCTACACACGGGGCAATGCGCTCGCTTCGGCATGCGCCTCGAGCCCTTCTGATACTTTTTGTGGCCACAGGCGAGCGTGATCTCGCAGGAGAACGTCCCGCGTGGATGCGCTCCCGTGCGGTACGTTTCGACCGAGACAACCTGGCGCAGGGGTCCGAGGCGTCGTTTGGTCATCGTGTCACCTCCAAAATGCCGGCCGGCCCGAGAAACAATGCCTGGCGGCCTGCGGCCCGGGCCTGGCGGACGATCTCTTCCAGGATGCGAAACTCCGGTTCGTGGACCGCGCGGGCAGACGCGCAGATCGCGGCGAGGTCGAGCGGTCTCGGAAACCGCTGCCGGGGCCCCCGGCGCCGCCTCCCTGCGGCGCGGCGGCCCGCCTTGCGTTCAGCCGTGGCGGGCAGCATCCGTGCTACCTCCGATCTGCCCCGACGAACGGACGCGAAAGAACCGATCCCCGTGGCCAGCGAGGCCGGGAGCGGCGAACGCGGACCTCCCTGTCCGCCCCGCGGCATCTTCCGGCCCCGCCTGGCCACGGGCCGGATCGTAAACAGGACCGCCGGCGGCCTGCGGAGGGAGAGGAAGCGAGACTTCGACCGCCGGCGGCGATGTTGAGGGAGAAAGTAATGAAGCCGGAAAAAACGGCCCGTGCGACAGTCGGCGAGGAGGCGGTGGAGCCGCTTCGACCGTGGGGCGCGACGGGCCGCCCGATGAAACCGCATCAGCGAGATGGACACGATGGTGAGCTGCAAGGAAGAACGATTCGCTGGATGGCCTATGTTTCATCGGGTACTCCAATCCAAAGCACGCTCTGATTATCGACCGAACCGCCCGGCGGTCAACACCTTTTCCCCAGATTTGCGGGAAAAATGTTGGTTTTTTCCCTAAGGTCCGAAAACGCAAAAGGTTATCGCGCGAAAAATGTTGGATTTTTCTTGACCCGGGCGGCCGTCTCTTCCTAAGATTGGTACCTAGGTGGATCAGATGAAAGGTGGAGCTGCAGGATGCCCAAGAAAATCCCTGACGGTTGGCATCGTTACTCGCGGATCGAACCGCAGAAGGTGCATGAGGAGTTCAAGCGGGAGGCGAAACTGCGCGGTGGTGACATCGACCCGCATCAGGCAGCGGCGAAATGGCTCTATTGGCGCCTGCCCGCCGAGATGCGGGAACGCGCGATGTTCGCGATCCAGGACGAATTGGACCCCGAGGCGCTGGCCCTCTTGGAACAGCAGATGGCCCAGTTCCGGGCAGGCTGGCGCAGCGCCATAGCAGCCCTATCCAGCGGCCCGCCGCAAAAAACGGGCAAGCCAAAGCGCCAATCCCGGCGCCGCCCGTGAGGGTGGTGCTCGCCTGCACTCTGCTGTGACAAGCTCGACAGCCGTAGACACAACACTCTACCATAGTAGCACCCTTGTCGATCCGACCAGGTCGCTCCTGAGGGCTTGTCCTTTGAGTATCATGTGGAAAGGAGCGAGAGTCAAATGGATTCCGAAGAAAAAAGACAAAGCCAGGCCGCAAGTGCGTGCCGCCCCCCGCTGCCCAGCGGCCCCCAGCGCCGGCGTAAACGCGTCGCCATTGCCGTCAGCTTGGCCCTGCCCTGTGTCGTTTTTGCCGCCGATTTTTTGCTCTTCGGCCCGCGCAACCGATATGGGCGCACTGCCGGCAATTTCGATCATGCCATGCAAGCGGTCGTAGTATGGTGCGTTGTGGGGATCCCGCTGATTTGGATCCTCTGGCGATTGGTGGAATATGTGGTTCAGAAGCCGGTAGCGCGCGGCTCTCCTTCCAGGTAGTCCTCCACGGCCGCCAGCAGCTCGCGGCGGGCGGCGACCGGGTCGTCAGAGAGGCCGAGCAGGGCCTCCGGGCCCAGCACGTCGCCTGCGAAGCGCCGGCAGGGTCCCAGATCCTCGCCGGGCTGCCAGGCCATCAGCCGGCCCAGGAGGGCCCGTACGAGCGCGCCCTGCTTCTCACGGTCCGCGTCCATTTCGCTGCCGCGCCTCCATGCGCGCCAGCGTCTCGCGGATCCAGGCGATGTCCTTGTCCAGCCGCGTGAGGCAATCGTGATCGTCGCGCTGGCGCTCTTCGAGGCCGTTGAGCCGGGCGCTATGGGCGGCGATCTGCGTGCGGGCGGTGGCGAAGCCGCCGGCCACGCCCACCGCCATCCCGACCGCCATCAGCAAGACGGTGGCCCACCAGCGGTCCCATTTCCGGCCGTTGTTCTCTGCGTTGCGTCTCGCCATGTCAGCTCCTTATCGGTTATCGTAGCTGCCCGTGTCCCCGGGCGAGGCAGAGCAGCCCGAGGCCCAGCAGCAGGGCCAGGGCGGTTAGCGTCAAGGGGACGAGCCAGCGTAGCGTTTTCATTTGCGTTGCCTCCGGGCGCGGCGTTGTTGGGCCGCGCGACTCTTGGGGTTGACGGGTCGGTCCGGTGACGGTCCGCCCAGCAGATAGATCGGCTCGCCCGTCACCAGGAATTCCAGCAGGTTCTTGGGGCCGGTGTAGGGCAGGCCCAGGACCGGGGCCAGGCCGCGATAGGCCCGGTGCATCAGGGCCCAGTCGATCTGGCCCGTCTCGGCGAACTGACCCAGGGCCTTTTTGACGTTGACGACGAACTCGGCGGCGCCCTCGATGCCGGCGATCTCGCCGGCGCCGAAGCCCCGCTCGTAGGCCAGGTAGGCCGGCCCCAGCAGGGGCACGCTGCCGATCGATTGTTCCTTGAGGGCCTCGACCAGGTCCTCGTCGCTCTCGGGCAGGCGGCGGTGGGTGATCGTCCAGATCAGGCCGGCGTTGAGGCCCAGGGCCACGAAGGTCGCCGCCGCCCGGCCGTATTGGTCCTGCTTCCAGAAGGTCCGCCAGTCGTACGTCGCCAGGTTGAAGAGCTTGGAGAGTTGGTTGGTGAATTGCAGCATCAGGTTGAAGGCCTCGTTGCTGCGGTAGAGCTGGGGGATCTGGAAGGCCCGGGCCGCCGGCTGGGTGCGCGACGTCGCCAGGGAGGCGGCCTTGACGGCGGCGTCCTCGGCGGCGACCGGATCGAGGCCCGCCGCCCGCTGCACTTTGTATTGATGCTGATAGGTGGCGCTCCACCCGATGGTCCGCGCCACGGCGTCGACGACGTAGAGGCCCTTGAGCCCCGCGGTCCCCCACTGGCGGACGATCTCGCGGTACGTCCCCCGGCCGGCGTGCCGCATCTCCTCCAGCTCGCGCTCCAGCGCCGGCTTGGCCTGCATCGGGTCGCGCTCGATCATGAAGCGCCGCATGGTCGCAAATTCCATGGGCGCCCGCGCCGAAACCGCCAGCAGATCCAGACCGGCATCGGGCAGATAGAGGGCGAGGGACAGCAGCTGCTTCAGCGCGGTGGAGACCTTATAGGCCAGGTAGGCGACGGTCGTATGGCGGCGCACCAGGCGGACGAGGTTCTCGTCGGCCGAGAACTGGCGGTAGATGTTGGGATTGGCGGTGGCGTCGACGTAGTTGCGCAGCAGCTTGTAGGTCTCGGGCCCGAATTTCGAGGTCACCGCCTCGGCGATCTCGTCTTCGCTGAGCAGGGCGTGGAGATCCTTGACGAGCGAGGCGTAGGCGATGTAATGCTCCTGGCGCGGGATCTGCTGCAAGAGCAGGTTCCAGGCGTCCAGGCGGATTGGCTGCTGGTACTCCGGCTTGATGTCCTGGCGGCTGAGCGTCATGCCCTTTTCGGCGTAGCCCCGCTTGAAATGGTGCCGCTGCTGGAGCTCGCTGCGGATCTGCCGTTCGTCGGGCGTGAAGGTCCGCTCCATGCGGCGCATGGGGGTGTAGTTCTCCTCCTTGCCCAGGTCTCGCTGGTCGGCGTCGATGACCGCCTGGCGCAGCCGGGCGTAATGCCGCTCGTAGTGGTCCACGATCCAGTCGGCCAGGGGCCGCAGTTGCGGGTCGGCCTCCACGAACTCCACCACGCGCTGCAGGTCCCGCGCGCCGATGCGGTTGCCGAACGTCACCGCCAGGCGCGAGGCGTAATTGCGGTTGAAGTTGTAGAGGCCGACGGCCTCCTGGACGGTGACGTCGCGCCCGTGGATCTGCAGGGCCGGCTCGTTGAGGCGGGCGTAGGTCAGGCCCAGGTCCTGGAGGACCTGCGTCGTCTCGGCGGTCCGCTGATGGATCCGGGCGACCTTGGCGTTCTCGGCGTCGCGGACCCGCTGCCAGAAGATCTCCAGGGCCGGTCCGTGGAAGGCCTGCATCCCGTCCACGGCGTCGAGCAGCCGCTCCGGCGTCAGGGTCCAGGCGTAGGTGTTCCAGACGCGCTGCCGGATCGGATCGGGCTCGCGCCGCAGCAGCGGTCCCATATCGACCGCCGGCGGCCGGCCCCCGGTGATCGATCCCAGCAGGGCCGCCCGGTCGGCGGCCAGGCGTTCGGCCCGCTCGGCGACCTGCTGCTTACGCCGGATCCGACCCTTGTGGCGCAGCTCGCCGATGGCCCGGGCCACCTGTTCCAGTTGCTCGACGGTCAGCTCGCCGGGGGCCTTCTGCTGCACCAGGGCCCGGACGTGGGCCGGGGCCTGGGCCTCGGGGTGCTTCTCGAAGAACTCCCGCGCGGCGCGGCGCTCCGCGACGGTCCGCTTTTGGCGGAAGCGCGGGTCGATCTCGCCCTGGATCAGCTCGATGGCCTTGCGCTGGGTGAACGCGATGGACGGGCCGGCCGGGGCCTTGATCTGGCGGAGCAGCTTGGCGACGTACTCGCGGAGCTCCTTGCGGGCCTTGACCTTCTGCTGGGCGGTGCGGTAGGCCGCGCGGGCCTTGGCGATGCCCTCCTTCGTGCCGGCGCGATAGGCGCTCAGCAGGGCGCGACGCAAACTGTTGAGCTCCCGGGCGTCGTCGAAGATCCCGCTGACGAGGCGCCCGACCAGGACGTCCTTCTGCGTCTGGAGGATCTCATCGGCGATCTGCTCGGCGTCGATCTCGCTGAGCTGCTGCTCCTGCTCGGCGGTCAGTTTCTCGGCCTCGGCGACCTGCCCCAGATCGAGGTCCGCCACGACGCGGTGGGCGCGGATGGCCTCCCACTCGTTCCGCAGGCGGCGCCACCATTGGCGCGGGGTCTCGGTGACGTCGATCTGCCACTGGCGAATCCACTCGCTGTCCGGGTCCGCCAGCTCGGCGCCGAGCTTCTCGAAGAAGGCCCGGAAGGGGAGTGAGCCCGGGTGCGGCTCGCTCGGGTCGGTGACGTAGCCCCCGGCGAGCAGCAGCTCCTCGTACTCGCCGCGCTCGAGGCCGTAGTCGGCGGCGACCGCCGCCAGCCGCTGGTTGATGTCCCAGGCGCTGAAGCCCGCCCGCAACAGGCGGCGTTTCTCCACCAGCATCTCCAGGTACGGATCTTCGCTCTCCCGGGCCGACTCCAAGGCGGCCTCCATGATCCCCCCGGCCCCGGTCTTTTCGGCCGCCACGGCGTCGCGCAGATTGTCCATAAATTCATCGAAGCTCAAATGGCCCAGACCCTGCTCGGCGGCCGAATCGTCCCAGGCCCCGCCCTTGTCCTGGTCGAAGGTGATCCGCGCGGCCAGGGCCGCGTTATAGCCCTTGGTGCCCGGCTCGCCGACGTAGCCCCGGACGTCGCCCCGATATTGCTCTTCGACGTAGTACGTCTGACGCGGGTCGATCCGGCCCGGCGTGAGGCCCACGTCCCGGGCGAACTCTTCGTAGAGCGGATGGGCGCGAATCGCCGCCTCGGTCTCCCGGAGGGCCTGGCGTTCGGCGGCGGTGGTCCGGGCCTGGCCGGCCTTCTCCTTGATCGTCGCCGAGACCAGGGCCGCCAGTTGCGCCTTCTTGCCCTTGACCTTGAGGCCGATCTCCCGGGCCTTGTCCTTCAGCGCCGGCCAGGAAATGTCCCCCAGCGCCGCCTCGATCTCCCCTGGCGTCGCCCGGGCCGCCGTCAAACCCGGCGGAGCCTCGACGGCCGGCGCCGCCGGTGGCGCCTGAAACGACCACAGACGGCGACTCTCGCCCTCCGGGGCGTACCCCACCGAGCGCAGATAGGCCGCCTCTGCCGCCGTGGCGTCCTCGGGCAGCAGGACCTCGGGGCCCTGCGGCCGGCGGTTGACCCGCACGTCCTCGGGCAGGCGGTTCAGATCCAGCACCGGCGGCTTGGCGGTTACCTGGCCGACGCCGGTTTCCAGGCGCGGCTGCGCGGCCGCCCGGCCCTCGGCGGCCAGGGCCTCGGCTTCGGCGATGCTCGATCCCTGTTCGTCAAGCGCTTTGCGCGCAACGGCGCGCAAATAGCCACTGTGGCCTTGCCAGATGGATTTCTCTGACGGCGCGGTGCCTTCGACCTGCTGCACGCGCTGGGCAGCCTCGGCCTGGGTCAACCAAGTCCCCTGCGGATCGACCCAACCCGTCTCCGTGCGGCGGTTCCACCACCCCTCGGGCAATAACCGCTGGACGTGAAAGTGCGCCTGCCCGGGCTGGCCAACGTAGATGTCTCTTCCATCGAGGCGAATGGCCGGCCGGATGCGATACGTGTGTGCGATGTATGCGCTCACCCTCTTCTCTATTTCGCCCTCTGCTTGAAGAAGTTGATCTGGGCCAGCCGCTTCTGCGCCTGCTTCTTCGACGGGTATGGCCCGCCCAGCTTCTTGTGCCGCTTCTTGTGGCTCAGGACGTACCATTGGCCTTTCACGAGTCGGACCATGACGGGCCTCCTGTTCGGTGGGTTGTCGATCGCTCTGGCGCGCCGGGATCCACGTGTCACGCGGGACGGGCCAGAGGCCGCGGGCCTTTTGCTTTCGCAGCGTATCGATATCGACGGCGCTGGAGACGACCGTGCCGGGCAGGCCCAGGACGGTGAAGCCCTGGAGGCTCTTGGCGCCGATCTCGGTGTAGCGCTGCTTGATCTCGGCGAGCGTGGCGGCGTGCTCGGCCGGCGGGTGCTCCATCCGCGCCGCCCAGGCGCGGTAGTAGGCCTCGGGGTCCACCGGGCCGGCCGTCCAGTCGGGCAGGACCGGCGGTTCGCCGCCGGCCAGATTCAGCTCGCGCTGGAGGTATTTGGTAAACTCCTCGGCGACGATGTTGCTGGATTCCTGGGCCAGCTCCTGCAGGGTCTCGGTCCCGAGATAGGCGCCGAACTGGGCGGTATGCCGGGCCGCCAGGTTCCGCAGCGTCCCTTGCTTGACGAGCTTGTTGACCACGGCCCGGAGGCCGTGACGCGCCAGCTTCTGGCCGCCCGGCAGGGTGCGGAGCAGCAGCGAGAGCTGGGCCATCTCCAGGACGCCGTTGAGCACGCCCACGCCGTAGGCGGCCGCCTTGGCGACGGCGGGATCGACGCCGGCCTCCAGCAGGTCCAGCAGGGCCAGGCCCGCCTCGATCTGGCCGATCCGATAGGCCCCGGCGGCCCCGGCGCCGAGCTTGACGCCCGCCCAGGTCATCGCCGGGATCGCCAGCTCCTCGCCGAGGGTCGGCGACAGGGACACGACGCCGCCGGCGAGCATCCCGCCCAGGCCACCGGCCAGGGCCCCGGCCGGGGCGGCCTGGATGACCTCGCCCAGCAGGGGCAGCTGCTCGGCGGTGGCCGAGAGGGCCTTTTCCCACCAGGCCCGCATCTTCGCCCGCGGGTCCGGCTTGAGCTCGCCGCGCAGGCGCTCGATCTCGCGCCACGTCGCCGGCGTGTCCTGGTTCGTCAGGACCTCGAAGCCCAGGTCGGCGAGCTGCACGGTGATCTGGCCGTGGCGGAAGTACTGCCCGATGCGTTCGCCGGGCGTTTCGGCGGGGATGTGCTCGTCGAGAATCGCCTGGGCGATCGCGTCGCCCTGCAGCAGGGTCACGGCCTCGGGCACGCCCAGGTCCAGGTGCAGCCACGCCTGGAGGACCCCCTTTTCGTCCGGGTGCCATTGCCTGCCGGTGACCGTGCCGAACTGCAGCGGTCGCCGCACGTCTTCGAAGACCGCGTCGTCGGTGCCGAGCAGATTGAGCTCCAGCGGCGGGACGCCGTAGTCCTGCACGCGAAACCCCACCTGGCGCCCCAGCCACGGGTCGCCCCGGCCCGCCTGCGTCTGGGCCAGGGCCTCGGCGCGGAGGCGGCCCAGGGGTTTGACCCCGCCGCGGGCCTCGCGCTGGAGCTGGGCGAAACTCTTTACTGCCATTTGTGGCGCCATTTCTCGTAGTAGTCGGAGGCCGCCGCCTCGTCGGTGAGGATGAGGGACCGCACGGTCTCCTCAAACTCCTCGCGCGTGGCCGGTTCGTAGACATTCGGCGGCCGCTCGTAGGTCGGGGCCGGCTCCGTCGAGGTGAACGCCTGCTCGAGGACGGGCGCCGATCCGATGCCGATGCCCTCCAGTTCGTCCTGGACGCCTTCCCACCATTTGATGCCCCAGCCGAGGACGGGGCGGTGCCACCAGGAGCCGAGCAGCCAATTCTCCTTCATCCAGCGCAGCCAGCCGCCCTGCCGGGTCGGCGCCAGGAGCTGCTGGAGAAAGGCGTTCGCCTCGGCGTCGGAGGCCTCGGGGTGCGCCCGGATCCAGGTCCAGAGCCGTTCTTTGGCGTCCAGATAGCCGAGCTGGGCCTCCGTCGTGCCCCAGGCACCGAAGGTCCCCTGCTCGTAGTGTTCGTCCACCAGCTGGCCGAGCAGCCGGCTTCTCGGCGTGCTGAGGGGATCATCGGGATCCCCGGCCTTTTCGATGGCGTCGACGGCGCCCTGGAAATCGGAGGCGCTCAGGTGGGAGGCGTGGCCCCGGGCGTAGGCCAGGGCGGCGGGCCGCTGGCCCGGGTCGGTCCGGGCGGCCGAGATCCGCCGCTGCAGCTCCATATAGATATCGGGGTCGCTGCGCGGCACCGGTTGGGTGTAGATCCGGTAGGCCTGCTCGGCGACGGCGTGATCGATCTCATCGCGGCGGACCCGCTGCCAGAGGCCGCCGACCTCGAGTGTCCCTTCGCGGGCGTCGGCCAGGAGCCGGTCGTGGGCCTGCTGGCGGGCGGCGGCCCGCTCGTCTTGTTCCCGCTGCCGCTGGG
>Ga0180434_10006941_pt1 | contig 12885 bp, 15 predicted proteins | sample SS_ome_7_FD_132453 | JGI IMG/M metagenome (GOLD analysis project Ga0180434, IMG submission 132453) | Hypersaline lake sediment archaeal communities from the Salton Sea, California, USA - SS_1_D_2 metaG | ecosystem: Environmental > Aquatic > Non-marine Saline and Alkaline > Hypersaline >... | reverse complement strand
GCATGTTGACCATGGCAAGACAACCCTTACCAAGGCCCTTACAGGAAAGTGGACAGACACCCATAGAGAAGAGCTCAAGAGAGGAATTTCAATAAGGCTGGGATATGCTGATGCCACAATAAAAGAATGCAAAAAATGCAATATTCTGACAGTAAGCGGAAAATGTGCAAAATGCGGCGGGAAAACAACTGAAAAAAGAAGGGTTTCATTCGTTGATGCCCCGGGACATGAAACATTGATGACTACTGTGATATCAGCAGCAAGCATTCTTGACGGTGCATTGTTCCTTATTGCAGCCAATGAGCCCTGCCCTCAGCCCCAGACAATGGAGCATATGCTTGTTCTGAATACAACAGGGATAAAGAATATTATCATAGTACAGACGAAAGTTGATTTGGTTTCAAAGGAGAAGGCCCTTGAGAATTACAAGCAGATAAAGGAATTTGTCAAGGGAACCGTTGCTGAAAATGCGCCCATAGTGCCCATAGCTGCAAACAGCGGGCTTAACCTTGATGCCCTTACGGCAGAGATAGAAAAGACAATAGCAACACCTGAAAGAGATGAAAAGGCGCAGCTGAGAATGTATTTGTCACGTTCATTTGATATCAACAGGCCTGGAATAGACATAGACAAGATTAACGGCGGTGTAGTCGGAGGCTCGATAGTATCCGGAAAGGTCAAAGAAGGCGAGGAAGTTGAGATATCTCCAGGGATTGCAAAAAAAGAAGGCGGAGCACCATCCAAGATAAAGACAAAAATCCTTGCATTGAGAACCGAAGGCGGAAAGCTGAAAGATGCAGGCCCTGGGGGGTTGATTGCGGTGGGAACAGGCATTGACTCCGCATTGACAAAATCAGACGGCCTTGTTGGAAACATAATGGGAAGGCCGGGAGAAGTCCCTGATGCTGTTTCTGAGATAATTGTTGAATATAAAATGCTTGAAAGGCCTGATATGGAGATTCCTTTGCTCAGAGTCAATGAGCCGGTAGTAGTCAATGTTCATACTTACACAGGAATCGGAATGATTATGAACCTGAAAAAGGGAAATGCAACAATAAAATTAAAGAGGCCGGTTGTTGTATATCCTGACATGCATGTAGCACTGAGCAGAAAAGCAGGACAGAGATGGAGACTTGCTGCATGGGGCACAATAAAATAACTCTCACTCCAGCCGAGGTCGTTTTGACTTTGGTCAAATCCCTCAGCGCGTTTCACTTGCCGAGGTCGCCTAGTCCGGTAGGGCGATGGATTGCTAATCCATTGCGCGTAAGCGTTCGAGAGTTCAAATCTCTCCCTCGGCGTTTTTGTTCACAAAAAGGCCGTTTCTGAAATGTTCCGCATTTCAGTTCTCGGCGTTCTATTCCTTTATCATTTTGAGTTTAGCCAAAGGCTTCTTCTTTTTCTCGGGCAGTTTGCACTCAGGGCATATCCAGCCCATCAGGAACGGCCCTGCAAAAGTAGTTACAATGCTCAAAACAACCAATGCTGTAATCAGCTTATGGTCAAGCAAATCAAACTCGAATCCTATGAATGCAACTGCAAGTGATGTGCTTAACTGCGGAATTGTTGCAGCACCAAGCATCAGGCTTTGCGGAGAGTTTAAGCCGCTTAACCTTCCTCCCAGCCATCCCCCTACAAACTTGGTTGCCATTGAACCTATGACTATTGCTGCCGTAAGAACAAGAGCTCCTCCTGCAGCAAGAAATACTGTTATGTCGGTATTCATTCCTACTATTATGAAGAATATCGGTATGAAAAGCCCGTAGCTCAATGCATGGAGCTTGTCCTTCAGCTTTGAGCTTTTTATAGTATCTGAAAGAATAAGCCCTGTAAAGAAGCCTGCTATTATTGCATGCATTCCAAGAATTTCAAACAGGACAACAGTGCCTATGAGAACAACGAATATGAATCTTAATTCCTGCTCGAACAGGTCTCTCTTTTTTATTTTTGAGAAGAAAAATTCATCTATTTTTGGAATTGCGAATTTCATGGCTATAAGAACTGCAACAAGCAGAACATAAAACAAAGGCAGGGGAAGGAAGGTGGTTGGGCTTACAACCTGGAGAATTATTGAAAGCAGTATAAGGCTCATCCCATCCTCAAGAACGGTTGATGACACTATAATCTTTCCAAGCTTTGACTTCAGAATCCTGTGAGATTCAAGGGAGGGGATAACAACTGCAACAGAGGATGAGATAAATATTATCCCTATCAGCAAGGAACCAAGCGTCCCATATCCGAAATACTGCCCTATAAGGAAACCTGCTGCAAAAGGAACAAGCCCGTTGAATATTGAAATCTTTGTAACTTCGCCTTTTATCTTGCTGAAATGGGAGAGCTTTATCTCAAGCCCTGCCATGAACATAAGGAAAACAAGCCCCAGGGTTCCAAGAAAATCAAGTGTTCCGTTAAGTGAGATGGCATCAAAACAATAGGGGCCTATAAGAATCCCTGTTACAAGCATTGCAATTACATAAGGAAGATGGAATCTCCTGAATATTTCTGACAAGAATAATCCTGCTGATATCACTATCAGAAAAGATAACAGGTCTTCCATGGGTGGATTGCCTGTTTAATTCTTAAAAAGCTTTTGATGAGGAGAAAAAAATAGCGGGAGGTGGATTTGAACCACCGACCTCCGGGTTTCTCAAAGAAAAAAATTCACATAAAATCTTCTATGAGCCCGGCGGGAACTCCTGACTCCCCTATCCCGCTGGAAAATTTATTCTAAAACGCCTCGCTGGAGAACAAGCGCTTCTATTTCTACAACTTCATCAACAAACTCGGCTTCCATACCTCATAAATTCGAGGTAATAATTTTTAATGGTATCTTCGAATTCATATTATGGAAAAATTGTATAGACTGCTGTACCCCATGAAGGTGGTGTTGATAACAGCAAGGCATGAAGGCAAAGAAAGCATAATGCCCGCAGCATGGTGCTTTCCGCTGTCAAGAGAGCCTGCAATGTTCGGGGTTTCTCTTGCAAAGGAAAGGTTCACCTACGAGCTTATTTCAAAAAGCAGAAAATTCGCAATGAACATCCCTGACTCTGAAATGAAGGATGGGATAATAAAATGCGGCTCTACAACAGGAAAGGACATCGACAAGTTTGCAGAAACAGGATGGACAAAGGAAGAAGGAAGAATGGGAAATCCTTTGATAGAAAACTGTTATGCAAGCGTTGAATGCGATGTTGAAAATATAATAGAAACAGGCGACCATTACCTGGTAATAGGAAAGGTTGTCAATTTCGTAAAAAGAACAGAGCCGAGAAAAGGAATCTATCAGGTAGGCGGAACGGAGTTCGCGGAATTATGAATGAAAAGCTGAAGGGCATACTTGAAATAGCTCTTGCAGTAATCATAGCAGTAGTAGTGCTGGCATTCTCAAAAGAGATAATAGCGCTTGCTGAATACGGCTATTTCGGAGTTTTCATAATCTCCCTTTTAAGTGCTGCAACAATATTCATTCCTGCACCGGGATGGATTGCTGTTATAGCATTGGGGGGAGTATTGAATCCTTACATCCTTGGAATAGTTGCAGGAATAGGAAGCGGAATAGGCGAATTGACAGGATATATGATTGGAAACGGGGCAAGGACATTAAGCAGAAAGGAAATCGACACTCAAAAAAAGCTGATAAAGAAATACGGAATGTGGGTTATACTGGTTCTTGCTTTTATCCCGAATCCGCTATTTGATGTTGCAGGATTGGTTGCAGGTGCATTGAAAATACCTGTATGGAAATTCCTGCTTGCAACAATTGCCGGGAGAATACTGAGATTTGTTGTGCTTGCATATTTCGGAGCATGGGCGCTTACGATATTCTAATCTATGTTGCACTGCCTTACTTTTACCCCTGCTTCCTTCAATAACTTCATTGAATTGGCATCAATGGAATAGCTTTCATTGTAGACTACTTCCTTGATTCCTGCATTGATTATCATCTTTGTGCATAACAAACATGGTGAAAAAGTAGTATAGATTGAAGCGTCTTTGGTGCGCACGCCATTGTAGGCCGCCTGGACTATCGCATTCTCCTCTCCATGAGAGCAGAAACAGTCCTCAAGGCTTTTTCCTGATTCAGAAAAGTTGTTGCATCTCGGACAGCCTCCTTCATTGCAGTTCGTAGTGCCCCTTGGAGTTCCGTTGTATCCTGTTGAGATTATCTGCTTGTCCCTTACAATAACAGCGGCAACTTTTCTTTTTACGCAGTTGCTTCTTGTTGCAACCTGCTTTGCTATGCTCATGAAATAAGTATCCCATGTCGGTCTTTCAATCGTGAATTCCTTTGAAACCTTTGAAAGAGTCCTGCCGAGCGTTTCATGAAACCTTCCCAAATCACCGTCATTGACAATTGTTGAACTTGCCATTTCAAATGTCTTCTTCAGGTTCTGCTTTGTCTTTTCTGCATTTTCCATCTCAAGCTTTTCAATTTCCTGGAATGCTTCGAATGTTTTAGGGTCTTCCTCCCGACCCCTGTTCTTAAGCCTTTCAAATCTTGTTTCAGGGTCAGCAGTTATGTAAATAAGATAAAATCCGTCAAGCCTTTTCAGCTCTTCGGCTTCTGCAGGATTCCTTATTGAATCGATGACATAGTTCTTGTCGCTGCTCATCTTCTCCTTTATCCTTACAGCAAGTATGGCAGGACCGAAATTTTCCCTGAGGTCATTTCCCTTATTAATCAGGTTTTCCCTTGTAAGCGCTTTTCCCTCTGCCTGGAGCTCCTCCCTTATTACATCTGAAAGTGAAAGCGGATAGAAACTCTTTTTCGTAAGATAGTCAACTGCCGTGGTTTTGCCTGCGCAGTTCTCTCCCGTCAACCCAATAACAAGCATGAATTGATATTGAAACCATGAATTTAAGAAATTAACCTGTTTTGACAATATAAAGTCTTTTCGGCCTGTCGGATGTTCTTGATATGAAATCCCTGTGCTTTTTCTTTACCGTCTTCAAATCCTCTCCAGTAGCATGGCATAAGATTGCAGCTTTTGAACTCTGCCATGCCTTTATTTTGACTTTTTCATGGAAACCGCCAAATTCGTAGGGCCTCTTGTCTTCTGCTATTCTCCTGAGCTGGGAGGCTTTCTGAAAACGCTCAAGATAGGCGACAAGACCAAATCCGGCCTCGATGCGCTCATTGTCATGCTTAAGAATGTTATGTGTTATCCCGATATAATGCTGGACAAGTTTACGGCCAGCTTCATTGCGTATTTCAACATCTGCATGATAAAAAGCCGCTTTTTTCAAGCCTTCCAAGTTTAAGAGACCTGCCATGTTACTCTGCCCCGTGTTTTCTAAGAAGCTTTATAACTTCTTTATCATCTGCATGGTCCAAAGCTGTTTTGCCCAGATTGTCTTCAGCAATTATATCTACGTACCTGCTGGAAAGAAGAATCTTGATTATCTCCATGCTTTCAATGCGGTATCTTTTCTTCAGCTCATAAAGATTCCTCTCAGAAGTTCTCATCTGTTCCAGTTCCTCTTCGCTTAAATCCTTCACCTTTGAATCAACACCCCTTACTGCATAAATAAGAGCTGTCCTTCCCTCATCATCCTGGAGATTGAGGTCCGCCCCTTTTGCAACAAGCATCTTCACAGAATTTATAGAGCCGTTTCCTGCAGCCTTCATAAGAGGAGTAACCCCGAAATCATCCTGCACATCTATATCCACTCCCAAAGAAAGAAGGAATTCAAGAAAACCATAGTGGTCTCTTTCAACAGCACGGTAGATTGCAGTATCCCCGTAATCGGTTGTTCTTGCATCCGGCTTTGCTCCATTCTGCAAAAGAATTCTTGCAACATCAACACGCCCGCTGATTGCAGCTCCAAGAAAAGCAGTAGTCCCATTATTCGATGCAGCATTTACATCAGCACCCAGCGATATCAGATATTCAATCATTTCATAATTTTTCTTGTAGTCTGTTTTCCTGAAATGAGAAGTATTCATCAAAGCAGTACAGCCTGCTTTATCCGGCTGGTCAACATCTATTCCAACCTCTTCAGCAAAATACCTTACAAGTTCAATCCTGTCATTAACTGCGGCATAAACAAGTGGAGTCCAGCCTGACTGGCGTGTTTTCTGGCTATTCATATCAAATGCACCAGTATCAGCTCCTTCGCCAACAAGAAACCGGGCCATTTCAACATTCCCTTTTTTTGATGCAGTAAACAAGGCAGCAGTAAGCTCCTTTTCAGTTATAACATCAGATCCATCAAAAATATCTGCAGCTTTCTCAACATTGCCGTTTTTAACTGCCTTTTCAAAGTCCTTAATCAGCACCCTTCTTTCCTTAGGGGATAAATTAACCTGTGAAGGCGGGTCAGCATATACCTTTTTCTCAATAGCGGGCTGCTTGAAAGCCAGTATAGTGGACAGCGCGGCTGCACCTATAAAAACTGCTTTTTTAGCCTCCCTATTAAACCTCATACTAACATATTTCATAACAAATATATTAAAAAACTTCCCCTGAGTAGATGCAGGCATGAAAAATCCCTATGCAACCCTGGAACAGACCACATATGAGTTTAAGGAAAAATACGAAAATATTGAGCTGATAATCTATTCGATAGCAGTATTTGCAATTCCTCTGCTTGTTCCGCATCCGCAGTTTCTTACAGGAACAATAGTAAATGCATTCCTGATAATGGGCGCCCTGCATTTCAAAGGATGGAAAGTATTGCCATTGGTTATTCTGCCGTCAGCAGCAGCAATACTGAGCGGTGCTCTTTTCGGACCATTCACTTTGTTCATAGTTTACATGATGCCTGTAATCTGGATGGGAAACCTGCTTCTTGTTTACCTGTTCAAAAAACTGCATATAGCACAGAATATGAATTACTGGGCAACAGTGGGAATTTCAGCAATTGCAAAATCAGCATTATTGTTCGGCGCGGCATTCCTGTTTGTAAACCTTGATATACTTCCAACAATATTCCTTAGTGCAATGGGATTAATGCAGCTGGGAACAGCAATTGCAGGAGGAATAGCGGCATTCGGAATGCGCTATGCTTACATTCACCTGTTGAAATAGATGAGCTCTTCCAGTTCTTCCCTTTTTAATTTTCCAAGATATTCATCTATCAGTTTCTTTAAAGTGGGATTGTCAAGAGGCGTCCTTTCTTTTATCTCATCAGCAACGGTCCTGAGCGCATTTCCCCTTGCCATAACGGTTTTCCTTTCAGCAACAGGCTGGCCAGGGCCTCCAACACAGCCAAGAGGGCACATCATTACCTCAATAAGATGGTATTGTTCCCCTTCCTTTATTTCCTTGTAAAGCTTTTCCATGTTCTGCAGGCCGTAAACCATTGCAATATTCACAGTATGCTTTCCTATCTTGATTTTCTTTTTCCTTATTTCCTTGTCCCCCCTGAATTCAAGAACCTCTATTTTCTTTCCGTAAAGCCTTGCAAGGGTTGTGATAACAGCTTCAGTCATCCCTCCGCTTACACCGAAGATTACGCCGTCTTTTGAGCTGGTGGGCATAAGCTGTGAGAGAGAAGAATCCTTCATCTTTTTCAAATCAAGACCTTTTTTCTTTGCCCAATCCGCAAGCTCAACTGTAGTTACAACATAGTCAATATACTTGTGCCCGTTTTTCATAACCTCAAGTGTTTCGTATTTTTTCAAAGAGCAGGGCATTATGCCTACAACTATTATGTCGCCCGGGTCCCTCTTCAGTTTATGAGCAAGGTAATATTTTGAAACCGCACCGGTCGTCATCTGCGGTGATGCAATTATTGTTATATTATCAAGCAGTTCAGGATGCTGCCTTGAAGCATAAAGCCTCCACCCTATGCAGCAGGAATTGAATATTGGAAATTTTTTCACGTTCCCCTTGTCAAGCAGTTTCTTGATGTCCTCCGCTTCATAATAAGTCGCAATATCAGCGCCAAGGGGAGTATCAACAACATGCTGGAATCCGAGTTTTTTAAGAAGAGCAGTCGTCTTTCCAAGAACATTTGCACCTTCACGAAATCCAAAAAGCTCTCCAAGGGTAACACGCACAGCAGGAGCAATTTCAGCAACAACTATCTTTCCCGATTCAATCTCGTGCTCTATTTCCTTGAAAAGCTTGTCACCTGAAGAAAAACCAACATCCATATCCATCACATGCTTCTAAGCCTTTTAACCCTGTCCTTTATGGGAGGGTGTGTTGCAAACAATCCTTCCGCTTTTTTGAAAGGATTTGAAATATACAATGGCGCAGTTACATCAGTAGCCTTTTTCATTGCTTCAGGATATTTTTCTATTTTTTCCAAAGCAGATGCAAGACCCGGAGGATACCTTGTAAGCTTTGCAGCATTGGCGTCTGCAAGATATTCCCTCTGCCTTGAAATTGCAAAGCGGACAAAGGTTGCTGCTATAGGCGCAAGAATCACAAATGCCAATCCAATAATCATGAGTATTCCTCCGCCTTTTCCCCTTCTTCCCCTCATCCCTCCGTAAAGGAATGTCCTTGTAACTATTCCTGAAATAAGCCCGATTGCACCTATCAAAACTACGGACAGCGTCATGAACCTGATATCATAGTTTGCAATATGGGAAATCTCATGCGCAAGAACCCCTTCAAGCTCTTCCCTTTTCATTGCATCAAGAAGCCCGCGCGTAACAGCAATTGAAGAATGCTCAGGGTCCCTTCCTGTAGCAAATGCATTGGGCGCGGGGTCATCTATAACATAAACCTTCGGAGTGGGAATGTTTGCAGCAATGGAAAGCCCTTCAACAACATTGTAGATAAACGGGTTGTCTTTTTTCTTAAGCTCTTTTGCACCTGCCATTCCCAGAACTATTTTGTCTCCTGCGAAATAAGCTGTAACACCATAGAAAATAAGCGCAACAAAACCAAGGAAATAGCCGCAGATTCCCCATTCAAGCAATTCAGAAACTGCCCAGACCATTCCAAAAAAAATCAGAAAAACAATAAAAAGAAGGATAAGGGAGTTTCTTTTGTTCGCCCCTATCGCATCAAATATGTGAACCTTTTCTGCCATTTCAGAATTTCACCTTGACTGCTTTCCTCTGCTCTTCAGCTGCAACCTGGAAGAATTCCCTGTGCTTGAATCCGAATAGGTTTGCAATTATGTTGCTCGGGAAAACATCGCATTTTGTATTGAACTGGTAGACAGAATCGTTGTATGCAGTCCTTATGTATGCGATTTTATTCTCTGTTCCGGCAAGCTCTTCCTGAAGCATCTTGAAGTTCTCATTTGCCTGCAGTTTTGGATAGTTCTCAGCAACAGCAAAAAGGGATTTCAATGCATTCGTAAGCTGGTTGTTTGCAGCTGCTTTTGACTCAACACCGCCTTTCATAAGCTGGGAACGGTATTTTGTAATCTCAGTAAAAGTTTCCCTCTCGTGCTTAACGTAGCCTTTCACAGTCTCTATAAGATTGGGAATCAGGTCATACCTTCTTTTCAGCTGGACATCAATCTGAGCCCATGCATTATTTACCCTGTTCCTCAGGACTATCAGTGAATTGTAGGTAGCAACTATATATACCAGCAAAGCAAGACCCACTATTCCAAGAACAACTATAAGACCAATAACGATCAGTTCCAACACATCAACCACCAGCCATACTGGGAAGAATAAATTTATATATTCTACACTGCTGCAGTGCCGGTGTTGAAAATAACATATACGAATACCAGGAAAAACAGGAAGAATGCCAGCAGGGGCGCAGCAGCAACAACTATTGACTTCCAGATGTTAAGCCTGAATATGCTCGCAACACCTGCAAAAATATTTCCGAATGACAATGCAACCGCAAGAAAGCCCACAGGATAAAGCCAACCGAAAAAATAGGCAGGGGTAAATGAATACGTTACTATTTTCAGCATGTCATAATACGTGTTTTTTCCCCCAAGAACCCTAGCAGCAAGAAATGAGATGCTGCAGGCAAGAAAAAGCATTCCGACCAAAGCGACAGCTGTAATCAGCATCATAAATGCCAGGTGTTCAACAGGATATTCTGAAAAATACTCAAGGTTGAAAATCAGGTTGGCTGCCGCAAAAAAAACCACTCCTGAAAAAAGGTAGATAAGGGATGTCTTGATGGGCTCGTCTTTTATCTTTTGGAAATTTTCTTTTCCAGGCCACAGAAATGCAGGTATTTTCCTCCAGGATTCCATCAGACCATCCTTGTACCGCAAACTTCACATACTGCAAAGAATTTTTCACTTTCATTCCCGCACACATGGCATCTGTAAATAAAACGCGCATCTTTCAGGGAAGCTCCGCATTCAGAGCATTTTTCAGCAGTTCCCTCATTTGCTGCTCCGCAATTAGGGCACCTGAGCTTTATCGTTGATTTTATGTTAAGGCCGCAGCCAGGGCAGCGGTCCATGTCAATAAGAATAGCATGCTCGCAATTAGGGCATTTCAATATCTCCTGTTTTTTCTCCTGCTTGAACAAACCCTTCAAAAAGTCAAAAAACCCCATGAAATGGCATCTCTGATTATACTTATAAGTGTTTCGGGCGAAGGGATAGAATATGGGAGGAAAGCCGGGGGCATTGTCATCTTTTAACGATACGATAAATATTTATCTTTCAGATATCAGAGGAGCAGTAAAACCATTTATCGGTTTCACAGTTGCAGCTGCAATTGTCTATTATCTTGATTTCCTCAACGGCATTTTTACAGGAATTTCAGGATTCACTGCCGGTGTTCTGCTTATTATTTCAGTACTGCTTATTATTCTAAAAACTGCAATAAGCTATATCGGTTCAGTGTCGGTTTATTCTATGTACCCGGATATATATGGCATAATCAGTAACAAGAAAACAAAGGCAAAATTGAAATTAACCGAATGGAAAAAGACACTCGTAGTAATTGTTGTATTTTTCATTTTAAGACTGCCTGCCCTGCTTGCAATAGCAATTCCCCTTTTCATGGTTCTTGGAAACATTGCTGTGGATATACTGTTTTACAGGGATTTCGGCAGCATAGGAATGGAAACACTGGGAATTATAGCCGTGCCTTCTGTCCTGCTGGGAATCGGAGGTGCAATAGCCTACCTGTTCCTTCTTTCATTATTCACCATATTCGTGCCTTATGAGTATTTCCTTGAAAAGCAGGGAATATTCAGCTCGTTGAAAAAAAGCATTATACTCGTAAAAAACAACCTGCTTTCATCAACCGGAATGCTTATCCTGCTTACTGTTGTTGACTGCGCATTCTCACTGGTTATTTTCCTGCCTGCAACCTGCTGCTTTATATTCCCTTTAAATGCTGCAGCCAGGGGTTTGACGCTGTTTCCCGTTACAACCATGTCAAAAATGAAGCTTTGGGATGGAATACGTGGGAAACCACCAAAATCTTTATAAAGTTTAAACTACATCTTAATCAAGTCAAGGTGATCAACATGGTAAAGTATCTTATAGCAAGGCAATTGTCCGGAAGAAAGATAATCACGAATGAAGGGGAAGACTTTGGAAGATTAATCGATATGAATGTCAATGAAATGACGGGAAAAATAGAAAGTGTAGTCGTGGAGCCGAACCCAGATAATGAAATGGCAGCCAAACTCAGGAAGGAGGACGGCCTTGTTTACATTGCCTACGACTCAGTTCTTGCTGTCGGCGACTATGTAATCGTTGACAAAAGGAATTTAAGCTACTAGTTCTTAATTTATTTTTATGTCTTCTAACTATATCGCAGGAATCGATGAAGCTGGCAGAGTTTTGTAAAAACTGCAAGCAGCGTCATCGGACCTCTTGTGATTTGTTGTGCTTATTGTAACAGGACCAGTGAGAAGAGGCTGCAGGACTTCAGCAAGGATTCCAAGCAGCTTTCACCTGAGATGAGGGAGCTTACTTACAAGGCTTTGAAGGATTTCTGCAAGTTCAAATGGGTTGAAATAAGCGCTGCCGACCTAAGCAAATACATGGCTGAGATGAGCCTCAACGATATCGAGGCTATGTTCATGGCTTCGATGGCAAAATCGCTTGGAAATGCAGACGTAATGATAGACATGCCCGACAGGTATTCATGGACCTTCAGAAAAAGAATGGAGAAGTTTGAATTAAAGCGTTTTGAGGCTGAGCACAAGGCTGATGAGAATTATCCTATTGTTGCTGCCGCTTCCATATGCGCAAAAGTGCTGAGAGACCAGAAAGTTGCCCAGATAAAAAAAGAAATTGGAGTGGATTTCGGCAGCGGATATCCTGGCGATGAAAAGACAAGGACTGCTCTTAAGGACAAGGAATCAATGAAAAAACTGAAGCCTTTCATAAGGCACAGGTGGAAAACTCTTGAAACAATAAAGCAGAGAAAGCTTTTTGAAGAAGAATAGATTTTTATATTCCTTTTTTCTAAATATTTATATTCGCGTAAGTCACCGCGATTGATTTCGGGATTAGTTTCCCGGGTGAGCGCAATGATAAGATTAGAATTAAACAGGAAAACAAAGGAAGTGTTTGTGGTAGAGCCTGCAGACGTTACTTCCATGCAGAACGGATTTTACGGAGAGCAGAGACTGGACAGAAGGCTTCTTTCACCTGAAGAAGTTCTCTACATTATGGACATCAGGAACGGAAAATGCAATGATGAAGCAGGAAATCCTTATAGCTTCAATGAGGTTGCTTCGCTTTACCTTAAGAATAAGAAATTCCTTGCCCGTTATCTGACCTATAAAGACTGGAGGGACAAAGGACTTATTGCAAGATATCCTGATGAGCTTGAGGGCTCTTACGGAAGAACATCTGTCAAAAAGTATAAGCCTGGAAAGCTTGAGCTTGACAAGTTTTCTGTTGACGGAATTTTCTTTGAGGATGACTTGCTTACTGTTGTTGATGATGAAACTGCAGGAAAAGAGCTGTATGAAAGATATTGGCTTGGGCAGTCAGGAACATACAAGGCATCGCACAGGGGAAAAATAT
>Ga0180434_10006940_pt1 | contig 12886 bp, 11 predicted proteins | sample SS_ome_7_FD_132453 | JGI IMG/M metagenome (GOLD analysis project Ga0180434, IMG submission 132453) | Hypersaline lake sediment archaeal communities from the Salton Sea, California, USA - SS_1_D_2 metaG | ecosystem: Environmental > Aquatic > Non-marine Saline and Alkaline > Hypersaline >... | reverse complement strand
GCTTGCGCGCGCATCAATGTACCGGCGCGGGGCGGACCTAATCCAGTCGGCCTGACCCACCGGGCCAGGCCGATTGCCGTTGAGCAGGAGTCGGGCCGTAGGATCGCGAGCGCGAGAGGCACGGGGTGTAGCGCAGCTTGGTAGCGCATCCGCTTTGGGAGCGGAAGGCCGCAGGTTCAAATCCTGTCACCCCGACGCGCGCGCACCCGCACCATCCACACAGATTGACCAAGAGGAGCACCGGCCGTGAAGAGCACTGTCGAGAAGTTGAGCCCGACGCGGGTTCGCATCAACGTGGAGGTGCCCTTCGCGGAACTTCAGCCCGATTTCGACCGGGCCTACAAGCAACTCGCCCGCCAGATCCGGCTGCCCGGTTTCCGTCCGGGCAAGGCCCCGGCCAAGCTCCTGGAGGCGCGGCTGGGCCGCGGAGCCGTCCTCGAGCAGGTCGTGAACGGCGCACTGCCCAGCCGTTACAGCGAGGCCGTCGCCGATGTCGAGCTGCGTCCGCTCGGCGAGCCCGAGATCGAGGTGACCCGGATCGAGGACGGCGAGGAACTGGTGTTCACCGCCGAGGTCGACGTGCGGCCCGACATCGAGTTGCCCGACCTGAGCGGGCTGAAGGTCTCGGTGGATGCGGTGGAGGTCGCCGATGACGAGGTCGACTCCGAACTGCAGTCCCTGCGGGCGCGGTTCGGCACCCTCAAGAGCGCCGAGCGCCCGGCCCAGACGGGGGACTTCGTCTCCATCGACCTCAGCGCCACCGTGGACGGAAAGCCGATCGCAGAGGCCCAGACCGAGGGTTTGTCCCATGAGATCGGCTCGGGGCAGCTGATCGAGGGGCTCGACGACGCACTGGTCGGACTGTCGGTGGGGGAGTCGGCCACCTTCTCGACCAAACTGGTCGCCGGCCAGCATGCCGGGGAGAACGCCGAGGTCACCGTCACAGTTCAGGCCGTCAAGGAACGTGAACTGCCCGAGGCCGACGACGAATTCGCTCAGCTGGCAAGTGAGTTCGACACCATCGAGGAGCTGCGGGCCGACCTCGCCGAGCGGGTGCTTCGGGTCAAGCGCATCCATCAGGCCGAGAAGATCCGGGACACCACGCTGGAGACATTGCTGGAGATGGTCGAGGTGCCGCTGCCGGAGGCGATCGTTCAGACTCAGGTCGATGCCGCGCTGCACAACGCGATCCACGGCCTCGACCACGATGAGGAGAAGTTCGCCGCCGTGCTCGAGGAGCAGGGCAGCACCCGGGAGAAGTTCGACGCCGAGAACCGGGAGGCGGCCGAGAAGGCGGTGAAGACCCAGCTGCTGATGGACGCGATCGCCGACGACCTGGCCATCCAGGTGGAGGAGAACGACCTCTCCGAACGGCTGGTGCTGATGTCGCGCCAGTACGGCATCGAACCTCAGCAGCTGATCGAGATGCTGCAGCAGAACAACCAGCTGCCGGCCGTCTTCGCCGACGTCCGGCGGGGCCTGACGGTGGCCGCGGTGGTCGAGGCCGCCACCGTCACCGACTCCGAGGGCAACGTGGTCGACACCAGCGAGTTCTTCGGTCCGCCCAAGTCCGCCGCCGACGAGGCGGGGGACCAGGCCGACGCCGCGGCGGGGGACGGCGACGACGAGGAGTAACGCCGACAGCGAACGCCGCCGTGGTGGGCGCCGCCGCGGCCCCGCCGTTGGCTAGGGTTCGGGTAGAGCTCAATTGACGAAAGCAGGTAAGTGTGACTGACATGCGTTCCGGCGCGGGGCTGAACCTTCAGGACTCGGTGTACGAGCGGCTGCTCGCCGAGCGCATCATCTTCCTGGGTTCGCAGGTCGACGACGACATCGCCAACCGGCTGTGCGCCCAGATCCTCCTGCTGGCCGCCGAGGACCCGACCAAGGACATCTCGCTCTACATCAACTCCCCGGGTGGCTCGATCAGCGCCGGGATGGCGATCTACGACACGATGGTCCTGGCCCCCTGCGACGTCGCCACCTACGCGATGGGCATGGCCGCCTCGATGGGCGAGTTCCTGCTGGCCGCCGGGGCCAAGGGCAAGCGCTACGCCCTCCCGCACGCCCGGATCCTGATGCACCAGCCGCTCGGCGGGATCACCGGCGGTGCAGCGGACATCGCGATCCAGGCCGAGCAGTTCGCGCTCATCAAGAAGGAAATGTTCCGGCTCAACGCCGAGTTCACCGGCCAGCCGATCGAACGCATCGAAGCCGACTCGGACCGGGACCGCTGGTTCACCGCCCAGGAAGCCCTCGAGTACGGATTCGTCGACCACGTCATCACCCGCGCGCACATCTCTGGAGCCTCCAATGCCTGACCACACCGAGCAGATCCACCGGGGCGTCGCCCCTTCGGCGCGCTACATCCTGCCCTCCTTCGTCGAGCACTCCAGCTGGGGTGTCAAGGAGTCCAACCCGTACAACAAGCTGTTCGAGGAGCGGATCATCTTCCTGGGCGTCCAGGTCGACGACGCCTCGGCCAACGACATCATGGCCCAGCTGCTGGTGCTGGAGTCGCTGGATCCCGACCGCGACATCACCATGTACATCAACTCCCCGGGCGGGTCGTTCACCTCGCTGATGGCGATCTACGACACCATGCAGTACGTCCGCGCCGATATTCAGACGGTGTGCCTGGGTCAGGCCGCCTCTGCCGCGGCGGTGCTGCTGGCCGCCGGCACGCCGGGCAAGCGGATGGCGCTGCCCAACGCCCGGGTGCTCATCCACCAGCCGTCGCTGTCGGGGGTCATCCAGGGCCAGTTCTCCGACCTGGAGATCCAGGCCGCCGAGATCGAGCGGATGCGCACGCTGATGGAGGAGACCCTGGCCCGGCACACCGGCAAGGACGCCGCCGTCATCCGCAAGGACACCGACCGCGACAAGATCCTCACCGCCGAGGAGGCCAAGGAGTACGGGATCATCGACACCGTGCTGGCCTACCGGAAGCTGTCCGCCCAGAACGCCTGAGGACGGCTCTCGGTTCAGTAACGGGGGCGACACGCCGGAAGCACGGTGGCGCGTGCCACAGCGCCGCGCGCCGGGAATGGCGATATGTTCTGCACCAGATGAATACCACCGGCGATATTCGAGGTTATCGGTCGCACCGCGGCCGGAGCAGCGGGTAGCGTCGGCAGCGGGCGGAAACCGAAGACACGGGATAGACAGCAAGAGGAAGTAGGGCCACACCACCATGGCGCGTATCGGAGACGGCGGTGACCTGCTGAAGTGCTCGTTCTGTGGGAAGAGTCAGAAGCAGGTCAAGAAGCTCATCGCGGGTCCCGGTGTCTACATCTGCGATGAGTGCATCGACCTGTGCAACGAGATCATCGAAGAGGAGCTCGCCGACGCCGACGAGGTCAAGCTCGACGAGCTGCCCAAGCCTGCCGAGATCCGGGAGTTCCTGGAGAGCTACGTCATCGGTCAGGACACCGCCAAGCGGACGCTGGCGGTGGCGGTCTACAACCACTACAAGCGGGTCCAGGCCGGGGAGAAACGCGACTCCCGCTCCGAACCGGTGGAGCTGGCCAAGTCCAACATCCTCATGCTCGGCCCCACCGGCTGCGGCAAGACCTACCTGGCCCAGACGCTGGCCAAGATGCTCAACGTCCCCTTCGCCATCGCCGACGCCACCGCCCTGACCGAGGCCGGCTACGTCGGCGAGGACGTGGAGAACATCCTGCTCAAGCTGATCCAGGCCGCCGACTACGACGTCAAGCGCGCCGAGACCGGCATCATCTACATCGACGAGGTCGACAAGATCGCCCGTAAGAGCGAGAACCCGTCGATCACCCGCGACGTCTCTGGCGAGGGTGTGCAGCAGGCGCTGCTGAAGATCCTGGAAGGCACCCAGGCATCGGTGCCGCCGCAGGGTGGCCGCAAGCACCCTCACCAGGAGTTCATCCAGATCGACACCACCAACGTGCTGTTCATTGTTGCCGGCGCGTTCGCGGGTCTGGAGAAAATCGTCTCCGACCGGATCGGCAAGCGCGGTCTGGGCTTCGGCGCGGAGGTCAAGTCCAAGGCCGAGATCGACACCCAGGACCACTTCGCCGAGGTCATGCCCGAGGACCTGATCAAGTTCGGGCTGATCCCGGAGTTCATCGGCCGTCTGCCGGTGGTGGCCTCGGTGACCAACCTGGACAAGGAATCGCTGGTCAAAATTCTCTCCGAGCCGAAGAACGCTCTGGTCAAGCAGTACACCCGGCTGTTCGACATGGACGGGGTGGAACTGGAGTTCACCCCCGACGCGCTGGAGGCCGTCGCCGATCAGGCCATCCACCGCGGCACCGGGGCCCGAGGGCTACGGGCCATCATGGAGGAAGTCCTGCTGCCGGTGATGTACGACATCCCGAGCCGCGACGATGTCGCGAAGGTCGTGGTGACCAAGGAGACGGTGCAGGACAACGTGCTGCCCACCATCGTGCCGCGTAAGCCGTCGCGTGCCGAACGCCGCGACAAGTCGGCCTGAGGCCCTCCGGGATCACCCCGCGGGCTCGGTTCGGAACGCCTCCAACAGCGCTCGCAGGTCGGGAGCGGCGAAGGTCGGCATGGCATGGGGTGCCGTCGGCAAATCGGCGGGTGTTCTGACCTCGCGCAGCCGCCGGAGCAGGCTCAGGTAGGAATCGGAGTCGCCGGGCAGGAATACCGACGGCCCGCCCTGTTCGGCTTTCCAGGACGCGGCGATGGTCGCGTAGCCGAGATGTTCGGTTGCCGCCACGACGGCAGCCAGCCGGTCAGCGGCGGCCCGGTCGCGCCGTGAACCGTTGCGGGCGGCGTCCCGGGCGGTTCCGAGGGCGAAGATGCTGTCCTGCAGCGCACGGCGGGCGGCGCGCGCCTGCAGTGAACGAGGTTTCCCCTCGGCGAGGAACTCGGTGACCTCGATGATGTGGCCGAGCACCCCGCCGATCTCGGCGTGAATGCGCCGGGACTCCTGCCGGTGGGACATCATCAGGTACACCGCCACCCCCACCCCGCATCCGATCAGGGTGTCCAGGCCACGGTCGAGAATCAGGGCGCCGCTGTCGACCCGGTGGGTGCCGGCGGAGATGGTCAGCGCGATCGCGGTGATGAAGACTGTCGCCAGTGCGTAGTTGGACACCACGAACATCTCGATGCAGAACTGGAGGGCGACCACGACGGCGATGAGCCACCAACCCTGGGGATGGGCCATCAGGACCAGCGCGGCAAGCCCCAGGCCCGCCAGTGTTCCGACGACGCGGTCGATCCCGCGTTGCAGGGTCGCCACCAGGTGGGCGCCCTGATGCAGGACCAGGACCGCGCCCGCCATGGCCCAGTAGGCGTGTCCCACCCCGAATCCCGAGGCGAGTGCACCCGCCAGGGGTGTCGCCACGGCGACCCGCGTCATCACCCTGCGGCTGTGGCTTCCCCGGCGGACCGCGGCGGCGAGGCGGGCCGGCAGCGCCGGCGGGCGCAGCGGTGGTCGGTTGCGATCGGTACCCAGGACCGGCGCCGGGTCGGCCTCGAGCGTCCCGATCGCGCGGGCCGTGTCCGCGCCGCCCGGCACCGGACTCCCGGCCATCGCCTCGGCGAAAATCACATGCAGAGCGTGGTTGGCATCGCGCAGCCGCGACAGATCAGCAGCCGGGCGCCGGGTGCCACGCTGGTGGTCGACAAGTGTTTCCCATGACCGCGACAGTGCCGCCGCGGCCCGATGCCGGGCTGCGCCGGCTTCCGGTGTGTCCACGGCTCGCAGATACGCCGCGACGGCGACCCCGGCCGCCGAGACCGCTTTCTGCTCGGGCCCGCGTGGGTCTCTCCAGGCCGCGGTCATCTCGGCCACCCATGCCGTCGCTCCGCCCCCGAGCACCAGAAGCCCGACTTGCCACGGCCGCAGATGGGACGCCGACACCCCGATCCCCGCCGCGCACACCAGGACGAACATGTAGGCGCCGGGAGGGCCGACCCCCAGCGCCGAGCAGAGCCAGACCGCGGCAACGGCCACGGCCGACACGGCCGCGATGCCCAGCCAGGTGAGGGTCGAGGCCCATGAGCCCACAGTCACCACCACGGCCAGTGACACCGCGACGACCGCGGACTGTACGCCACGGTTGAAGATGGGCCGGTCGGTGCCGTAGTCGGCGGTCAGCACCCCCAGGACGGCGATCAGGCCCGCACTGAGATCACCTGCCGCCCAGCCCACTCCGGCGGTGATCGCGGTGCTCACGGCGACGCGGGTCGCCGGCGGCAACCTGTCGGTGCTCGGCGTGATCGGCCGCACGCCTAGCTGACCACCCGGTCCGCCCTGCAGTAGACGTTCATCGACTCGTCGCGCAGGAACGCCACCAGGGTCAGGCCGGACTGGGCGGCCAGATCGACCGCCAGCGACGAGGGCGCCGACACCGCCGCCATGATCGGGATGCCGGCCATCACCGCCTTCTGGGTCAGTTCGAAGGAGGCACGGCCGCTGACCAGCAACAGGGAGCCGGTCAGCGGTACGCGGGCGGACTCCAGGGCCCAACCGATCACCTTGTCCACGGCGTTGTGCCGGCCGACGTCCTCGCGCACCGCCAGCATTGAGCCGTCCACGCCGAACAAGGCCGCCGCGTGCAGTCCGCCGGTGGCGGCGAAGACCTTCTGCGCCGAACGCAACCGGCCCGGCAGGGCCCGGAGGGTGCGGGCCGAGACGGTCGCCGGGTCGTCGCCGGGGGAGTGTTTGGTGATCAGGCGGACGGCCTCCAGCGACGCCTTTCCGCACACCCCGCAGGACGAGGTGCTGTAGAAGTTCCGGGCGACGCCGAGCTCGGGCAGTGTCACCCCGGCCGCCAACGTCACGTCGAGGACGTTGTAGTCGTTGAGGCCATCAGCGTTCTCGCCCCGGCAGTAGCGCGCCGAAACGACGTCATCGCGGTGCGTGATGAGCCCTTCGGTGAGCAGAAAACCTTGAGCCAGCTCGATATCGGACCCCGGAGTGCGCATCGTCACGGTGATCGCGGAGCCGTTGACCCGGATCTCCAGTGGCTCCTCTACCACCAGGGTGTCGGCGCGCTCGTGCGCCGATTCCCCGTTGCGGACGCTGACCCTGCGTCGCGACGTCACCCGGCCCACGGTCGGCCTCCTGGTTCCAGACGGATGATGACGGCCTTGGACACCGGGGTGTTCGACCTGTCCGCCACGTGGTCGAGGGGAACCAGCGGGTTGGTCTCCGGATAGTAGGCCGCCGCGTTGCCGACCGGAGTGGGGTAGGCGACCACCTGGAAGTCCTCGGCCCGCCGGAACTGGGTGTTCCCGTCGGCGGCGGTGAACTCCGAGACCAGGTCGACCCGGTCGCCGGGGCGCAGGCCCAGCGCCGCGATGTCGGCGGGATTGACGAACACCACCCGCCGGCCGCCATTGACCCCGCGGTAGCGGTCGTCGAGTCCGTAGATGGTGGTGTTGTACTGATCGTGGCTGCGCAGGGTCTGCAGGACCAATCGGCCCGGCGGGACGGGCACCCAGCGCAGCGGGTTGACCGCGAAGTTGGCCTTCCCGGTCGGGGTGCGGAACTCCCGGGCGTCGCGGGGCGGGTGCGGCAACACGAAGCCGTCGGGTGCCCGGACGCGACGGTTGTAGTCCTCGCAACCCGGGATCACCGCGGCGATCTCGTCGCGGATCGCGTCGTAGTCGGCGGCGAAGCGTTCCCAGGGCACCGGGTGCTGCCGACCGAGCAGGCGGCGCGCCAGTCCGCAGACGATCGCGACTTCGCTGCGAACCTCCGGGCCCGGCGGCGCCAGGCTCCCCCGTGAAAGGTGCACCATCGACATCGAGTCCTCGACTGAGACGACCTGCTCGCGTCCGCCGGTGCGGTCGAGGTCGGTCCGGCCCAGTGCGGGCAGGATCAGCGCGGTGCGACCGGGCACCAGATGGCTGCGGTTGAGCTTGGTGGACACCTGGACGGTCAGCGCGCAGTTCCGCAGCGCCGCCTCGCTCACCGCGGTGTCCGGGGTCGCCGAGGCGAAGTTGCCGCCCATGCCCACGAACACCGAAACCCGGCCGTCGCGCATGGCGCGGATCGCGTTGACGGTGTCGAAGCCGTGGCGGCGTGGCACGGTGATGCCGAACCGGCGCTCAAGGGCGGCGAGAAACGCTTCGGGGGCCTTCTCCCAGATCCCCATCGTCCGATCGCCCTGCACGTTGGAGTGGCCGCGCACCGGGCAGACCCCCGCCCCCGGTTTGCCGATCATCCCCCTCATGAGCAGGACGTTGGTGACCTCGGCGATGGTGTCCACCGCGTGGTGGTGCTGGGTCAGGCCCATGGCCCAGCAGACGACGGTCCGCCGCGATCCGGCCAGCATCGCCGCGACCCGCTCCTGTTGGGCCTGAGACACCCCACTTGCCCGCTCCACGGTCTCGGGGTCGCAGTCCCGCACCGCGGCGGCATACTCCGGGAAGCCGTGGCAGTGGGTGTCGATGAACTCCCGGTCGACCGCCCCGGCCTCCAGCAGCATCCGCGCCAGACCGCGGAACAGCGCCATGTCCCCGCCGAGGCGGATCTGGACGAACTCGTCGGCGATCGGGACGCCGCCGCCGACCAGTCCGTGCGCGGTCTGCGGGTTCTTGAACGCGATCAGCCCCGCCTCGGGAAGCGGGTTGATCGCGATGACCTTCGCCCCCCGGGCCTTGGCCTTCTCCAGCACCGAGAGCATCCGCGGATGGTTGGTGCCCGGGTTCTGCCCGGCGATGAGGATCAGGTCGGCCCCGACGATGTCCTCGACGGTCACCGACCCCTTGCCGATGCCGATCGACTCGGTCAGCGCCGTTCCGGAGGACTCGTGACACATGTTGGAGCAGTCCGGCAGGTTGTTGGTGCCGAAGCTGCGGACCATGAGCTGGTAGAGGAAGGCCGCCTCATTGCTGGTGCGGCCCGAGGTGTAGAACACCGCCTGATCGGGGCTCGGCAGCTGGCGGAGGTGCGTGGCGATCAGGTCGACGGCGTCGTTCCAGGTGATCGGCCGGTAGTGGGAGTCGCCGGGGCGCAGCACCATCGGATGGGCGATCCGGCCCTGTTGGGACAGCCAGTGCTCGGGCCGTTCGGCCAGTTCCGCCACCGGATGTCGGAGGAAGAACTCCGGTGTGACGACCCGACGGGTGGCCTCCTCGGCGACGGCCTTGGCGCCGTTCTCGCAGAACTCGGCGCGTTTCCGGCCGCCCGGTTCCTCCGGCCAGGCGCAGCCGGGGCAGTCGAACCCGTCCCGCTGGTTGATCCGGGTCAGGGTCTGGATGCTGCGCCACACCCCCATCTGCTCGACACTGCGCTGCACCGCGACCCGTACCCCGGTCAGCCCGGCCGCGGAACGCTTCGGCGTGCCGATTTCGGGGCTGCCGTCATGGGTCATGCCCTGAATGTATTCGGCGGCAGCCGGACGCGACAGCATCGCGGGCCAAACCGGACCGGCGCAGGCCTGGTCGAAGGCGAGCACAATAATCAGCGTGGTGGGGCGCGGCGCGGTGGACCGGGTTCCGGCTCCGGCCGCGGTGGTGCTGGCCGGCGGGGCCTCCCGCCGGATGGGCCGTGACAAGGCGACGATGCCGCACCCGGACGGGGGCAGCATGCTCGAACACACCCTTGCCGTGCTGGCTCAGCGGTGCGCGCCGGCGTTCGTGGTCGCCGCGCCGGGCCAGCAATTGCCCGACCTCGACGGGATCGGCCGGGTCGAGGTGCTTCGCGACGAGGTGCCCGGCCTGGGACCGCTGGCGGCCACCGGGCTGGGGTTGCGGGCCGCCGCCGGCGCGGGGTCAGCGCGGGCGTTCGTCTGCGCCGTCGACATGCCCTGCCTGGATCCCGGTGTCGTCGACGAACTGGCCCAGCACTTCGATCCGGAGATCGTGCTGGCCTGGGACGGCCGGGACCACTACCTGGCCGGGATCTACCGGACCGGGCTGGCGATCCGGATCGAGGCCCTTGTCGCAGACGGCGCCCGCAGCATGCGGGCGCTGACCGACAGCGCCGACACTCACCGAGTCGTGCTCGGAGAGCGCGCGGCCGTCGCGCTGGCCAACGTCAATTCGCCGGGAGACCTCGAGAACCTGAAATGGACCTGTGAAAAACCGGCCGACCCGGATAGCCCCGATAGAGACCGCTGATACTTTGTTATTCATGTGTCTGCTGGGGCTATTGGGTCGATTGTTAACATGATCGAGGTCACAGACTCACTGTGATTAGCGTCACACCAAACTGCCCACTTGGGGGTGTTTTGCCTGGCTGTCAAAGTGGGTACGACCTGCGAGGACGCCTCGACGCGCCGTCTGTGATCTGTCCGTGATCTGTCCGATATTTTTGTGTCATTGACATGACGCGGCGCCGATAAATCCGTACCGTCTCTAAGCGTTCCCCTGGAACACCCAATTCCAGATAACTAACCCTGCGAGTGCGTGGGGATGGTCGTGGTCGATTGTGACCCCCGCGGCCCGCCGGCAGGCGGAGCCTACGACCGGCCCCGGCATCGAGGCAGAAACCCTCGGTGTGGCATCCGGCCACCGCACCCGCTCGGCGAAAGGAAAACCGTTGAAGAACTTCCGCATGACCCTCAAGGTGGCCTCGGTCGCCGGCGCGCTGGCCGCGGCCCCGATCGCCCTCGGTGCCGGGATTGCCAGCGCAGACAGCGTCAACTGGGACGCGATCGCGCAGTGCGAGTCCAGTGGCAACTGGGCGATCAACACCGGCAACGGCTACTACGGCGGCCTGCAGTTCAGCCCGTCGACCTGGCGGGCCAACGGCGGAACCGGGATGCCGCACCACGCCTCCCGCGAGGAGCAGATCCGGGTCGCCGAGAACACCCTGCGCACGCAGGGCATCGGCGCCTGGCCGAGCTGCGGCGGACGCGGCTGAGCACAGCCTCTTCAGAGGGTGGTGCCGGAGTACTCCGGCACCACCCTTTGTTTGTCTCCTGAGAAAGATCGACTGACGCATCTGTAACACGCATCTGTAACAACTGTCCCTCCCGCTGCGATTCACCCCACAACAGCGCCGAGCGAGCGCCGCAGCCGGGAAGGACCACCAGTGAGCATCGTCCGCAGGATCGCCGCCCTCGTAGCCCTCGCTCTCGGAGCCGCCGTGGCCGCGCTCGCCCTCGGCGGCGGAACCGCGTCGGCGGACACCACGGTGAACTGGGACGCGATCGCCAAGTGCGAGTCCGGCGGCAATTGGGCCATCAACACCGGCAACGGCTACTACGGCGGCCTGCAGTTCTCCCCGGCGACCTGGAAGTCCAACGGCGGAACCGGGATGCCCCACCAGGCCTCCCGCGACGAGCAGATCCGGGTCGCCGAGAACGTGCTGCGCACCCAGGGGATCGGTGCCTGGCCGACCTGCGGCGCCAAGGCCGCTAAGGCCGGAGCCCCGACCTTCGTCACCGCGGTGTCCAACTCGGGGGTCCCCGCGGTCACCCCCGCCGCCGCCTCTCCGGCAGCGCAGTGCCAGAGCCTGGGCCGCGGCCCGCTGGGCCTGGTGGACTGGGGCCAGGTCTGCCTGGCCTTCACCGATCCCGGAAAGGCGTTCGCCAACGCCGTCGGCATCGGCTGAGCGACCCGCCCCTGCGGCCCCGGCCGGGCCGCGTAGGTTTGGCGCCATGAACCAGCGCGAGTTCGACATCGTCCTCTACGGCGCCACCGGCTTCGTCGGCAGACTCACCGCCGAGTACCTGGCCGCAGCGGGCGGGGCGGCCAGGATCGCCCTGGCCGGCCGCTCCGCCGGGAAGCTGGAAGCGGTCCGCGCGACGCTGGGTGAGGCGGCCCGGTCCTGGCCGATCCTGACCGTCGACGCCGGCCGGCAGTCCACCCTCGACGAGATGGCCGCCCGCACCCGGGTCGTCGTCACCACCGTGGGCCCCTACAGCAAATACGGGCTGCCACTGGTGGCGGCCTGCGCGGCCGCCGGCACCGACTACGCCGACCTGACCGGTGAGGCGATGTTCGTCCGGCAGAGCATCGACGAGTTCCACAAACAGGCCGTCGACACCGGCGCACGGATCGTGCACGCCTGCGGGTTCGACTCGGTTCCCTCAGACATGACGGTCTACGAACTGTTCCGGCGCGCCCGTCAGGACGGCGCCGGCGATCTCTGCGACACCAGCTACGTCCTGCGCGGGTTCTCCGGCGGTGTGTCCGGCGGCACCATCGCCTCGATGATCGAGGTGTTCCGGGCCAGCTCCGGCGATCCGGACACCCGAAGGCTCCTGACCGATCCCTACACCCTCAGCCAGGACCGGCCCGGTGAGCCCGAACTGGGCGCCCAGCCGGACATGGCCTGGAAACGCGGCGGTGACATCGCCCCCGAACTGGCCGGGGTGTGGGCCGCCGGGTTCGTGATGGCGCCCTACAACACCCGGATCGTGCGCCGCAGCAATGCCCTGCTCGATTACGCCTACGGCCGCGGTTTCCGCTACGCCGAATACATGGGAGTGGGTCCGTCGCTGTCCGCGCCGGTCACCTCAGCGGTGACGACGGCGGCGACCGCGGCTGCCGCCGCGCTGGGCAGCCGGTTCTTCCGGCTGCTGCCCCGGCGGCTGGTGGAACGCGTCGCGCCCAAACCGGGCACCGGCCCCAGCGAGGCGGTCCGGGACAGCGGCTACTACCGCGTCGAGACCTACACCACGACCACCAGCGGGGCGCGCTATGTGGCCACCATGTCCCAGGCCGGCGACCCGGGCTACAAGGCGACCTCGGTGATGCTGGGCGAGTGCGGTCTGGCGCTGGCCCTGGACCGCGACACACTGCCCGACTTGCATGGTGTGCTGACTCCCGCGGCGGCGATGGGCGAGGCGTTGCTGACCCGTTTCCCCGGTGCGGGGATATCGCTGGACTCGGCCCGGCTGAATTAGTCTGCCCGATCAGCTGTCGGCGTAACCGATCGCGCACCCTGCGCTGGCCGATATGGGTACTGTCACAG
>Ga0180434_10006939_pt1 | contig 12887 bp, 21 predicted proteins | sample SS_ome_7_FD_132453 | JGI IMG/M metagenome (GOLD analysis project Ga0180434, IMG submission 132453) | Hypersaline lake sediment archaeal communities from the Salton Sea, California, USA - SS_1_D_2 metaG | ecosystem: Environmental > Aquatic > Non-marine Saline and Alkaline > Hypersaline >... | reverse complement strand
CTGCATCTTTTTTATTCCTTTACTCCGATTTCAAAATTTTGAAAGCCCGAAAGCTTATAAACCTCTTGCCATTGAGAATGGCAATCATCACATTGACAATCTACATAATTATCGTTATTTGGTTCTTTGACGATTTCCGTAGATTTACAAACAGGACATTCTTCACCTAGACTCGCAGAATAAGACCTTTCAGAATCTTTCAACCAATCTGCAATGAGAAATCCATGGTAAAAATTCTCCTTTATCCTCTCCAAGAGTTCTTCATTAGTTAGCTTATCCAAGCTTTGGAGAACGGCATTGCCTGCAATTTCCTTTAGCTCTTCTTCATCCATCCCATCAACCAACTCTTGAGCATATCTCTCTTTGAGCTTCTGAATCGACATTGCTTTACTCCTGATCCTTATCTTGATCTTGATCCAATATCCAATCTTGATACTCTTTCCAAGTATCGAAAACCATTACTCCATCGTCAACAGCTACATAAGTAGCGGCTTTGGGATGTTCTATCATTACTTCATCTAGAATCGCCGATTTCTCAGCATCACTGCAATGGTAATCTCTTAGTCTTGGGCTTTCAACAAACATTTTTAGCTTCCTTCTACTTCTGTCCGTTTTTGGGACTGTTGATTTGCTTCCTTCTTCGCCCGTTCTTTCAGGGTCTTCTTGTAGGGCTTGTAGAGGCCCAAGTGTTTTCGGGCGGTTCGGCAACAGGAATTGGCTTGCGATTTGGTCAAACCATTCTCCATGAGCATTTTTTGAGTTTGCGGAGTGTTATGACCATCCTTGAAAAAGGCTTCGGCCATCTTATGATGTTTTTCGTTTACTCGCATGTTTTTTCCCTTTGTTTAGGTTCCTAAGAAAGATTCAGAATGAATCCTCCTAAATGATAACTACAACATACATCTTATTTAGCAGATGTCAAACTGTTTTTGAAAAATAATTTTTACCATTCAAATTGTTTAAGGTGCAAAAGCTTGGGACCGTCACAATCAAACTTAACATAATCAAATCCTGATTTCAAAAGGCAACTATAAATATAGCGAAACTCTTCGCTATATTCATCCAATACCGCATCTTCGTCCAACTTGATATTAAGACCAAAGCCATAATCATCAACAAAAAGATTTGGCATATCCATTGTACGCGATTCTTTTTTCAGCTTTTCATCATCTTCTTTCGAGATGTGAGCAGTTGAGATAACAACAGTTTTTTGTACTTCAACGAGTTTTCCCAATCCATTACAAATCATTTCTTCAGACATTGTAGATCCCTTTTGTTTTTTGGTTATGATCCTACTTTAGGTCATATTTTTAATTTGTCAAGTCGATTTCTAAAAAAATTACGAATTCAAGTAATTATATACTTCCTGAAACGCAAACTCCCAGAAGTTAGTGTTATTGTCAACCTGCTCACTAATAATATCTGAATTGATAACAACCAAACTATTACCCAAAACTTTTTGACATGATGGAGTTACTCCAACAGCAGTTGTAAACACATAAACTGATTGCTTATGCATCAAATCAAGATCCAACATTTTCATCCCTGAAGTGAAAGTCTTAGCAATCTCTTCATACAAAACTAGATCCATTGGATTACTACGGTATTTTACTTGAACCGCAACCTTTCGATTATCAGCATTGTAACCAACTCCATCAACACCATAATCATTCTCAATATCAATAGGAGTATAATCAACTAGTCCAAAGGAAGCATCATTTGAAAATGCTTTAAAAAAGATTTCTGCAAAAATCTCCAAACAATCACCTTTAAACTTCAAAGGATCTATTTTATTTACTGAAATCTTTTCTACAATATTCTTGAACTCTCTAAAGGAAGTACCATTACGAAAGTTAAAAGTCATTTCAAACCATTCACGAGAATAACTAGCCAACATATTATTCTTTAGCATTAGAGATCCTCCTGAATCTTCATCATTGCTTCAATCTTATTGTCACTGTTCATGATATAGTCTTTCAATTCATTAATAAGAAGTTCTTCAAAGATGTGAGACAAATCGTCTTGTTTGTCGTTACGCTTAGGTTTATCTTTCATTGTTACTTTTGGAAGATGATGATCAATCTTGGATAGTGCATCGTCATCTTCCCCAATCAATTCAATTTGAATGTCATAAGTCTCTCTAAGATCCTTAATCATTTCTCGCATTCTATCTCCACCTTCCAAAGTCTTCAAATACTCAGGAAGAATTACCCAGCAATAAGGTTTAATCATCTTGTCAAGATCATTAGGGGCAATCTCTTCATTATAAAGCTTTTTACGGTCTTCTTTTAGCAACCTTGCCCCTCTACCTACATTCTGCAACAATTTGGCTGTAGGGAGATCCCTAAGGAGCAAAACGCCAGTAATAGCTGGAAGATCAATCCCTTCAGTCAAAATGTCATAATGAAACATAATAGCACTCTCGGTGTTATTCATCTCATTCATCTTATCCAAAGCATTTTGACGAGAAATTGTCTTAAAGTTATAGTATTCTCCTTCATCAGAAGAGAAAGCAAAACACTTAATCTTATTCTCCAAACAAAAGGCTTGAAATTCTTCATTGTTATGAATTGTATGAAGTTCATGCAATCCATTGACAGTGACAAGAATCTTTGCTCCAATCTTATTCTTATTGCAAGAAGATTGAATAACTTTGACTCTGTGTCTTTCAAAAGCTTGCATAACGGTTTTTACCATCATGGATTCATTGCTAGTGACATCGATATTCTTCAGATTCTTACTACGAATAAAATGCAAACGAGGTCTTACAATTTCACCGTTTTCAATTGCATTTCTAGGAGACATTTCATACAAAACTTCTCCATAAAAGTCTGTGTCATTTTGTCCTCCTGTTTCTCCCTTAACTCTTCTTGTAGCAGTGAAATAAAACTCTTTGCCAATAATGGGTTTTACTTCTTCAATATTTTCCGTGAATTGACTACCTGTTGTAGTATGAGCTTCATCAAAGGTTACAAGGTCAATCTTTTCCAATTGTTTGAGACGATGAAAGCTGTGATAGGTTGAAACAATAACGCAATGATGGTTCTTTCTCTTAGCGTTATCAACCCGTTCCTTTACGGAATAAGAAGAAGTGGTTTGTTCTCCTTCAATGTTCTCAACAGAGTACCCCAAGTGTTTGTATTTCTTATTAATAGCGTCAAAGTTATATCGTTCAGATCCAATATAGATCATATCAGCTTTAATACCGCATGGGATAAGAAGGTCAAGAACTTCATTGAATAATTGAGTACAAAGTGCCAATCTATGAGCAGCAATTACATATACACCTTGTTCATTATTTTTAGTCTTTTCAATCATATCTTTAATATGAAGATACTTTTGAATATAGGTTTTACCTGTACCTGTAGGGATATTAATTTGTCCCTTCTTCTTTCCTTCTAGTGCTTCGATGGCCCCTTGCTGATGAGAACGAAGGGTATTAGTGAAATCTTCAAAACATTTCTCATTAACAGTGAACTCTGTACGAAGAGCTTTCGGAAGAAAATTAAGAGGAATATCGTCAAAACTTACATAACCAGCATTCACATTAGGTTCTTTAACCACCTTAGGTTCTTTAACCACCTTAGGTTCTTTAACCACCTTAGGTTCTTTAACCACCTTAGGTTCTTTAACCACATTAGGTTCTTTAACCACATTAGGTTCTTTAACCACATTAGGTTCTTTAACCACATTAGGTTCTTTAACCACTTTGGAACTTTCCACTTTAGATGCATTAAAGATGGAGTTTAAAATACGATATTTTCTAGGACGATCCCAAGACACAACTTCAAACACTTGATTGGGGATACCATCAATACTTGCTTGACCCATCTGAGAAGAAAGACTTCTTTCAGGAGTTTTTCCGTTTGTTTGAAAATTGTCCTTAATTTCTTCCCAAACTTCACTTGAAGACATAGGAGTGTTATTGTTTCTAAGAAACACTTCTTTAGCTGCTTTAACAAATCTTGACATCTCAATCGTCCCTTGTAGGAATTGCCTTATCGAATATTATGATAATCAGGAAGAAACTCTTTAATATAATCTTGTGTTTCTTGATTTATGTGGAAGTGTTTGAAGAGCTTTTTATCATCCCATTTTTCAGTAAAATCAAGATAAGGAATTAGGCTTAATTCTTTTGCATATGTTGATTGACTATTCTTAATGAGAGATAGGCAAAATCTAGCGAAATCTGTTTGAACATATCCTATAAAGTTATCCCTTTCAATTTCAGTTTTAAAACTAAATGTGGGTGTAATAGAACCGGTTTTGCCCTTTATCTTTGGCTGTCTAATTCCCTTATTTCTTTCGGGATCTTTCATTACCATTGTGTAAAAGTCATCTTTAAACATTCTTTCATGACTTTTATCCCAATTACCTATCATTGTTGCAAATTGACAATAATGCTTATCATTTTCAACCTTGAAAGTGTGAAAATCCCAAACACTCCCATTCTTTTGACAATACTTCTTCATCTGTTCAAAGAAAGGTTTAGCAATTGTCAACCAATCAGAACCGAATTTCGTAATGTCATCAATGTCACTTACTTCAAATTCTTCTCCAAAATTAATAACTTTGATCTTTCTGTTGTTATTTCCATTCAAGTGACTGATAACGCAAGGAACAAACAATCCGATTCCAAAAACAGGATTGCCATTGAACAACTCAAAAGAAATCGCTTTGTCACGAATTTGAGATTTAAAATCATTGTAAAGCTTCTTCTTTCCTTTCAAGTCCAGCAACCAAGTACTAGGATGAACAACAACCATCTCATCACAAATCGGCTCCAACTCTTTCAAAATCTTCAAATCGACATTACGATTGTACGGAGGATTGGAAAAACACAAATCAAATCGTTTACTCATTTCTTGTACCCAGTAAATAAAGTCTTTTCTTTTTACTACCTCTTCAGGAATACATTTACTATAGCATCCATAAAGCTTTTCGCAAATCGTTTTTTCTAAAATCGAGTCGCAAATTACATAAATATTTTCCCTTGGAACTTTGTATTCATAAACCAAAGCTTCCAAAAATTCCAAATTAAACAGAACTAGAATCTTTTTATCAAAAAGGGAAGTTTTTTCACACATCTTTCTGATAATAGACATAGGAGTTTTATTGCTCTGAAAATTATTCTCATCAATCCCATGAGTGAGATCGATAAAAGCAATTCTACCATTTTCGGTAGTCATAAGCTGTTTGAGTTCTTCCTTACTAATCATTTTATTCACCATCGAATTTTTGAAATTGCCGTTTAAAATAACTAAGATCTTTTCCTTTTGCCATCGGATTCTTGCTCTTCCACTTTTTAGCAGAAGAAGAATACTGATAAACGCCCCTTGCACTATTGGGCAATTCTCCTAAATGAAGAGCATCTCCCATTGCCAAATTCAACTTGTTACCGAAAATATATAGCAACTTATATGCACTGCTTTTTTGCAACTCATTTATCCAATGGTTCTCAAAAAACAAATCTAAGTCAAATGATTCACCATGAATAGAATAGTATTTCCTAATTAAACGAATAGTAAATTGTCCGTATCCTCCGCAAAGATCTAAAGTTTCACTAATTTCCTCATATCGAGAATCATCAACCTTATTAATCATCTCATCAACTAAGTACAAAGGAGTGAATACTTCTCCATGCTTCTTAGATTGTTTTTTTCTAGTCTCTGTCTGAGAATCAAGGTTGTTATCCAAAGGGAACGAGGAAAGGTCGCAATCAATACCAGCGACTTCTTTAAATCGTTCTTCAATTTCTTTTATTCTATGGGAAACCATTAATTGACCTTTTGTTCTTGTTATGATTCTACTTTAGGTCATATTTTTAATTTGTCAAGTAGATTTTAAAAAAAAATGAATTTAAGTAATCCCTACTATCATTCTTTTTCCCAACAGTTAGTTCCACAAAGTGGGCATCCAGTCGCCCATATTTCTTGATTTTCGTAAAACTCTACCTCTTCTAATTTACAATATCCAGTAGGTTCTTCTTCCAATTGTTCTTCGACTTTTAATTCTTGATTACTCACTTTCTCCTCCTAATATATCTTGGTGAATTGAAATCCTGTCATCCATGGTTCCTTCAGGATGAACAATTAACCTATTTTTCACAGCTTCTTTACAAAGCTTCTTGAGATTTACTCTTCTTGCTGGAACAGTTGTATACTCTGTGTCCTCTTCTTTCTTCTGATATGAGAACTCTAAAGGTTCATCTTTCCAGATCTTGATAAAAATTTCCCACAAACGAGTAGCATTGGTTTTGTTTGTGAGATATTTCCCGTTACGACTTGCAATGTAAATTATTCTTTCAGCCATGATTTATCCCATTTTTTTGGTTACCTGAGCTACTATATCTCCGGTTTAGGGAAATTCAAATCGTTTTCTTTGGAAAATTCTCCGGAGCTGGATCAGCGAGCTATTGGAGATATTTATACTCAGAATTGATCAGAATTGATTCTCAAAACGTTTCTGAGTACAAAATTCTCAAACAAAGAGCTAGCAGCTCCGACGGGCAGCAAATAGCTCCCCAGGATACTATTGGAGATATTTGTACTCAGAAATAAAACCTAATAAACAAAAAAAGAAGCTCTAAAGTGTCATTTTTTGCAACACTTTAGAGCTTCTTCACGAGTTGTTAAGATAAACTTAACAGTGGCTCATGCGCTTCGTTCGGATTTTATACCTTCATACCAGAAGATAAATTTAGCAAAATAAGCTGATGCTTTTCTCCACCATTCAGCATTCTTCCATTCGGACCTATCAATTCTTTGTTTAAGGTTAGCCAATGGATATTGATTGATATCTTTGTCTTTTTCAGGATAATAATCTTTCCAAAGCCTCAAACTGTCTTTAATTCCATGAATAAGCATCTTATAGCCCCAAACATGGTATACTTCAAGGTTACCTTCAGGTATGGTCCATTCTAAGGTTAACTTTCTTTTTAAGATATCTCCATCCTCATTCGAAGTGTAGATATATTTTTTATGGCATTTCCAACCTTTCATTGGCCAACATGGAAAAGTAAACCAATGACAGTTTTCATCTTCCTTATAAATCTCTACGTTAATTCTTCGTTGAAATGTTCCAAATGGAGCATTATTATTATCTATCCAATTTACATCTTTCTTTTTAGAATAATAAACTTCTCCGTACTCATTCCAAATCGCATAATCATAAGCGTCGCACTCATCATTCATACATTTATATGACATTTTTAGAGAAGGTTCAACGCATGATACGTGTTCATCTAACGTTTCTAATCTCTTCATTCCAGATTTATAAAGAACAGATTTGCAACATGGGCAAAGTTTATGGCACATAATTTTACCTTACATATATTTTTGGACAAAATCTTTTTTTGCTTGAGCTTCTTCTACAATCTTTTCTTTTATTTCACGTTCTATTCTTTCCATTTCTTCATAAGATTTTCTTCCTTTAATCAGAACATAAAGAAGAATTATTTTAGAGATTAAGATTGAAGTCCCAAGAAAATAATCTCCAGTTTTATAGATTTGGAAAGAGAGTGCAATAATAACAAACGCAGAAATCATTGTTATAATTTCCATGTGAAAAAATAAAGATTTTCTATTCATTCTTTTCCTCGTGTAGGTATACGCATGCTTATAGGCATACGCATTCAGTGGATAGGTATACACATGCTTATAATCATACGCATTCAGTGGATATATATAAGTTTATAGGCATACGCATTCAGTGGGTAGTTTGATCTGGCCAACGGCTCAAAATACTATACCATACTTTTTCAAACCATGTGGCTTTTCTCAGTTTAGTATCATATTTATCAATTGTTCTTTCTTTACCTCTTCTTGTGATAATAACTATTTCATCATCATGTATTTCTTTAATCACCCATTGTTTGATAACATCATAGTCATAGAACTCACCTTTTGGTTGAGGACGAAGATATAAAGGTTTTTTAGTTTTTGGACAGATTGTATGTTTGTGTTGGAGATAGATAACTCGATCTCCTACTTGATATTCTTTAGGCATATTTGTTATTTGTTATTTTTTATTTGTGTTGATAAGCCACCGTGCAAGAGCTTCTGCGTCCAATCGTTCAACATGTCAAACCTTGTTGGCAAGAGTTTTGAGAGTGTTGATCGACACCCCAAGATATTCGCTTGCTTTGGTGATTTTATATATTTTCATTTGTTTTCTTTATAATCCTTTGATCTTCTGCTAATTCAGCGTCCAACCTGTTTTTGTATAGGCTGGAATACGAAGGAAGGTTTTCGAGGTATGTATATAATTTTGATTCGATATTGGCGATTAAATGCCCATCTAATCTAACCAATTCGGCAGCAATAACTAGGGATGCTTCCCTGCAAGCATTTATAATATCATTCCCTATACCAGTACACAATGCGGCAGACGCCCTTTCCTCATCCCTTGCCTGTTTAACAACTAATGCACGTTCAATGTCAAGTGTTTCAACAGCATATTTAGCGGCTTGTTGTGCTATTTGATTCAATGTTTTAGTCCTCACAATATCCCCCTAAAATTTTACCTATTTGAACAGAAAATCCTGCATACATTCTTTTCAGGTGTCCAAGACATTCTTCTTTTGCCTCAATTTCTGTCTTAGATGGCTTGCCAACAGAGTGCCCTCTATTTCCATGCCAGAACATTGCTTCCCATAATCCAGAAATATCTTTTCGGACAGAGTAGTACGCTACGCCTCCATTTGTTGAGTTTTCAAGCCATGGTATATCGCAACAATACTCACCTCTGCAAGAAAGAGGGTTGTTTTTGTCGGTTGTTTCTATCCATTTCATATTTTTCTATCCCCGTATTCAGGCCCTACATAATACTGAAAATTATGTAGAACATTTCTATAAATTCCTCCACCATTCTTCTTAAGCCATTCTATAGCAAGTGCTTGCGTCGGTTCACAATGCACTTTTTGTGGTGTTTCATTTACGTCTTTCCCTTGTTTACAACATTGGTATATTGTATCCATTACTTCTAAACAATCTCCTTGTATTACTTGGTTTTTCATTTTCATATTTTTCTGACTCCTTTATCAACTAATTCAATTAAGTGGTTATCGTTACCATTTATAACTGCTTCGTACATTGCTTCTTCGTTTTCAAGGCATCTGTCATAAAGATTTGCTTTTTCTTTCTCTAATTGTTCTATTCTGCATTTTAGTGATGCGACTTCGCATTTATACATTCCGAGCTGCTCCATAGTATCCTGCAACATGATTTGCCTCTCGTTATGCTTATCGGCTTCAATACTCATCAGGTCACGAATCTTCAAGTTCTCTGCGCGAAATTCTTTCAACTCCGCCGCTACTGTCTCCAAAAAACCAACGGGGTCAGTACTTGCCAGCAGGTGTCCACCGTTTATCATGTCAGCGAGCCGTTCAAAAGCTGCGTCAATCTTTGCCCGTTTTCCTTTCATACTCCCCATGATTCTCTCCTGTTGTATTTGGCCTACTAACGCATGGCCCCGGTCCAAGGCGGATGTGCTCTCATGTGCTTTCGGCCAAAGATTATGTCTCCAGATTCATTTTTTCTTTGATATGATGCCAAAACATTCGCCCGCACGTTTCGCAACGCTCTTTTTTTGTTTTTTGTAACTCCCACCACCTCGATGTAGTCCATGTTTGCAACTCATCAAATAAGACAGCCTTTTCTATAGCTCTGGCAAAGTCCTCAATGTCTCTGTATGGGATTGCTTCCTCATAAGCTGAATAGTCTCCGCACTCCCTGATAAATGGTTGTGCTGCATCTTGTATTTCTTTATCCGTCAACATCTTTCAACTCCTTAACTAACTTCTCGTTTGCATCCACGAAAACGAGACTCGATCATCCTGTGTTCGTCTGGAGTTTGGCTTTCGTCATTCACCTCAAGCAAACGCCTAATGTATTCATCGTATAACCGCTTTTTCATCGGCTCACCTTCCTTGTTGTGATAACTATAACAATCCGATTCAGCGGATGGAGTACCGCCGCTGATCTGGGCGTTATTTGTGTTGATATAGTTTTTCTTTTATCCATGAACCTATTTTTTGGTCATGATTACTTTACATAAAAAAGGCGTCACCCAGCTCTGATGCTGTCGGCATTTTCCGCACTTCACATTGCCTCGCGAGTCTGTTTTGGTGCGGTATGGCTCCTCGCATGACGCCATAAATACGATTTTTTCAACCGTCCTGTCCGTTTAACGAGTTTAACGAGTTTAACGAATTTCTCTTTCTTTTCTCTATCTTGCTTTACCATCAAGTAAAAGGAAAAAATCAGAAATATAATTATTAAAATTATTGAAGACCAAATCATTATTAACCTCATTTGTTTAATAAATTGGTACGCTAGACAGGATTCGAACCTTAAAAAGTCCCTTGAACATGTCCAAAAAAGATGGTAGTGAGGCTGGGGTTCGAACCCAGAACCTACGCCTTAGAAGGGCGTTGCAGTATCCAATTCTGCTACCTCACCATATGTTGAAATTGACTAAGGTTTTTCCTTATGTCTGCACTTTAAAAATTGGTTGCTGAAGTAGGAGTTGAACCTACGTATTACGCGCATGCAACATAATACCGATCCGACATCGTTCAGCTACAGTTACAATAGCTTAAATAATTAATTTGTCAAATCGCTTTCTTGTTTTTTTTCTCCAATTTGACAAAGGGCATCATACGCATTACTTCGAAATTCATTATTCACTTGACACATTCTTAAAGATGCTGACGCTATAATTTCAGACACCTTAAACCAAATCTCATCTCCCAATTCTTTTTTACAATCTCGCAAAATCTTTTCGTGTTCTTTGCAAGTCATCGGTTCAACTGGATTTGGGACTTTTACTGGAATACGTCCAGTAAGTTTATTCCCACATGTTGGACAATGATATAATTGTTCCATATTTCACCCAACCAACAGAAAAATAAAACTTCCAACTAAAGCTAAAAAAGAAATCATTGTTAAAGTGCAAAGGATAATATGACGAATAACAACACGCTTCATATTATATGTACCATATAATGCACTATTAATTACAATCAAATAAGCGGGGGATTTCATAGCATTATCCTTTTTTAATTATTGGAGTTTTTGTAAAATGGTGGAACAGGAGGGACTCGAACCCACGACCTGAAGTTTATGAGACTACTGCTACTAACCAACTGAGCTACTGTTCCAAAATTGATATTTTTCTAAAACCTCTTCTTCTCCTATAAGATCCTGATGTATCTCTCCATGACAGTTATGACAACAGAGGACACATTTCTTCATCTCTTTTTGGTTGGGCTATCGGGACTTGAACCCGAACGAGGACTTTATAAGAATCCCATGCTCACCAATTACATCATAGCCCAATCTTAGTTAGTTAGTTACAATAGGCCAAGGTATTTCCTTGTGCCTGCACAAAAATATCTAATCCTTTCTATAGTTTGGTTTGGTCGGGGTAGCAGGATTCGAACCTACGACATCTTGCTCCCAAAGCAAGCGCTCTACCAGACTGAGCCATACCCCGTTGCGATTGATATAAGTATTTCTTTCTACCTATACAATAGCTCAAATAATTAATTTGTCAAGTCGATTTCTTGTCTTTTCGTTGAGATTTCCAAACACAACCGCATATGCGGCATTGGTTGTTTCCGCTGGGCAACCTGTCCACGCTTCCCTCGATACAGCAATCGGGGCATTGAGCATTCTGAAGTTGCTCAAGCTCATAGCTAAAGTCCGAATTGTAAAACTTAGATTTATTATCAATTCCCATAATTACTATCCATTGTTACTAATCTTCCTCAACATATTCAAAAAGCGAATCTTCTAAGTATCTTACTTCACGACCCAATACTTGATTAGCAATATTTTCGATAAAGTCTCCATCATTTTCGGTCAGTACTTCAGAAATTTGATTAATAACCTCATCAGCAGATAATACTCTTCTTTCACTCATAATGTATTCCTTTTGTATGCATCCTAATTTAAATTGGTGACCACTTTCGGATTGGTGACCCCTTTCGGACTTGAACCGAAGACCCTCGCATTAAAAGTGCGATGCTCTAACCAACTGAGCTAAGGAGTCAATTAAAACGGGGCAAGAAACAGCTTGCCCCTAAGACATCATCTTGATGCCTCTCGGTATCTCTTCTTGATACAATGACAATATAGCATAATATACTAATTTGTCAAATAGGTTTTTGTAATTTTTACAAATCTTCCCTCTCCAAAATCCTATTCAAAGAATACATAAAAATCTCTTTTGAGTGAATGATGACATAAGCAGCAAAAGCAAAAAACATAATCAAATACCAAGAATCCTCATTCACCATTGGATCATGACACATTTTACAAACTTTATATCCTGTCCCATCTATGTTCTCATTTATTGACCAATAAGAATCACAACCAAGACAATGAACATAAATAAAACAAGATTTAGTCCCCTTATAAGGATCTTGCCTTTTAAAAGTAAGCTTATCACTCTTATGACAAACTGGACATTTAGAACCACAAGACTTACAAAAAATATTTCTAGCACTTTGATCAGCACTCAATAAAAAAGAGTCACTATAATCAGAATGAGTATTTTGAGGACCAATGCCAATCCAAATCAAAAATACATAAAAAACACATAGGAGAAATAAACGCATATTATAAGAAAGAGTAAATAAGAGCATATTATCGCCTATAGTATATATACACAAATTCTTCTTGGACTCGTTGAATTAATCATTTCATCCAGTTCGCGATTATGTTCACTAATAGATGCCAACCTTGCATCTAGTGCCTCTTTGGAGTCCCAACAACCATTCGATAGTGAAGAAACAAATATCTTATAACACTCCAAGGCTCGAATTGCATCTTTCCCAGTTGTTTCAAACTTTCTGCCTTTAAGACCAGTCATACACATGTAGG
>Ga0180434_10006938_pt1 | contig 12889 bp, 10 predicted proteins | sample SS_ome_7_FD_132453 | JGI IMG/M metagenome (GOLD analysis project Ga0180434, IMG submission 132453) | Hypersaline lake sediment archaeal communities from the Salton Sea, California, USA - SS_1_D_2 metaG | ecosystem: Environmental > Aquatic > Non-marine Saline and Alkaline > Hypersaline >... | reverse complement strand
GCTATTTCCCAAAATGGTCTGAAGATGGAAATCATATGGTTTTTGCTGCCAGCCCTTCTCCCAACCGCCAGAAAAGTGATTATGAAATCTTTATAACGCCTTTAAAAGGAGGAAAAGCCGTTAGACTGACTTTTCATCCTGCCACAGACACCTGGCCTGACATCTTCTGATCTGACCTATTCATAAAAAAATGGCGATTTTTTTATTCTTCTTTTTTGAATTTTATTTCTCCTAAGGCGATCCCTAAATTTCGGGTATCCAAAGCCCTGGATGTTTTCCAAGGATTCCAGATGCGGCTGACTTTAAAAAGAAGAATAACTCGGTTGTTCACTTGGCTTGGAACACGGTATCGGTAAGTTTTCCATGAACTTTGTGTTAGGGAAAGCTCATCCAGAAGTCTTTTTTTTCTGAAAAAATCCCGGATCAAATAGATTTTGACTTTGACTGGACTTTCTCTGATATCCGGATGAGATGCCATCAGGGGAATCTCCATGACCGGATTTTTGATCTCAATATTCAGGCCGCTGTGTCTCTTGGTCCATCGGAAGACTCTTCCTGTTTCAGTCTCTTCTTTTTGATAAAAACCAAAATCTTGATCAATACCCAACATTTGACTCCGGTGTTCCAATGACAGGGAATGGGTCGAATTCCACAATTGAAATCCGGTAAAAATTAAAAGGACACCCAGACTGATTGCTTTAAATTTTTTACTGAAAAAAACCTTGGTCTCTGCCTCCCTTTCACTTCGATTCAGCAAAAACAGCATTCCCACCCAAAGCCAAAAAGTGTATTTCAGCTCATAACTTCCTATATAGGTGTGAACAAAGAAAATCATAAACATTGAGATGATTCCGCAGGAAATACCCAATTGGATGTATTTCCATCTGTCCTGAGATAAATGGGTTCTCAATCCCTTTTTTATCTGATTAAAAATCAAATAAAAAATCCATAAAGCGAAGAAAAGACCTATGATTCCCAATTCCGCAAAAACTTGGATAAAATAGTTTTCAGCCGAATCCGTTATTCTCAAAGGAAATACATGGGTGTGAGCGTAATTGGGAAGCTCAATAATAAAAGCACCGATACCTATCCCTGAAAAGGGATAGTCTTTGATCATATAAACAGCCGCTTTCCAGATGCTGGAGCTTCGTTCCGCTAGGGCTTGATCCAACCCTCCCTGTTGAAAGGACAGCCACAGCTCATTCATTCTTTTATAGATCACCGAACCTTGGGAAACAAAAAGAATGGAGACAGCCACGGCAAAAACAAGAAGCACAGCTCCTCCTATGGTCATTATCTTTTTCATGGAAAATGATCTCTGATTCCTTACTATAAACATGAAAAATACCAGAAAAAAAACAATGCTTATGCACAGAGCTATGAATCCGCTTCGGGAACCGGTCCAAGGCAAAGCAAATAAAGCTGAAACAAAGGCTATTGATGAAAAAATCCTAAAAATCCCTTTGAAGAAAAAAATCATGGATAAAAGCAGAGGAATGATAACCGCTAAATAGCCTCCGAATGACATGGCGTCTTTAAAGGTCCCGTTTATGAAGCCTTGTGTAAAGCTTAAAGGATTATTCCCCATCTCTATGTTTTGGAAATGCTGGTAAAAGCCAAAGGCAATGGATAGAAAAGTGCTGATTAAGAGAACCACAAGAATTTTTCTGAGAAATTCTCTCTCTTTAATTCTGTTTGAAATGATAAAAAACAGAGCAAATCCGGTAAGATAATTCAAAGCAAAGAACACCACACTCATGATAGCCCCGCCGGCGGTGACTCCCTCTACATTTGTCTTGAGCTCATACACATTATCCGCTAGGAAAGGAAAGAAATTGGAATATCTCAGGAACGTTATAAATCCGGATATTAAAATTAGGGTGGACAAAAGAATTAGGGGCTTAAAGATGGGATGATTCAAAGAAATCTCTGTCTTAGAGAAAATTGAATTCACCAGCCACCCTAAAAGAAAAAACAAAAACAAAACTAAAGCTGCAGGCGCATGAGGCACATTTCCATATATTTTGAAAAAATAGGGAAGGCTGTTGATTAAAGGAAAAGCAAACACAAAAAACAAAAGACCCCATCTAAATTTCAAGCTGGTGAGCACAAAAATCAGAGAGAGAACCGGAATCAAAGCCATTTGGAAAGACGCCACTAAAGGGACATACCGAAAATAAAAAAACAACAGTAAAATTAAACAGACCCCAGCTCCTGTTATTATCTTCCATGGGATTCGGTGATTGTTATGATTCATCAATGATTTTCATTATAAATGTCAAAAAAAACGCACTGCTTAATAAAAAAATTCCTATCAATCCTATATAAAACCATGACTTGTTTAAAGGAAAAGGCTTGGCCTTTGTGATCTTTTTTAGAAACAAGCCTGCTTTATGGATCCATCCAGCTTTATAAACAGTCCGAAATACCAGATCCCCTTGGGCTTTCCTTCCATTGATTATTTTTTCTCCATCAAAATACTTGTTCTCATGATGAGTCCATAGAGCAACGGCATTCCCAGGTTCTGCTTCTGGCGCTTCCAGATAAAAAAAATATTCTTTGCCTTTGGAATTCTGTATTTTTGGGAATTGATACCGATAAAAGCGGTTATCTTTTATTTTTTCAGTACTGACCTTTTTCTGGACCAAGCTATCCGAAGTCTCCACTCCTCTTTTTAGATGAAAAACAATCTCTCCTGTTACCTTTCTTCGGTGAGTGGCCATCAATACATCCACAGCCCAAAGTTGGTTGTAATCGGCAGTGAAAGTCTGCCCTATATTCTCTTTTCCGTAAATTTTTTTTGCAGGGATTGTGTTTTTGACCTGATTGTAAACCACAATTTTTCCAGAAAAAAGAATAATGACTCCGGCCAAAACAGCCAACAGGATGAAACCAAATACAGTCCAAAATCCATATTTCTTCTGCAGAATCCTCTTTTTTTGAATGAATGTGACCGTTCCCCAAATAAAAAAAAGAAAAAACAAAACCAAATAAAAAATTTTATTTTTAAAAAGGTTAGCAAAAAAACTCCCTATTATGCAGACCCTCTGAATCAATAGCTCCACGCTCAGCATAAATCCTTGTTGATATTCTGTCTTGAAAATCAAATCACCAGGATATGTTACCCCATTAATGATTTTTTCTCCTCTCTCATATTGATCCTCAGCACTGGACCACAAAGCAAGGGCATTGACAGGCAGGGATTCAGGAATTTCTATTAAAAAGACATACTTTTTTTCTTTGGAATACTTGATTTCAGGAAATTCAAATCGATAAAATTCATTATTTCGAATGTTCAGCACATCTCCTTGGAATTTGAAAATGTCCGTTTTACTTTCCCTTTCTTTTTTCAAATAAAAAAAGAAACAGCCTCCTTTACTTTTGTTTGAAGATGAAAGCATCACTTCAATACAGGATAGATTGTTGAGTTCTGCCACAAAATTCTGTCCTATATTTCGAGCACCGGAAAATTCCCCTGACAAAACTTCCTTTTTTAAGTTATGCGTTACACTGACTTTTTTAGGAAGAGATGCGGATAAAGCGAGCAGCCCAACTAAAAAAAACACTCCCCCAATTAAAAAAAATTTATAAAAAACAGTCCTGCGCTCCCTTTTTTTCATTTTAGGCTTTGATTATCTTTTCACGGCCTGATGTCACTTTTTGAGTGGCGTTACGGGTATCAATAACCATTTTTGAATTTCTCACAATCCAATCATAATCATATTGGGAGTGATCAGTTATGATGAGAACCGCATCCATTTCATTTAACAATTTTTCATTGAGCACAGAGGATTCTAAGTCCAAATCATATTTTCTCATGTTTCGAATTTTTGGAACATAGGGATCATGATAATGCACATAAGCCCCTTTATTTTTTAATTTATCAATAATTTCTACAGCCGGAGATTCCCGGATATCATCAATATCTTTTTTATAGGCTACTCCAAAGATAAGAATTTTAGAACCACGGATGCATTTTGTTTTATTGTTCAGAGCATCGGATAGTTTTGATAGGACATAATCGGGCATGCTGGTGTTTACTTCGCCTGCCAGCTCTATGAAACGGGTGTTAAAATCCAGTTCCCTGGCTTTCCAAGACAAATAATAGGGATCAATAGGGATGCAGTGCCCCCCAAGTCCAGGTCCAGGGAAGAACGGGCTGAATCCAAAAGGTTTTGTTTTGGAAGCTTCAATCACTTCCCAAATATCTATTCCCATTTTGTCTGACAGCACTTTCAGCTCATTCACGAGGGCAATATTCACAGAACGATAAATATTTTCTAAGAGTTTGGTCAGCTCAGCTACTTCTGTGGATGAAACAGGAACCACTCTATCCACAATCTGCTGATAAAGAGTTTTCCCTAATTCAGTACAGGAATGTGTGATTCCGCCCACCACTTTGGGTATGTTTTTAGTGCTGTATTTTTTATTGGCCGGATCTTCTCTCTCTGGGGAATAGATAAGATAAAAATCTTTTCCTGCTTTCAATCCTTTTTTTTGGAATTGGAGGAGGAGCACTTCCCTGGTAGTGCCTGGATAAGTGGTGCTTTCCAAGGAAATGAGCTGTCCTTTTTTCATGTTTTTTGCGACTTGTTCCGAAGTCTTTTTGACATAACTTAAGTTGGGTTCTTTATTGTCATTCAAAGGGGTAGGAACACAAATGAGGATGCAGTCCATGTCTTTTATTAGAGAATAATCGGCAGTGGCTGCGAATTTCTTTGTTTCTATAAGTTCAATTATTTTAATTTCAGAAATGTGTCTTATATAGGATCTTCCTTTATTCAGCATATTGACTTTTTCTTGATCAATATCAAAACCAGTCACAGTAAAAGATTCTTCAGCAAAACGCAGGACCAAAGGGAGCCCTACATAGCCCAGCCCTATGATGCCGATTTTTGCTGTGTGGGATTTAATTTTTTTCAAGAGGGTTTTTTTTGAGGTTTCCATTTTGTATCCTTGGATAAATAAAAATATACTTTTTTATTGTTTTTGTCTAGAAATGAAACCGTTCATTGAATTTTAAAAAGATAAGCCACAGACCCTGGATTATGAAACTCTCGAATCCGCTTTCCCTTTTTTCCAATAAAACTGATGATTGATTTCCTTTCTTCTTCCCGGTAATGAGAAAATACAATCCAGATTCTCAAGTCTTTGTGAAGGAATTTACTCAGCTCAGAAGAATATTTGGATATTTCCTCCCGATGGGATTTCCCCCAGATGATATTCTCGGTTTCTGTCATTTCATAAAATTTTGTCCTGTAATAGAACTTGAAGGCTTCCTCCGCTCCATAATACACGTAAATCCTGTCATTTGGCTGAATATATCTTCTGATTTTTTTTAAAAGAGGCCGAGTTTCCTCCTGCTGATAAGGATATTTCAAGTTATGGAAAAGCTCGGACACAGGAGACAAAGAGAGAAAAATCACCGCACATAACAAGGGCAGATACAATTTATTGTGGGAGAGCTTCTTGAAAATAAAATCCAGCCCCTTTCCAAAACCAAGATAAAGGAGAGGAGCAAAAAATAGCATTAACCTGATTCCCCCAAAAGGATATCGTCGAAGAAAAGAAGCGGTGAGAACCAAGATAAAGGGGAGAATGATATAGAGGAAGTATCTTTTTTTTGACTTCTTATAAAAAAGGGATAGGCCCAGGATGACCACTAAGAGAGAAACAGGAAAAAAGGGCAAGCCAAAGTAATAAAACATTCTTTCAAATGAAGAAACAAACCAATTCGCAAAAGAAGAAAGTGAAAAGAGGTGTGGATAATGGCTCAGCCAATATTTCTGAATAGCTCCTATATTATTTGATATTTGGCTGAGTGTGTGAAAGCTAAAAAACAGAATTGAAAAAGCGGACACAAAGATTCCGGAATAAATCAGCTTTCTCCAATTTTGTTTAACATTGAAATTAAGAAACAGGACCAGAAAAACAGTGGGAACAATAAACAAAAGTGAATGATCAAAACCAACTCCCAGTACGCAGAAAAGCGAAAAAAGAATCCAATCCTTATTCTGATTGGAAAGGAGAATTTTTTCACAAAAATAAATCAGAAGCAGAGTGAAAAACATGGCTCCTGAGTACTGTTTGAGCTCTTTGGAATAATGAATGAATTGAAAGGAAAAAGACAAGCCGAGAAGAGTTAATAAAGTGGCTGCCCGTCCGGTTATTTTTCGAATTAATAAAGCAAAAAGGATCAGAGTTCCAAATCCAAATACAAAGGGAAGCAGCCTGAGAACAAACTCTGTTTTTCCTAATACAAGGGTGAGATAATGGATAGAAAGAACAAAAAACAAGGGGGCTGTCAAAGACTGCCTAACCACTTCAGAAAGGTTGGGTTGAATGATGGCATTGGCTACCCATGCTTCATCCAGCCATAAAGATCTTTCCCCCAAGTTATAAATCCGGACATAAAAGGCAGCTATGAGGATGGCAAAAAGAAGAAAATAAAAGGCAACATCATTCCATTTTCTTTTTTTCATCATCCTCACCATTATCTCCCTATTGAGTGACCTCTTTTTTTTAGGCCGGCACCCGATTTATTATACCCAAATGTCTATCAATTTAAAGAATTATTTTCAGTATAACAATCACCTAACCTGATTTATTCAGGCTAAATCTGTTGTTGTTTTTTCCAAAAAAATATACTATGGTAATTTATGAAAAAAGAGCTGAATTGGGGTAGTTAATTTACTTTAATAGAGAAAAAACAAAAAAGCGATAAGGATGGAATCATTATCCAATAAAAAAATCCTGATAACGGGAGGCTTGGGATTTTTGGGCAGCAGCCTGGCTCAAAGGCTGGTGAAAGAAGGAGCCCGAGTCACTATAGTGGACAACATGATGCCTCAATTGGGCAGCAATTTGTTCAATATAAAAGATATCAAGCCTAGAGTGACCCTTAATTTTGCAGACATCAGAAATGAGTATCCCTTGCGCTACCTGGTTAAAAATAAAGATCTGATTTTTCATCTTGCCGGGCAGGTCAATCATGTGGACAGCATAAGAAATCCCCTCGCAGATTTAGACATAAACTGCAAAGGAACTCTGGTCCTTCTGGAAGCATGCCGTGAGTTTAACAGAAACGCCCGCATTGTATTCACCGGAACAAGGGGTCAGTACGGCTCCAGCGTCAAACTTCCGGTTAGTGAAGATCATCCTATGCAGCCCAAGGGAATCTATGCCGTCACCAATATGGCTGCAGAAAGAATGATCTGGGTTTACCAGCACACCCATCATATCCAAGGAGTCTGTTTAAGGATCACCAATACCTATGGCCCCAGACACCAAATGAAAACCGATGAATATGGAGTCCTCAACTGGTTCATTAGAAAAGCCATAGATGGAGAGAATATTCATGTGTTCGGTGATGGCCGAATACTCCGGGATTACCTGTATGTGGACGACCTGGTGGATTGTTTGGTTAAAGTCAGTTTGTGTGAACCCGCTTACGGAGAAGTCTTTAATGTGGGTTCGGGAACAGCTGTTAATTTCATTGACCTAGCAAAAAAAATTGTCAAAATCACAAAAAAAGGAAGTTACTCTTTCACTGAATTCACCAAAGAAAGAAAAACCCTGGAACCAGGTGATTATTATTCAGATATTTCCAAGATCAAATCGGTAGTGGGATGGAGCCCCCAAACATCTCTGGATGAAGGAATCAAAAAAACAGTTGATTACTACTTGAAATACAAGCATCATTATTGGGATTGATGGAATATAAAAAAGTCAAACCAAACGTTTTTTTGAAATCAGGTTTGAAAAAACACAAAACAGCTCACATAGGATACCAAACACTTCGGGAGGAAATGAAAACAAAAAAACTCTATCTAGGAAGAAATGCGGTTCTGCTGAGCCAGTCCGTGATCTATGAAGGTTCCTGTATAGGGGACAATCTCATCCTGGGTCATAACTCCATAATAAGGGAAGAAAACTCAATCGGAGATGACTTCAAACTGTGGTCAAATTCTGTGGTGGATTATGGATGCCGGATCGGAGATAGAGTCAAAATTCATTCTCATGTCTATGTGGCTCAATACACAGTGATCGAGAACGATGTGTTTATAGGCCCCGGCACCATTTTTACCAACGACCTTCATCCGGGCTGTCCCTATTCTAAAGAATGTATAAAAAACGCTCCTCGTGTTAAAAAAGGAGCCCAAATAGGAGCCCGGGTCGTGATCAATCCCTTTGTGACCATAGGTGAGAATGCTCTGATCGGTTCCGGCAGCGTGGTAACCCGAGATATTCCAGATGAATGCCTGGCCTATGGAAACCCAGCTCAAGTCAAAAAGGACATTAAAGATATCAAGTGCGTCACCCACTTGACAGATTTTCCTTATCGAAAAGAATAAAGATTGATGGAAGCTGTAAACAAAGCACTGGTAGTCATGCTCTGCTACAACACAGATAAACAGACGAAACGTACCCTCCAAAAAATTCCTTCACGGATCCGGAGAGATTATGATTTCTTGATCATTAATGACGGATCCACAGATAATACAGCTGAAGTGATTAGAGAATACCATGAAAAATATGACCTCAACCTAATCGTACATCCTCATAACAAAGGAGTGGGAGGTGCGATTAAGTCTGGAATTAAATATGCACTCTCCAAAGGGTATCCAATGATAGCTCTTATGGCCGGAAATAACAAAGACAATCCTCTAGAGATACCCAAAATCCTGAACCCCCTCGTTCATGAAAACTGCGATTATGTACAGGGATCGCGTTTTCTAAAGGGAGGAAGATGGGACAATCTCCCCCCTTTTCGCTACATTATGGTTAAGGTACACGCCTTTTTATTCACGCTTCTCACAGGAAGAAAATGCACGGACGCTCTGAATGGATTCAGAGCCTATAAGCTAAGCCTGTTTAAAGATCCCCAAATCAATATCTGGCAGGACTGGCTGGATAAGTATGAGCTGGAAACCTACCTTCATTATAAAGTCCTAAAGTTAGGTTTCAGGCTCAAAGAAGTACCTGTTTCCAAGATTTATCCTTCAAACCGGAGAAAAATCAAATACTCCCATATAAGACCTTTTATTGACTGGTGGAGCATTCTCAATCCCCTTTTTTTTCTAAGCTTGAACCTGAAAAGATAGCGAGGTCAGTCAAAAAAATCTTTTATCTTTTTAACCACATACTTGATTTGATCTTTAGTCAGTTCTGGATACATAGGCAGAGAGAGCACTTCCCGGGCATACTTTTCTGTGATGGGAAAATCCCCCTCTTTGTGTCCCAGATCCAAAAAAGCCGGCTGGAGATGAACAGGCAAAGGATAATGGATCCCGCAGAGAACTTTCTGAGTTTTGAGGTATTCTTTCAACTCATCCCTCCTGGGGGTTCGGATGACATAAAGGTGAAAGACATGTTTACAAAGAGGGGCTTCTTTTGGAGTTCTGACATTTGAGTCTGACAAAAGTCTTGTGTACAGCTGAGCCAAATTTTTTCGGTTCTCATTCCATTGATTCAGATACCGCAACTTTACAGAAAGGACAGCTGCCTGAAGAGTGTCTAACCGGGAGTTGTATCCTTTAATCTGATGGCGATATTTTGTCTTTTGTCCGTATTCTCTCAGCATATTTAATCTCTCATACAAACTGTTGTCATGGGTGACCACCATCCCCCCGTCTCCATAAGCCCCTAAGTTTTTGGCAGGATAAAAGCTGAAGCATCCCAGATCTCCCCAGGAACCTGATTTTTTTTCTCTGTACTCAGCTCCATGAGCCTGGCAGGCATCTTCAATAACCTTTAGGTTGTGTTTATAGGCAATTTTTAATAGGGAATCCATATCTGCCATTTGACCATAAAGGTGGACTGGAATAATGGCCTTTGTTTTTGAGGTTATTTTTGACTCAATTTTTGAGGAGTCTATGGTGTGAGTTTTGGGATCAATATCCACGAGCACAGGATCAGCCCCGGCATGAGAGATGCTCAACACCGTGGCAATGAAAGTATTGGCTGCCGTGATCACTTCATCCCCTTCTCCAATATCAAGAACCTTAAGAGCTAAAAAAAGAGCATCTGTTCCTGAAGCCACTCCCACTGCGTATTTCGTTTGTGTGTATTGGGCAAATTCCAGCTCAAACTTTTGAACAGGACTTCCTAAAATAAATTGGGACTGATTCAAGGTTTTTTTGACCGCGTCCAGGATATCTTCTTTTATGTTTTCATCCTGTTCCTTAAGGTCCACAAAAGAGACTTCCATCTTTCTTTCCTTGGGCTAATCTATAATCTTATTTATAAGCAGCCAAATACTGGATTATTAAATCATTAAAAATCACTGGGTTTCTCCCAGCCTTCCCGGAGGATAAAGAATCTTATTTTTCACTGTTTTACGCGGAAAATAATCTGAACTCCATAAAAGTTTCAGGGCCGCGTGTTTCTGATTGAAAAAATATTCCAATTTTATCTCATGCACTCCTTTGTTCAGATGAATCTTTGCTGAACTTTGAGGAGGCCTGTTTCTCATAGACCAGGTGTTGATTAATAATATTTTATCTATAAAAAACTTAAGTCCTTCATCACTTTGAAGAGTGAAAACATAATCACCGCTTTTATCCAAAATGATCTGACCCTGCCATCGGGCGGAAAAGCCTTTGGTTATTCGGGGATGCGGAGTCTTATTTCCCCATATAAAGTTTATATTCTTATCCACCCTTTCCACAACCGGATTTCCTGTTAGGTTTAAGTTATTATAATACTGGGCTAAAAGTCCGTTTCGAGTGCCCAATAAACTTTGTACAACCTGAATGATGAGGAACAAAACCACAGCAGCTCCTCCTGTTCCTAATAAACCGACAATCAATTTTTTAATCCTTTTCTCATGCTTCAGCTCTTTTTCAGTCATGAGTTGGCTTTTTAGGAATGTCCGGACAGACTTTAAAAATTTTTCTGTTTTCTGGAAATTTTTGGTTATCACATCCTCTGAATAGGAGAGCTCCAATTTTTCTTGATAATGACGATTCATCTCAAATAAAGATTTTAAAAAGCTAAAAGTTTCATTACTCAGGAATTTTTCATTCCCGTATTCCTGCTTGAGTGTTTGGATGTTTTTCTGAAAATCTGCAGAAGCATTTTGCTTTAATTCAATTAAAGTGCGGATAACCGTATCCACGCTTTTGCACAACAAAGGAACGGCATCAACAGGGAATTCTCCATCTATCATCAGCAAAGCATTTTCCAACCGTTTTTCAACCCGGTTTAACTGAGAAAAGATTTTTTTCCTGATTTTCTTCAATTTGTTTTGTTCTCTATTCATCTTCTTCAACCAAAAAAACTAGTGCCGCCTTACCTGTTTACCTTGTTTTTTGCTATCGACCCATCCCAAACAGAATTATTCTCACCGTTCTTAACAGGATGCGAATATCTAAAAAGAATGACATGTTTTTTATGTAGTATAATTCATATTTTAGTTTCTCTAGGGCATCTTCCTTAGAGCTTGCGTATCGATAATTGACTTGAGCCCACCCGGTAAGACCCGGATTGACACTGAATCTTAAAGAATAAAAAGGAATTTCCTCTTCTAGCTTTCTAATAAAAAATTCTCTTTCAGGTCTGGGGCCTATAACACTCATATCCCCTTTAAAAATATTTATCAATTGAGGAAGTTCGTCTAATCTTGTCTTTCTTAATATCCTTCCCACTCGAGTGACACGCTTATCATTGACTTCTGCCCATTTCGGCTCTTTGTTTTCTGCATTTTTTTTCATGGTCCTAAACTTCAACAAACGAAACGGTTTTTCGTTTTTCCCCAAACGTTCCTGAACATAAAAAACAGGACCCTTGGAATCTATTTTGATCGCTATGAGAATAATCAATCCAAAAGGCAGACTTATCAATAATAGGCCCAAAGAGATCACAAAATCTAGAAACCTTTTGAATCGTCTGTAAAGTCGATCACTCAATCGATCAAAACCACTGCTGTATAAAAACCACCTTTCATTAACTTTGAGAACAGGCAGTTTCTCCTCTAAAATCTCATAAAAAGTAGGAAAGTCATAAATTGAAATCCCTTTTACCTTACCCATCACAAGTCCATGGATTAAGTCATCACTGCTCGTAGGCTCTAAAGTGGTGACTATATCATCAATCCTGTGATTATTGATGACAACAGGCAGATCACTTATTTTTCCCAAATAAGGAAATCCGGCCTCAGGCTCTTGGGAGTGATCACTCAGAACTCCGATGATTTCATAATCATGGCTCTCCTTAAGCCGTTTGGACAATTCTTTTTCTTCCCCTCTTCCATTTATCAAAAGAACACTCCTTTTTGGAAAAGCAAGACTAAAAACAGATAAATATATATTTCTCCATACAAAAGAAAAAACAGAAGTAAAAACCAAACTCAGAAAAAATATTCCTCTTCCGATATTAAAAGGAAAAGCATAGAAAATAGCTGTAATGATGAGCGTTACTGAAACTAAAGAGCCTAAATACAAAAGGATACTTCTATTACTGGAAAAACGAGTTCTGATATTATACTGGTCAAAGACATAAAAACAAAAAACATACACCAAGGATAAAATGATCCAAATATAAATGTATTTGCTAAACTTCCACCTATAAAAAGACAAATTAAAACGGACACTGTAAGCAAAAATTATGGACAAAAACACAATCAAAACATCCCCAAATAAAAGCAGAAGCTTTCTTTTTAAAAGCCGTCTGTAATTCATCAGATTTTCGACTGCCCTCCAAAACTTACCTTCATGGAATCTTTCTTACAAAAAATGGCGCTGTTTTCATTATTAACCTGGATTAATCACAAGCCGAGGTTGCTGCAGATGCAAGGCACAGGGTGCGAAGCTGTGGTCCTTCACCGCGAGTACCCTGTAACGAAGCAGATGCAGTGAGATCGGCTTGCCTATATGGTAAATAAATGGCG
>Ga0180434_10006935_pt1 | contig 12891 bp, 11 predicted proteins | sample SS_ome_7_FD_132453 | JGI IMG/M metagenome (GOLD analysis project Ga0180434, IMG submission 132453) | Hypersaline lake sediment archaeal communities from the Salton Sea, California, USA - SS_1_D_2 metaG | ecosystem: Environmental > Aquatic > Non-marine Saline and Alkaline > Hypersaline >... | reverse complement strand
AGTGTTCGGCCTTAAGTTTAGCCAAGGTAGGCTGGGTTGTTCTTGAGTGGCTCAAAACAGCCGAATAACGCCTCAAAAAATTCGCTGAAAGGTAAGGTACAAGATCGTGAACGAGTGGAGCTGGGCGATTATATCTTCGTTTCTTTTGGTTTGCGCCACCTTCCTAATGATCTCTCATTCTCGCACATGGCGGGCAGCGCATCGAAGCGCGTCAAGCGAATTGGAGCTAGACTATCGCCGGCGGCAGTTTCGACGTCGCATGCAATCTAGTGCAATGCTTGCAATACTGTCGCCCATTTTGTTTTTCGGCCAATGGATTGATCGGCTTCCACCGCTTATACAAACCCTATTCTGGGGCGGTGCAATGCTATTGGTAATCTGGCTCGCAATGCTAGCAGTGGCCGATATCATCGCAACAAAAAACTACTTCGAAAGAATACGACGAAACTGCCTAATCGAGCAGGCAAAGTTGGAAGCCAAAATGCGATCAATACACGATCGACTCGAAAACAGCGATCTTCCAGACGATGCCAATGACTCAAATTAGACTACTGAGACACTTTATGACGACAGATCCTAAACCCTTTCAATAATGGCAACGGCGTTGACAGCAGCAGCCTTGCCACTAAATACCTTTTATTGAAGTCGCAATTGCAAGCCTTTAAGACAAGCCCACTGGTTGAAAATTCTTGTAACGTACTTGATTTGGCATCCCACACCACTCGTTTCGCTCAGAATTTTCCCCTTCTCCCAAATTGAAGTCGTCGCGAGAAGTTGACTCTCTTGCGACATCGTTCCAGTAACCCGGTTTGATCATTTATCATCTACGAACCAACCAATGAGTGCCCCGATTCCCATGGCGCCTACAATCAGTGGCAACGCAAAGAATACCACCGGCATTTGAAGCATTCCCCAATGCGCTGTGCCATCACGCGAAATTAGAGTAAAATTCTTTGCAAGAATCTGAGCTTGCAAAGCCATGTAAGCAACACACCCCAGAAACATCCCCCACACCGCGCCTTTACTTACCCCAGTTCTACTCTCAATCCGCTAAAGGCAAAGGCTCGAAAAAATGGAGATGCTAATCGGAACAAACGGTAACAAAAATCCAAGAAAGTTTTCGAAACTAAAATTTCTTCGAAGATACCCAATATATGCAAAGGTGATAATGGACGTCGGCACCAGAACTGCTGCCGAAAAGACTGCATTGGACAGAGCGAGTAGTTTTCTGACCATTAGCCTCACTCCATCATTTCAGACTGTATTAAAGGCAATTGTTGCTAGTGTGATGCTAAAAAGATCTTTTAGAGCAAATAAGATTTACATCAAATTGGCCTCGTTGCGTGATCGCCTCAGCATGCTTCTAATGACTCAATGATCACGCCCTTCTGATGCCAACTGACAAACCAACTTCAACCAATTTAGTTTTTTCGCGCGACTTGCAACAAAACACTCTCTACCCCGTTTCCCGGTAAGGGATAACTCTTCAGTTTCCGTAGAGACAAGTTTTTCAGATGGCCGTGGTGTCGTGCCTCGCCTCGCTCGTTGACCCACGCTGGCCCTTTTAGCAGTAGCATCCGATCGAAGGCCCCCCAGTGTGGCTCAAACCACATCAACAATTTTCGGAGTGGGGCGACCGCCCGAATTACGAGCGTGTTGTATTTGTGGTTAGCCAACACCTGTTCCGCTCGCTGGTTATAAACTTTTACGGGAAGCCCCAGTCGCTCGACTATGTCGGACACCGCGTTGGCCCTCTTGCCAACGGACTCAGAAAGTTCAACACTCAAATCGGGCCTAATTATCGCCAAGACAACCCCGGGAACACCCCCACCAGTGCCAACATCGAGAATACTTTGCCCCTGACCGAGGAAACCTGCAAAGGCCATGCTGTCGACCAGATCTCGTTCGACAAACTTTTGGTAGCTCGTGTGACGAGTTAGGTTGACCTTGCTGTTCCAATCCCAAAGCATCTGACAATACCGCTCTAGAAGATCAATCTGACGGGCATCTAGCTCGATTTTGTTGTCGGACAGGACATCGATTAAATCTTTCTCTTGGTCACTTTCAATCAAGGGAACTCCTTTAAAGAAAATTGTTTAGGACAGCTACCAAAAAACCAAGCACCCCTGGACGGCACAAAAACAGAAACCGCCCCTTCAGGCGTGCCTACCAATTTGAATCGTCGATCTTTCTTGTGTCAAGCCACCCCCAAATCCCGTTCAAATCAGCGTCGACCTAAAATCGGTCCAATGATACAATCTGAGACCGTTGTTTACGCAGACCAAAATAAAATGTTGTCGCTTATCAGGAGTCCCGCGTGTCTGATCGACTGGAATCGTTGCTCTCCAAAAGTCGCCGTCCAAAAATAATGGTCGTCGGCGATGTAATGCTTGATCGCTATCTCTGGGGTGACGTCGATCGCATCAGTCCCGAAGGGCCTGTCCCGGTGTTACATGTCGACCGGCGAGAGGACCGACTAGGAGGTGCTGGGAGCGTTGTCGCGATGTTGGCCGCTCTCGCCTCCGACGTCCAACTCGTCTCCTTTGTCGGAGATGATGCCGAAGGACTCGCTGTTCGATCTTTGCTCACTAAGTTCAACGTAAAGGTCGACTGCATCCCAACCGTGCCCGGGCGTACGACAACCGTCAAGGAGCGACTACTCGGTCGATCTCAGAGTCGGTATCCTCAACAGATGATGCGAGTCGATCGGGAACAAGTCGAACCGGCCGGCGAGTTGATCTCAGAATGTTTGCTTTCGTCGATATGGCACCAGCTCGATCAGGTAGACCTGATCATAGTCAGCGACTACAACAAGGGCCTGTTCCAAGGCGAGTTTATGCCAAAGTTGACAGCCATAGCTCGTGCGGCCAATGTCCCGATTATAGCCGATCCCGCCTGTAACGTAGACTTCAGTCGATACGCCGGATGTGCCTGCATCACACCAAACAGAACAGAAGCTGGCTTAGCGCTGGGACGCAAAATCGTCACACCCTCCGATGGACTTGCAGCAGCAAAACACCTGCTCAAATTCGACGTCGACACAGCGGTTGTTACTCTCGACCAAGACGGCATTGCTTGGGCAAATTGGGATGGCGAGAGCGAATTGTTCTCAATTAGACCTCGGCAAGTCTTTGATATCACCGGGGCAGGGGATATGGTTATAAGCGTGATAGGATACTGTCTGGCAATCGGCATCAACTGGCGTCAGGCTATCGAGCTGGCAAATCTGGCGGCCGGCCTACAAATCGAACGATTGGGCTCGACGCCCGTGACCCGTAACGATCTGCTCGACGAGCTGACCAGTAGCCACCTAAAAGCCGAGACGAAAATTGTTGCCGCCAAGAGACTTAGATCAATGCTAAGCGACCGTCGCAAGGCCGGCGATCGCATCGTGATGACAAACGGATGTTACGACCTATTACATCCTGGTCACGTCGCCTCGCTACAATATGCCAAATCACACGGCGATTGTCTCGTAGTTGGCGTCAACAGTGATCGAAGCGCAACCGAATTGAAGGGGGTTGGACATCCGATCACAGATCAAGATAGCCGAGCCGAAATGTTGACCGCCCTGGAATGTGTCGACTACGTGGTTGTATTCGACGATTCGAGCGTTGCCAATCTAGTACAGGAAGTCATGCCCGACATTTTAGTAAAGTCGAATGAATATGCACTCAATGAGGTCGTCGGTCATGACATCGTCCAACGCAATGGAGGTCGCGTTGTCCTCGCACCGATGAAGGAAAATTACAGCACCACAAACCTGCTCAGGACAATCCGTAGTGAAAATATTTTCGACACCCATTAATCTAAAAGCACTGATTCGTGACAAGAATACTAAGTGGTCAATTCTACCGGGACCGACCAGCTAAGCTGTTAAGTCAACGATTGACATCGCACCGTGCGTGTCAGTCTAAAAGACCCTCGCGCATTACAAGTCGGACGAGGTCCACAATCTTGTGAAGCCCTAGCTTTCGCATCAGTCGCGATTTGTGGTTATCGACAGTCCGCGGCGAAAGATTCATTCGGTCGCCACACTGCTTTACTGTCATACCATCACAAAGGTGGAGAAGGACCTCCAACTCGCGCTGGCTAAGGCTGTCCAAGACCGTACCGGTGGTCGATGGCCGAAATCGCAGCCCTCGCGGGGTCTCGACCAAATGCCGCTGCACGCCAGGACAAAAGGTTCGCAACCCTCCTGACACCAAGCGTATGGCCTCTGTGATATCTTCCAAGCTGGCATGCTTTGTCCAATATCCGGCCCCGCCAACACGTAACGCAGCCCGAACATGCACCCCACGTATCGTATCGTCGAGGAACAAAGACCTCGCAATAGACGAGCCACTCTGAATCGCACGAGCAGCTTCAAACGCTCCGAACAACGGTAGTGTCACATCCATAAGCACAACGTCAGGACAGAACTGTTGCGCAAGCTTGACCGCCTGAGGAGCCCCGTCGACAACGGCCACGCCCTTAATGTGCGATACCGAACGCAGCGCCATCACCAGGGAATCGCGATACAGCCTATGATCGTCGACAACGAGCAAACGGCATCCGGAAGAAGTTCCAGTTGTTTTCTTTAGTTGATCCATCGGCAAAATCTTACCAAACCGGAGTGACAACATGATGTCACACCAATCCGAGGTAATGTGGAATTATTCTCAAAAACCAAGCAAACTGACCAAGAAATGTCGTGAATATACCAAACAAGGCCAATTCCGCCCAACTATTAGGCCATACCAAACCACTAATCAGTAGTGCGGCGGCCTTTCCTCTTCGATCGGGCTTGTTTGCACGCCTGGGCTGGCCATCACGTGCACCTCGTCGGCAAGTTTTACAAGATTGGCTTCGAGAACCTCAACTCTTTTCTGCTGCTCGAGAATCACCTGATCCATTACGCCGACGGTCTGCTGCATATGAGTGCACATCTCTTCCAGCTCGGTTGCGCGAGCGGACAGCCTCTCGTATGGATCTTTATCCCTGTTCATTTTTGCCTCTGTTCAAGCCCGAAATTGGTCAAGTTAGAAAAGCACAGGCCCAAAGGCCGTGGGCGAGTCGCATGCGAAAGTTACGAGAGCGAAACTCGATAAAACCCGCCGCGGGATTCTAACATAGCGGACCATCATAAGCCATGTCCGACGAGCCGGCCTATTGCCTCCAACTCAAACTTCTAGCCAGCCAGTGGTGAGATACTGAGTGTTATCTTTACCCCTTTGCAGCAACAACAATCAATATCTCAAAAATCGATTCGAAACGTGGTGGGGTGTCTGTTCGCCCGCATTTTACACCAACAACCGGCAACACGTCAAAAGGGGGCTCGCTCGCAGCTCAGAAAAAAGATCGTGGCACCAGATATCATACCAAATTTTTTAGACCGCTAGTCGCATAAATGGTATTGCCGACCCGGCCTTATCACCCCAATGATGGTAGACCAGACACAAGATCTCGTAACAAGGTTCTACCAAGGCAATGCTGTCAGTGCTCCACGAAGACAGGCTTACTGACAGAGTAATCGAACTTCGATGTCACGCAGCTATCTTCCCGGCGGCTACAGCTGTCTCCACTCACGTATGCTGGAAGGGCGCTAGACGACGTGGTTTACCACATTCAGTCATTGCCTCAGCAGCCCTTTGCGGCCGCCTACCATCGCTTAACCGAAAGAGGGTTGAGGGAGTACGAAAGCCCCCGCGACGGTTGATCCGAAACACCAATTTGAAAATCTGATCAAACTCAGAACCAATTGAAAGTCTCTCGGCAGCGATCTTTCAGGCCAGTACAAACCTGTCCCGTAATGCCAAAACTCTGTCGATCAATTTTGCCCTGTAATACAGGCTTAGTTAGGCAGGCCAGCAAACTGGCCCTTCAACCAACAGGGCACAGCGATCAAGTCGAAGACCAAATCTGGCGAAAGGCCCCAACTCTGAGTATTTCCACTGGCACTAGCCAGACTCAGGCCAAAATCTAAGGCCCACCATTTAGGTCTGCATTTTGGTCTGAGACCGATACTGCAACACCGCGTGGTCAAAACGGTGCCACCGCCTCGAGACGTTGAGCCACCCCCCAGTTGCCAACCTTTAGAACCACCGATCATCCGAAAAATTGAGCCGATCGGATTGTAACGACCACCCCTGTGACTAAGTACAAAGATGGCGTCAAAAGACCGTACCTATTCATCAGCTACCACTATAGAGGGTGGTCAGCCGGAAGGTTAAGCACCCGCACCAGAGGCGCGCGTGACTCGTATTGGGCTCCACCCCATCGGGGCATTTCCTTGACAGATATAGAGTCGCTTAATTACTCTGTATTATGTCAGGTCAGAGTGGTCCACTACTGCCGTGTCCAATACTGCCGTGTCCAATACTTTCTGCTCCGGTCCAACCCTGTCGATTTGTGATGGCGGACGGGCCGTTTAGGTTCGTGCGGACGCTGCGGTAGGGCATCGGCAAACGTGATTAGGCTTAAACGGAACAGGCATGCGCTAATTTATCACGCCCCTGACCAACTCCGGCGCTTCAGCATCAAACAATTTGGAGCCTAGGTATGGCCGCCAAGAAACCGGGTCAATATACTGACATCCTCATCCGAAATGGAACCATTAGTCTTGATCAGCTCGACGAGGCCAAACAGATGGCCACCGAGGCTGGCATCAAGTTGCGCGACTCGCTCTCAAGGCTCGGCTATGCATCGGGCGAAGACGTCATGAGGGCAATGGCTGAACAACACGCAATTGACTACGTCCAACTAAGCGACGTCGTCATTCCACCATCGATAGTCGAGCTTGTCCCGGAGTCAGTTGCTCGCGAAAACGCGATTATCCCACTCAGCGAAAACGGCGACGAACTTAAGGTCATAGTAAGCGATCCACTTGACTTCGAAGCTATTGACAAACTTCGATTCATATTAAATCGACAAATTTCCCTGGCCCTGGCACCCCGCGAATCTATACTCGAGGCGATAAACAGGCATTACGGCCAAACGGTCGGTGAAAGCGCCGACTCGATGCTCCAGGAGTTTACCGACACCGCTATCGACTTCACCGAGACTGAAGACGAGCTAGCAACGTCTGGCGATGAGGAGGTCGACGAATCAAGCGCACCGATAGTTCGCCTCGTCCAGTTGATAATCACCGAGGCTGTACAGCTTCGGGCATCCGACATTCACATCGAACCTTTCGAAAACCAGATTCGCGTACGTTACAGGATCGATGGTGTACTTGTTGAACGTGACAGCCCACCCAAAAGGCTGCTTGGCGCACTGCTATCCCGAATCAAAATCCTTTCGAAGCTCGACATCGCCGAACGCCGCAGAACTCAAGACGGCCGAATAAAGGTTACAGTCGGCGAAAAGGAGCTTGATCTCCGGGTCAGCATCATCCCCTCAAACCATGGCCAGTCGGTTGTAATGCGACTTCTTGACAAGGACAACATCAAGGTCGGCGTCCGCCAACTCGGCTTCCAGGCGGATGATTACAAAAAGTTCCAAAGCCTTATCGCGCGGCCAAATGGCATCATACTAGTGACCGGGCCAACCGGCTCTGGCAAGACGACCACGTTGTACGCCGCCTTGAACGAAATCAACACCCCGGACAAGAAACTTATTACCGCCGAAGACCCGGTCGAATACTACCTACCGGGTGTAAATCAGGTAGAAGTTCGCCACTCAATCGGGCTCGATTTTGCGCGTGTAATCCGCGCAATGCTACGCCAGGCTCCGAACATCATCCTGGTCGGCGAAATGCGTGACCTGGAAACCGCTCAGATGGGAATTCAGGCATCTTTGACTGGACACTTGGTTTTCAGTACACTACACACAAACGATGCGCCCAGTGCTATTACACGTTTGATCGATATGGGGGTGCCTTCTTATCTGGTCTCCAGCAGCGTAGTAGCCATCATGGCTCAACGACTGGTGAGGGTCGTTTGCCAAAAATGCAAGCAACCCGACTCGCCAAATGAGGCCGCGTTGAGATCAGCTGGGATTACCGCTGAGATGGAGAAAAAAGCAACCTTCATGAGGGGACGCGGGTGTGGCAATTGCTATGGAACCGGATACCGAGGCCGACTCGCGCTCTTTGAGATGATGACGATGTCTTCAAAAATACGTGAACTAACGTTCAACTCAGCCCCAACATACGACCTCCGGCGGGCTGCCGTTGGAGAGGGAATGCGAACGCTTTACGCCGATGGCTTACATAAGGTCTGCCAAGGTGTTACAACCCTCGAGGAAGTCATGCGGGTGGCAAAAATTACTGGGGAGGACTAGAAGATGCGAAACCGGGGTTCGGAAAATTGTTCCACTGGGTCGCGTGGCTATAGGGCACCTATCCGGCCGCAAAAGCCTGATACAATAGCCAGTTATGAATTTCGTTGGGCTGGCGTAGACTCAAGCAAGATAGCATCTGTTTACATTTACTGATAAAACAACCATCACTCGCCAGTACATGTCCTTGGGTACAGGGATTTTCCGATCCCTAGTACTAGTGAGGGGGGTCGTAAAATACTCATTGTCTTGAGATATTTTGGCAACCGGCGAATAATCGTATCGCGTCGCGAGATTTGAAGCCACCGGCGATCGCCATTTGGAGCCCAGTATGGAATGAGGCGTTCGCTAGGTCGGTCGCGATTGATCAAAATGAGGACGGAACTAGCAGAGAAGGGACCCTCGACGGGAAGCACTATTCGGTGCGTCCATCCGAGGAAATAATTGGCATGGCTACGATCATCATCGACAAACTCTTGCAGACGGTGATTAACCGAGATGCATCGGATCTACACTTGACGGTTGGACAGCCGCCCGTTATTAGGCTCGATGGACGTCTGAAACGGCTCGAAACCAAGGTACTCGAGCCGGAAGACACCGTTTCCCTAATGAAAAGTATCGCGCCGGAGCGATGTCAGCGAGAACTGCAGGAGGTTGGCGGGACAGACTTTGGTTTTGCTTTTGGCGACGCCGCACGTTTTCGTGTTTCAGTTTTTAAGCAACGAGGCAATGTCGCGATTGTGCTTCGGCAGATCCCCGTCGAACTGCTGACGTTTGACAAGCTAGGATCTCCCCCAGTATTGGCCGAGCTGATCATGCGCCCACGTGGCCTGGTGCTGGTTACTGGCCCAACCGGTTCTGGAAAAACGACAACTTTGGCCGCTATGATCGATCACCTAAATCGTAACATCGATCACCACATAATAACGATCGAAGATCCGATCGAATTTTATCACTCGCATCAAAAGTCACTTATCAACCAGCGGGAGTTGGGCGTCGACGTGCCAAGCTTTGCCGAAGCGATACGTCGTGCATTGCGCCAAGATCCCGACGTAATTCTCGTCGGCGAGCTGCGAGACCTTGAAACTATCGAAGCCGCCATCACTGCGGCAGAAACAGGGCACATTGTTTTTGGTACGCTACACACAACCGGTGCCCAAGGTACGGTCAACCGAATTATCGACGTTTTCCCAACGAATCAGCAGGAACAAATCCGTACGCAGTTGTCGACGTCCATCATCGGCATATTGTCGCAGGCTCTGCTCCCGAAAATCGGTGGTGGTCGAGTGGCCGCTTACGAGATGCTGGTAGTCACGCCGGCAATCGCCAATTTGATCCGCGAAAACAAAACCTATCGTATTACCTCCGCAATCCAAACCGGCCACAAAATCGGAATGCGGTTACTAGACGACCACATGCTGCAACTGTGGCAAGATGGAATAATCGAGAAAAAAGAGGCCTTGATAAAAGCTAACAATCCTGAAGATCTCGCGAAAAAAATCGCAAACGCTGAAAGAGGGATGTTTGAAGATTAAGGCGAGACAATAGTTAAGCTAAGTAATGAAGAAATGAGGCTGAAAAGAGCAAACATAAAAAATGCGATAACACGGAATCTATGCACAAAATCGGTAAGAAATTTAACACTACGAAACTTGCTAATCTGAAGGTGGTTGACTAATGGCTCTTCGGCGAATTGGTCAGATTTTTGTTGACCTTGGGTTCATCACTGACGAACAACTCGAATTGCTGCTGGACGAACAACAGCAGCGACCGGGTGAGTTAATCGGGCAACTGGCCCTCGGCATGGAAATGATCAACGAAGACCAATTGGCTCAGGCTTTAGCCGAGCAAATGGGCATGCAGGTCATCAACATGGGCGACGTCACGGTACCGCCTGATGTGCTGTCGCGGATCACCGAGCCAATGGCGCAGCTCTACAAGATCGTACCGATCAGCTTCAAGGATGAAGTCCTGACAATTGCGATGTGCGATCCGCAAAAGCTGTCAATTCTAGACGAACTGAGAAGTTTCTTGGGCTACGAAGTTCGTGCTGTTGTCACCACAGAAAAAGACGTCGTCAAAGCTCTCGAACGCTACTACGCTGTCTCCGGCGAGAGCGTCGAAACGCTGATCGCCGACATGGAAGAAGATAAAGACCTAACCGCTGCGATCGAAGCAATGGACACTGATGGCCCGATGGACCTAACCAGTGTCGAGGCATTGGCCGATAGCGCCCCGGTTCGAAAACTTCTAAATATGGTGCTCCTGTTGGCCATCAAAGACCACGCCAGCGATCTGCATTTCGAGCCGTTTGAAAACGAGTTTAAGATCCGAATCCGTGCCGATGGCATCCTGTACGAAATGGTACCTCCACCGCGTCACTTGGCATTTGCCATTACAACGCGAATCAAGGTCATGGCTGATCTTGACATCGCCGAAAGGCGACTGCCTCAAGATGGCCGAATTCGACTCAACGTCGGAGGGCATCCGGTCGACCTCAGGGTAAGTGTTCTACCGACCATGTTCGGCGAAAGCGTCGTCATGCGAATCCTAGACCGGTCGGTGGTTATGCTGGATCTAAACAAAATCGGAATGGAGTCGGAACTGCTCGAAAAGTTTCGTGAAGTCATTAAACGCCCAAACGGAATCGTCCTGGTAACCGGACCGACTGGCTCTGGCAAAACAACTACGCTATATGGCGCCCTAAACGAACTGAACGAGGTCACTGAAAAACTGATCACGACCGAAGACCCGGTCGAATACGATCTCGAGGGAATAGTACAGATGCCAATAGACGCGTCGATCGGAAACACTTTCGCACAGTGTCTCCGGTCGATTTTGAGACAAGACCCCGACAAGATCCTGGTGGGTGAAATTAGAGACTTGGAAACCGCCGAAATCGCCATCCAAGCATCACTAACCGGTCACATGGTCTTCAGCACTCTGCATACGAACGACGCGCCAAGCACTATCACACGCCTGCGAGACATGGGCGTACCTCCGTTCCTACTCACTGCGACTCTCGAAGCCGTGTTAGCACAGAGGCTGGTGCGAAAAATCTGCCAGCAGTGTCGCGAGGAAATTACGCCAAGTATGGAAATTCTGGCCGACCTAGAACTGACGCCAGACGACATCGTCGGAAAAAAATTCTATCGCGGTCGGGGCTGCGGCGCCTGCAACAACACAGGATTCAAGGGCAGGACGGGGCTATACGAATACATGGAAGTAACCGAAGCGATTCGAGACAGTATCAACAAAGGCGGATCCACTCAACAGCTCAGAGACACCGCCATCCAAAGCGGACTGATGCCGCTGCGGGCTTCAGGACTGGCAAAGGTACACGCCGGCCTCACTACGGTCGAAGAAGTTATACGCGAAACGGTACACTCCGATTAGTCAAAAAGCAAAAAGACGGAATTGAGCCATGCCAACGTATCAGTTCGAAGCGATGGACGCCACGGGCAACGAGATCAAGGACGTAATAGAAGCCCCTACCGAAGATGAAGCGCAAGCTACGATTCGGCAGATGGGGTACTTCATTACAAAGATCACCGTCAAAAAAGCCCGGAAAGCTGCCACGGCCAACAAAGAGGGTGGAAAGGCTGGTAAAACTTTCTCGCTCGGTGGTGTAAAGTCGAAGGTACTGACCACCTTCACGCGACAACTGTCCATTCTACAGGACGCCGGACTGCCTATCCTAAGAAGCCTGAAGGTCCTCGAACAACAGGCAAAGCCTGGCGCCTTAAAAAATAGTCTCATCGACGTCTGCGATGAAATCGAAGGCGGATCCACCCTATCCGAAGCTATGGCAAAATCGTCCAAAGCGTTCAACCGGCTATATGTCAACATGATCAAGGCGGGCGAAGCAGGTGGGGCTCTAGAAATAATCCTAAAAAGACTTGCCGAGTTCCAGGAGCGATCTGAGTCGCTAAAACGCAAAGTAAAAGGAGCCCTAATCTACCCAATCACGGTCGTCACCTTCGCCATCACCATATTGTCACTCATCATCCTGTTCATCGTCCCGTCTTTTATCGAAATCTTCGACGACTTCGATGCCGACCTGCCAGCAATGACTGTCCTATTGGTCAACATGTCTTACGGAATGACGCACTACTGGTACCTCATACCCGGAATACCACTGTCAATCTGGTTAATGATCAAGCTAATACGAAAGTTCCCCGCCGGCCGAATGGGGTGGGACCTCTTCATCCTCAAGGTGCCAATCTTTGGTAATTTGATAGAAAAAAATATCGTTGCCAGAACTACCAGAACACTCGGAACTCTGGTCTCCAGTGGTGTGCCAATACTCGAAGCCCTGCACATCACTAAAGAGACCTCCGGCAATATGGTCTTCGAAAATATATACCAAAAGGTTTACGATTCAATCCGAGAGGGCGAATCGATCGCAAAGCCACTTAAAGAGTTTTCCAAAACATCGTTTCATCCAGTAGCACTTTACTTCTGGTTCATATTTATAGGCGGACCAATCGGGGCCCTGATGTACCTAACCAGAATGAACCAGCCAATACTCGACGACATGGTCGTAAACATGGTCGACGTCGGCGAAGAAACCGGCGAGCTGGACACAATGTTGTACAAAGTCGCCGACACCTACGACGAAGAGGTCGCCGT
>Ga0180434_10006933_pt1 | contig 12898 bp, 6 predicted proteins | sample SS_ome_7_FD_132453 | JGI IMG/M metagenome (GOLD analysis project Ga0180434, IMG submission 132453) | Hypersaline lake sediment archaeal communities from the Salton Sea, California, USA - SS_1_D_2 metaG | ecosystem: Environmental > Aquatic > Non-marine Saline and Alkaline > Hypersaline > Sediment... | reverse complement strand
GTGACGAACCCCTGGCCGTAGCCCACGCTGTTCTTCTCGAAGGAGGCCGACCACACCGTCCGCCCGCTCTGGAGGTCCAGGCACCGCACGGCGCGGGGGCCGGCCGCCCAGAGCCGGCCGTCGGCCACCTCCAGGCACCGCGTCTCTTTCGGCGTGTCGTACCGGGTCACCAGCGAACCGGACGGCGGGTCGAACACGAGCACCGCCTGCGCGTCGGCCGGCAACACGATCAGCCGGCCGCCGTCCAGGAAGACGTGGTTGCCGTACCACCCGGCCGTCGCCACGCCGCCGCCGAACCGGGCCAGGTTGTCCAGGATCGTCCGCTCGTAGCGCGACGCCCAGTGGATCGCCCCGTCGATACCGTCCAGCGCGAACACCAGGCCCTCGCCCGTGGCGACGTAGACCTCGCTGGCATCCGCCGCCAAGCCGATCTCGTCCCAGACATCCTGCCGGCTCGAGATGCGCGTACACAGGAACACCCGCCACAGCAGGTCGCCGTCCTTCGGCGACAGCGCCGCCAGCCAGAGGCCGCCTTCCTCGTCCTCGATCGGCACCAGCAGCCGGCCGCTGCACACCACCGGCAGGGTCAGGAACGTCACCGCCCGGAGCGGATCGTCCTTGTCGAGCGTCCGGCCGCGGAACCAGACGGCTTTGCCGGTCCGGCGGTCGTACGCCGCCAGCCGGTTGCCCTTGGCCGTCTCTTCGCCGCCCTGGCGGATGACCTTGCCGTTGACGATCCGCACCACGACGTGGGTGCGCGGGTGCGTCCACTGGTCCGCGACGTGGTCCTCGATGTGGTACACGCGGTCGCCGACGAGCCCGACGGCCTTGCCGATGCGGTCGCCGAAAACGAGAAACTCCGCCGGCGTCTGCGGCTGATCGGGACCCACCCGGTGCCGCGAGAACGAGAACCTGATCGAACGGTTCTCCACGTCCGGCGGCTTCGGCGTCGCCCAGCGGACCTGGCCCGTGTCGGCGTCCAGGCAGAGCAACTGGCCGGCCGACTTCACGAGCACGTCCGGGCCGTCAATGAGGACCGACCCCGCCGGCACCCACTCGGTCTGCTCCCACCGCTGCTGGATCTGTCCGCGAAGCGTCTCTTCCACCTCGGGCCCGGACGCCTTGCTGCCGATGCCCAGGTACCGCGTGGGAACCGAGGGCGGCAGCGGGTCGAGCGGCTTGTCCCACATCGAGACCCAGAGCCCCGCGGGCTTTTCGTCGCCGTCGGCAGCCAGGTCGGCCACGCGCGCCACGTCGCACGATCGCCGGGCGGCTTGGACCGGCTCGGCCCGCGACCCCGGCCGCGCCAGGTCGCCCCGCACGGCCGCCACCGCGTCGGCGCTGAGGCCTCCCGGGCCCAGCCGGTCCAGTTCCTCCAGCGCCGACCGCGCCCCGTCCGGGTCCTCCGACCGGTCGCACGCCACCGCCAGGCGCAGCAGAATAGCCGGGCGCGGCACCGTCAGGTCCGGATACACCTTCAGCAGGCGCGCCAGCAGCCGCCGGGCGCGGGCGTACTGGTGATGGTCCAGGTACAGGCATCCGAGACGGAAGGCCGCTTCGTCGCCCAGGGTGCTGAGGAAGTACCGCCTCTCGACCGTCTTCAGGGCCGTCTCGTCGCCGGTCGCGGCGTTCTCACCCACCAGGGCCAGCACCTGCCCGTCAACCTCGGTCCGGTACGTCCGGAGGGCATCCGGGCCCATCTCGAGGATCATGCGTTCGGCCGTATCGCGAAGCGAGCGGTACGTGCGCTCGTCGATCGTGGTCAGCACATCCGCATAGTTCTCGATGACGTGCTGCAAGAGGAGGATGGCTTTGCGGATTTCGGGCGGGTCGGCCGTGGCGAAATCCCGGGCCCGGCGGAGGAACCGGTCGGCCTCGAAGTCCGACTCCACGTCCGCCCCGCGGAAGAAACGGTCGCGTTCCGCCTGCTCCTCCTTGCGGGCGGCCTCGAGTTTGGCCTGCTCATCGGCCTTGGCCTTGGCTTCGGCGTCTGCCTTCTCCTTGTCCTTGTCGGAGGCGTTGTCGGAAGCCTTGTCGGACTTCTCGCCGGATGGTTCGCCGGTTGCCTTGGCAGGTTCCTTGCCGGCCTCCTTGGCAGGTTCCCCGGCGGCGCCCCCGGCAGGAGCCTTTCCGGCTGCGGGCGCCACGGTGCCCGGGGCTGCAGGTTTGGCCTCCGCCTTCTTCTCCTTGTCGGTGTCGGCAGCGGGCTTGTCGGCAGCCTTCCCCGCACCCGGGACCGCCGCGGGCGGCTTGGCCTGAATCTGCACGCCACCCCCGCCGATGATGGTGATGCCGACATCGCCATCGGTGATGACAATGGGGCCTCCACCACCCGGCCCGGGCGGCGCTTCCACGCCCAAGGCTGCGGAAACCAGGAAGATCGACCCCAGGAGCAACGACGCCGCGCAGAGCACCACCCCGCGCACGGCCATGGCGGTCGCGCGTCTCCCCCGGGAGATGTGCGGAGAGACTGTCATTGTCAGCATACCCGGCCGGCCGGCACAAGGCCGACCCCGCCCATAATACCCACGTTGCATATCGGGTCAAGGCCGTTCGTCGCGGGGAACAGGAGAGGTCGGTTCCCAGCGCGGCCATTCATTTTATACGCCCGGCGCCCGCAAAGGTTCCGACGGATTCCCTCCCGCGCACGCTCCCGGCAGGCGCACCGACGGACCTCGCCCGGGCGTCCCGGTGTTCCTAGAGCATCACGCGCCTCGGCGGCTCACTTATTCAGGAATCCGCCGCGCGGGGCAGACGCGCTCCTCCCGCCCCGGCGGGTGAACTTCGCGTCGCCGCTGAAAGGCGCGCGGCCCGAACAGGCGGCCGTGCCGCCAGGGCCCGCCCTTGCCGTTGACTTCGCCTGTTTGCTGCCTTTTCACCTTGACAGCCCCCGAAAGCGTGCTAGAATTCGCTTGAAATAATCGTTTGAAATGGCCGTTTTGCACAAAGAGGCCGGCATGACCACGGAAATGCACAAGGCGACGACTCGCGACCGCCTCCTCGCCAGCGCGCGCGAGGTCTTCGCCAAGAAGGGCTACCATCACGCCACGGTGGCCGAGGTCTGTGAGGGGGCGGGGGCGAACATCGCGGCCGTCAACTACTATTTCCGAAGCAAGGAGACGCTGTACGTCGAGGCGTGGCAGAGCGCGTTCCGGCGGTCGCTGGCGACGCACCCGCCGGACGGCGGCGTGCCGGCCGATGCCCCACCCGAGACCCGCCTTCGCGGCCGCATCCGATCCATCATGCACCGCGTGGCCGACCCCGAGAGCCAGGAGTTCGACATCATCCACAAGGAACTGGCCAACCCGACAGGCCTGCTGACCGAGACGCTGCGGACAGCCATCGAGCCGCTCCGGCAGGGGTTCGGCGACGTCATCCGGGAACTGCTCGGGCCGGACGTTCCCGACACGGACGTGCGCCTGTGCGAGAAGAGCACGATTACCCAGTGTATGCATTTCATGATGCGTGAACGTTTTTATCGGCTGTCGCCCGATGTGGCGCCGCCCGGTCCGCCGCCCCTGGGCCTGGACGTCGACGTGATCGCCGACCACGTGTTTCGGTTCAGCCTGGCAGGCATCCGCGACATGCGGCAGCGACTCGAGAGCGGCACCGACGGCCAGGCGGGGGAACAGGCCGGAGTCCCATGACGATGCCTCGTGCGGAAACCCTTGGACGCCGAATGCGCCGACGGCCAGCACCTTGGCCGGGCGCAAGAACCGCGCGGCGTGCCGCCCTGGCGCTGGTCGCCGCCGCGATGGCGGCCGCCCTCCCCTCCTGCGCCCCGAAGGCGATGGACGTCCGGCCGCCCGTCGCGCTGCCGGCGGCGTTCTCGTCGGCCGGCTCGGCGGCCCTGCCCGACCGTTGGTGGACGGCCTTCGGGGACCCGAAACTCGACGCCCTGGTGGCCGAGGCCATCGCCGGCAACTTCAGCCTGCGGGTCGCCTGGGACCGCCTGGACCAGGCCCGGGCCGTCGCCGACACCGCCGAGGCCCCCCTCTGGCCGACGCTGGACGGCACCGCGGGGGCATCGCGGGCGGTCCAGCGGACGCCCGTCCTCGGCCGGAACTACGCCACGGACCTTTCGCTCGGCCTGCTGGCCGGCTACGAGGTGGACCTCTGGGGCCGCATCCGGTCCGCCGTCGACGCGGCCCGGCTGGACGTGGACGCGTCGGCGAGCGACCTCCGGGCGGCCGCCATCACCCTGGCCGCCGAGGTGACCCGCACGTGGGTCACCCTCATCGAACAGCAGGCCCAACTGCGAATTCTCGAGGAGCAACTGGCCACCAACGAGCAGTACCTGGATGTCATCACGCTGCGGTTCCGGCGCGGGCAGGTGTCGGCCGCCGATGTGCTCCAGCAGCGGCAACTGGTGGAGTCGACCCGCGGCGAGGAGTGGCTGGTGCAGTCGGCCATCGCCGTCCTGGAGAACCGGTTGGCCGTGCTCCTGGGCCGGGCCCCCGGCGCGATGGAAATGGCGGCGCCGGAGGCGCTGCCGGCCCTTCCACCGGCACCGGCGACGGGCGTGCCGGCCGACTGGGTCCGCCGCCGGCCGGACGTGGCGGCCGCCGAACGCCGCGTGCAGGCGGCCGACCGGCGGGTGGCCGCCGCCATCGCCGACCAGTTTCCCCGCCTGGGCCTGACGGTAGCCGCCGAGACCGGCGCCGAACAGGTCCGCGACCTGTTCGACAACTGGCTGGCCAGCATGGCGGCGAACCTGACGGCCCCGCTGTTCGACGGCGGACGCCGGGCCGCCGAGGTCCGCCGCACCCGGGCCGTCGTCTCCGAGCGGCTGAACACGTACGGCCAGGTGGTGCTCGAGTCGCTGGAAGAGGTCGAGGACGCCCTGGCCCAGGAAACCCAGCAGGCCGCCTACGTGGCCAGCCTGACCCGGCAACTTGAACTCGCCAAGGACGCCACCGACCGCGTCCGCGACCAGTACACGCTGACCGGCCAGGACTTCGTCCGGTACCTGACGACGCTGCTCAGTTACCAGCGGCTTCAGCGGACGACGCTGCTGGCGGAGCGACAACTGGTGGAATTTCGGATCGACCTGTACCGGGCGCTGGCGGGCGGCTGGTCGATAACGCGGCCGGCCGAGACCACCGTGGCCGAGGCCGAGGCCGCGCCCGATGCACCCGAACCGACCGAGGCGGCGCCTCCGAAAGAGGCGGCACCTCCCGAAAACGAAGGATCGTAACGATGGCCGATGAAACCCGAAGAAATGCAACCGGCCCGGCCGATGGGTCTGCGCCCGCGCCGGCATCGCCAATCGTAGACGCACCGACACCGGCCGACACGTCGTCGCCCGAGCCGCCGGACGCACCTCCGGGCTGGCTCAGCCGGTTAGCGCGGCTGGCGCTGGCGCTGGCCATTCTGGCCGCCGGCGGCGGGGCATCGTACTACTACCTGACCACGAAGCCGGCCGCCGAGCGCCGGCCGCCGGACCCCCAGGCCACCCTGGTCGAGGTCCGCCACGTCGAGCCGGGCGCCGAAACGGTCGTGGTCCGGGCCATGGGGACGGTCGTCCCGGCCCGGACGATCGAACTGGCGCCGCGCGTGAGCGGCGAGATCGTCGAGATCAGCCCCGACTTCGTACCGGGCGGCCGGTTCCGCGCCGGCGAGGTCATCGCACGCATCGACCCGAAAGACTTCGACCTGGCCGTCCGCCAGGCCACCACCGAAGTCCAGCGCCAGTCGGCCCTGGTCGAGCAGCGGGCCGCCGAGGTCGCCCAGCGCACCAGCGACTGCGTCCGGGCCGAGAGCGACCTGGCCATGGAAATGGGCTACCAGTCGGTGGCCAAGCGCGAGTACGAACTGCTCGGCCAGACGGTCGAGGACGGCGACGAGGCGCTGGTGCTCCGCCGGCCGCAACTCGAGTCGGCCCGGGCCACCTGCGACGCCGCCAAGGCCGCCAAGGAAGCCGCCGAGGGCGCCGCCCAGGCCGCCCAGGCCGCCCAGGCCGCCGCCGAGGTCGCCCTCCAGAAGGCCTCGCTGGACCTGGAGCGGACCACCCTCCGTGCCCCGTTCAACGCCGTCGTCGAGACCCGCTACGCCGACCTCGGGTCGCAGGCGGCGGTCGGGGCGCCGCTGGCCACGCTGGTCGGCACCGACGCCTACTGGGTCGAGGTCTCCGTCCCCGTGGACCAACTGAAATGGATTCACATTCCGCGGGCCGGGGGCGAGGCCGGTTCTCCCGTTCGCGTCTACAACGAGGCGGCCTGGGGCCCGAAGACGTACCGCGCCGGCACGGTCATCCGGCTCAAGAGCGCCCTGGAGCAGCAGGGCCGCATGGCCCGCGTCCTGGTCGAGGTGCCCGACCCGCTGGGCATGGCGGGCGGCACGGGCGCCACGCCGCCGATGCTCATCGGCTCGTACGTCAGCGCGGAGATCGAGGGCGACGAATTGGCCGACGTCGTCGCTCTGGACCGCGACCTCCTGCGCGACGGCGACCAGGTCTGGGTCATGGACGATACCGGGAAACTCCGGATCCGGCCGGTCGAGATCGCCCATCGCGGCCGGGAGCGGGTCCTGGTGTCGGGCGGTCTGGCGGTCGGCGAACGCGTCGTTACGACCAATCTGGCCGCCGCCGTCGAAGGCATGCCGCTACGGACCGAGGCGTCGGCACCGGCCCAACCGACGGCATCGCCCGGCGGCGAGGCGCCGCCGTCGGCCCAGGCTGAGGCCACCCCATCGGCCGGGGCCTCGGAGGGCCGCTCGCCATGAACGCCCCGCTCCTCTCGGACGCCGACCGCGGCCCCATCGCGTGGATGACGCGCCACCGCGTCGCCCCGAACCTGCTGATGGCGGTCTTTCTGATCGGCGGGTTCCTCATGGCCCGCCAGGTCAAGCAGGAGGTCTTCCCGGATTTCGACCTCGACATCGTCGAGGTCACCGTGCCGTACCCCGGCGCCAGCCCGGAAGAGGTGGAGCGCGGCATCGTGCTGGTCGTCGAGGAGGCAATCCGCGGCATCGACGGCGTCAAGGAAACCAGCGCCGTGGCCCGCGAGGGCGTGGGCGCGGTCACGGCCGAACTGTTCGAGGGCGTGGACCGCCAGAAGGTGTACCAGGAGATTCAGCAGGAAGTCAACCGCATCACCACGTTCCCGGAAGAGGCCGAGGAGCCGGAGGTCGTCCTGACGGCCCGCTGGCGCGAAGTGCTGACGGTCGAGGTGTACGGCAACGTGGGCGAATGGGCGCTGCGCGAGGCCGTCGAGCAGGTCCGCGACCGCCTGCTCTTGAATCCCAACATCACGCAGATCGAAGTCAAGGGCGCCCGCCAGTACGAGGTCCACGCCGAGGTACCGGAGGCCAACCTGCGGGCGTACGGCCTGACGCTGGACGGCGTCGCCCGGACCATCGCCGCCACCGCCGTCGAGTTGCCGGGCGGCAAGATCGAGACCGCGGGCGGCGAAATCCTCCTTCGCATGACCGAACGCCGCGACTGGGCACGCGAGTTCGCCCGCATCCCGGTCGTCACCACGGCCGACGGCACGGTGCTGTACCTGAGCGACATTGCGACCGTCCGCGACACGTTCGAGGACACCGACACGGTCGGCACGTTCAACGGCAAGCGGGCGATGGGCCTGGGGGTGTACCGGGTGGGCGAGCAGACGCCCATCAGCGTGTCGGACTCGGTCCGCACGGCGATGGCCGACATCGCCCCGGACCTGCCCCCCGGCGTGCAGTACGGCATCCGGCGCGACCGGTCCGACATCTACCGGCAGCGGCTGGAACTGCTGCTGCGCAACGCGTTCCTGGGCCTCGTGCTGGTGCTGCTGGTGCTGGGCCTCTTCCTGGAAATCAAACTGGCGTTCTGGGTGACCATGGGCATCCCGACGTCGTTCCTGGGGGCCCTGCTCTTTCTGCCGGCGATGGCTGTGACCATCAACATGATTTCGATGTTCGCGTTCATCGTGGCCCTGGGCATCGTGGTCGACGACGCCATCGTGGCGGGTGAGAACATCTACGAGTACCGGCAGCGCGGCATGGGGCTGATGCGGGCGGCCGTGCTCGGGGCCCGCCACGTGGCCATCCCCGTCTCGTTCAGCATCCTGACGAACATCGTGGCCTTCCTGCCGCTGATGGTCGTGCCGGGCATCATGGGCAAGATCTGGCGCGTCATTCCGCTGGTGGTCGTGACGGTGTTCGCGATTTCCTGGATCGAGGCCCTCTTCATCCTGCCCGCCCACCTGGCCCACACGAAACGGGCCGGCAAGACGGCCATCGGCCGGGGCATCCACCGGTTCCAACAGCGGTTCAGCGAGGGGTTCCGCCGGGCCATCCATGGCATTTACGGCCCGTTCCTGGACTGGTGCGTTCGGCACCGGTACCTGACGACGTCTGCAGCGCTGGCCCTGCTGGCGGCCGTGGCGGGGTACGTCTTCAGCGGGCGGATCGGCATGGTCCTCATGCCGCGCGTCGAGGCCGACCACTCCGACGTCACCGCCGTCCTGCCGGTGGGCAGCTCGATGGCCCGGGCCGAGGCCGTCCGCGACCGCCTCGTGGGCGCCGCCCAGGCCGTCGCCGACGAGCACGGCGGCGAAAGACTCCTCGAGGGCGTCTTCGCCATCATCAACGAGAACTCCATCGAGGTCAGCGCCTACATCACCGACCCGGACGTCCGGCCCATCAGCACGACCGAGTTCACGAACCTGTGGCGCAAGCGGGCGGGGCCCGTCGTGGGGCTGGAATCGCTCCGCTTCCAGTCGGACCGCGGCGGACCGGGCTCCGGCGCCGCGCTGACCGTCGAACTCAGCCACCGCCACATCGAGACCCTCGACCGCGCCAGCGCCGACCTGGCCGACACCCTCTCTACCTTCCCGAATGTCACCGACATCGACGACGGGTTCACCCCCGGCAAGGAGCAGTTGAACTTCACCCTGAAACCCGAAGGCCACAGCCTGGACCTGACGGTGGCCGAGGTCGCCCGCCAGGTCCGCAGCGCCTTCTACGGGGCGGAGGCGCTCAGACAGCAGCGCGGCCGCAACGAAATCAAGGTCAAGGTCCGTCTGCCGGAGGCGCAGCGCGTCAGCGAAGCCGATATCGAGACCCTCATGATCCGCACGCCCGCCGGCCGCGACGTCCCCCTGCGCCAGGTGGCCAACGTCACCCGCGGCCGGGCCTACACCACCATCACCCGCCGCGAGGGCCGGCGCACCGTCCAAGTCACCGCCGACGTGGTCCCCATGGGCGAGACGAACCAGGTGATGGCCACCCTCGACGCCGACGTCCTGCCCGCCCTGGCCGACAAGTTCCCGGGGCTTTCCTTCGGCTACGAGGGCCGCCAGGCCGACTTCCGCGAGAGCACCGAGAAACTGCTCGGCACCTTCCTGCTGGCGATGCTGGCCATCTACGCCCTGCTCGCCGTCCCGTTCCGGAGTTATGTCCAACCGTTGATCGTGATGATGGCCATTCCGTTCGGCGGCATCGGGGCGGTGTTCGGCCACCTGATCATGGGGTACGACCTGAGCGTCATCAGCATGATGGGCCTGGTGGCCCTGTCGGGCGTGGTCGTCAACGACAGCCTCGTCCTGATGGATTACGCCAACACGCTGCGGCGGGAGGGCATGACCGCCGCCGAGGCCATCCGCCAGGCCGGCGTCCGCCGGTTCCGCCCCATCCTGCTGACCACGCTGACGACGTTCGGGGGCCTGGCCCCGATGATCTTCGAGACGTCGCGCCAGGCCCGGTTCATGATTCCGATGGCCCTGTCGCTGGGCTACGGCATCCTGTTCGCCACCGTCATCACGCTGATCATCGTGCCCAGCCTGTATATGGCCCTGGAAGACGCGAAACGCCTGGTCGTCCGCTTCCACGCGGTCCTCGCCGCCGCCCCGGCGCCCGAACACCCCCAGCCGCAGACGCCCGAGACGACGGCATAAGGGGAGCCGCACGGAGGCCGACGGCAAATCTTCTACCATCGAACGCGTGGTGGCTGGCGAGAATCAGCCGCCGAAGGCGGAGCCACCACGCGGAAGGCGCCAGACCGTCTCCCTCCTGCTCCCTCCGGGCCGCAGGGCCCGGCCCTTCATCATTCATTATTGGACATTCCTTGTTCGTCATTGTTGTTGCGCCGTTACGCGACCGGCCCATAGCGCGGGCCGATGTCGGCGGCGATTCGTTTGCCGAGCGCCAGCAGCCGCGTCCGCTGCTCCTCCGTCAGCGGCGTGTAGCGGCGGGCGATCTCGACGTTCTGCACGGCCTGCTCCATCGTGTACGGCCCGACGTTGGCCACGCTGACGCCATCGAGGTCCAGGGCGTACGCCATGGCCTGCGGCAGGAGGTCGGGCGCCGTGACGCATCCCACCTCGCCCTTCTTGTGATTCTTGAAGCCGCCTTTGATGCCCACATACACCTTCATGGCCACGGCGCCGACGTTCTGCCGGCGGCACTCGGGCAGGACCGTGTTCTCGAAACCATAGATGTTGCGGTCGGCATAGTTCATGACCGACATGACCACGTCGATCCGGCCGGTCTTCAGGACCTCCAGGAACCGCGGCGGCCGGGCGTGCCCCGACAGGCCGATGAACCGCAGTTTCCCCGCCTCCTTCTGCTTGACGAGGTACGGCAGGATGCCGTCGTCGGCCAGGACCTTGGCCACATCCTTCCCGCCCACGTGGTGGATGTGCACCAGGTCCAGGTAATCGACCTTCAGCGTCGCGAGGGACTTGCCCAACAGTTGGTCGGCCTTGGCGGCCGAGTCGGTCCACAACTTCGTGACCAGGAACAGGCGGTCCCGCCGCTTCGGCAGGACCTGCGCGAGGGCCTCCTCGGCGTTGCCGTACGACCGGGCCGTATCGACGTATGTGACGCCGCGGTCGATAACCTCGCCGAAGATGCGGGCGGCCTCGGGCGTATCGACCGGCCCTTCGCCGATGGGCGCGGTCCCGAGGCCCAGGACCGTGACCTTCGCGCCCGTCCGCCCCAGGACGCGCGTGGGCAGCGGATCGGCGGCGTCGGCCCCGCCGCGCAGCGGACCCGCCAGGACCACCAGGCCCGCCCCTGCTGCGGCCGAGCGGAGGAACCGCCGCCGGCTGACCCGGCCGGTCCGCGCGTCCGATTCGCGTGTGGTTTGCCGTGCATGCATCGTGCGTTCCTTTCCTGCCGGCGTGAGCGATACGTGTCGGCTCCGCCCGCTCCATCCTATCCCCGGAGGGTCGATACCGCCAAGGGGGAAATCGTGCCGGAGAAATCGGGCGACGCGACGAAGCCGCCGGCACCGAGGGCGAGGTCACCCTCCACACCGACGACGGCTGCGCCGCCCCGCGCGTGCGGGCCGTCGCGCCTGCGTGGCGCTGATTACTTCGGCACACAGGTGAAGTCGTCCAACGAAACCGTCACGCCCTTGCCGAAGTTGCCCCAGCCGTTCAGTTGTACGTACAGTTTCCAACGCCCGCCGAAGGGCGGGATGTGACTGAAGCGGTACGTCTTCCAGTCCTTCGTCTTCTCCAGGACCTGGTCCACGGGCCCGTACCAGGTGCCCGATGGCTCGTGATAGATGCCGTAGTTGACGATGGGCGCCGGCGCGCCGGGCGCAAAGTTGTCCCACCGCATACGGCAACTCACCTCGTAGCGTGCGCCTTCCCGCAGATCGACGTGCTGCCAGAGTTGGGCGGACTCGAAGTTCGACGTCGCCTCGCCCATCGCCATGATAAAGACGCGCCCGCCGGCCTGCTCGACGACCCTGCCGGAAATCCTCGTCCCGCCCATGTTGGCAAAGGACCACGGCGGGCCGACCGCGCCCGGCCGCTGGCCGCCGAAATCGGAATCGCGCACGATGTTGCCCTTGCGCGGCTCGGCCGCCACGGCGTCCGGGTGCTCGGTCAGGTTGAAGTCGTCGATCAGCACCGTCGTATCGGCAGGGGTCTGGTTCGGCAGCAGCGAGAGGTAGACAAGGGTCCGCTGGTCGGGGTCGGGCGGGCGGAATCGGAAGTCGAGCCGCCGCCACCGGTTATCGACGAGCCACACATCGCGTCCGGCGAAATGCCCCGTGCCCTCCCGGTGCCGCGCCCAAAACGAGATGATCGCCGAGCGGCCGGTTGCCGTCCCGGCCGCACCGCGGGGCGCCGCATCGGGACCGGCCGGCCACCGCACCCAGACGGACGCCTCGTACTCCTTGCCGGCAGCAAGGCGCACGCGATGGCCCACCGTCACGAACTCGAACCCGACCGTGTCTTTGGGGATGGAAAGGGACAGGCACTTCCGGCCGGAGCGGGCCCGCGACGCGTCGGCTACACACGCGACCAGAAGCCGATCCAAGATCACATCGCGCCCGGTGCGCTGGACCTCCCACCCCTCGCGCATGCCCGTAGCCGCCTGCGGCCCCGCAGGCACGCTTTCGAAACCGGGGTCGCGCATCAGGCCGGGTGCCCCGACGGTTTCAGGCGCGCCGGACGGCGCCGCCTGGGCATGGACCCACCCCAAACCAACCAGCAGGAGAACGCGAAGCGTACGTGGGGTCATGAACGCATCCTCGGCAGCGCCGGCCGGGCCGGCTCACCACTGGGCCGGCCAGAAGTCGTCCACGTCCTTAGCGGTGATGACGTGCTTCTTCAGGTAGTAGACCGGCCGGTCGAGCGTCTCGCCGCGGAACCACCTGGCGGCGATGTCGATGGGCAGGGCCCCGTCGCCCTCGGCCGACTGGTACGTGACGGCGTGCAGCACGCCCTTGCGGATGTACTGGAGCCCCGTCCGCGACGACCCGGCGGCCACGCAGACGACGTCGGTCCGGCCGGCGTCGCTCAGGGCCTCGGCGATGCCGACCATGGCCTTCGAGTCGTCGGCGCTGACGATGCCCTTCAGGTCCGGGCCGAACTTCTTCAGCCAGGCCGCCACCTGGGTCTTCGTCTCCTCGGTCTTGAGGTCGGTCGACTGCATGTCGAGGCACCGCATGTCGGGG
>Ga0180434_10006932_pt1 | contig 12899 bp, 15 predicted proteins | sample SS_ome_7_FD_132453 | JGI IMG/M metagenome (GOLD analysis project Ga0180434, IMG submission 132453) | Hypersaline lake sediment archaeal communities from the Salton Sea, California, USA - SS_1_D_2 metaG | ecosystem: Environmental > Aquatic > Non-marine Saline and Alkaline > Hypersaline >... | reverse complement strand
TTTTTGGTATTTAAAATCATTTGATTACTTTTTTTACCAAACACTGAACATTTTTGTTTACATTTTTCAGAACAATATAATCTATTTTCGCCATAAGCATTTCCATTTAAAGAACGAACACGTTCATAAACACATGTTAGTTTTGGAATGAATCTTTTCTTACACTGACTACATACCACAGATAGTATATTTTTATCAAATCCAACTCTTTTCGGATCTTCTTCTATTGTGAGTTTATCATAAAAAAAATCATAAGTCGGTATGTTTCTTGAACTATATCCACCTTTCCAATTTCCATTTTTATCTTTAGATGTTGCATCTTTCAATTTATTTTTATGTTCATCTGTTAAAGGAGTTAGTTTTAAATCTTTGTTCCATGCTTTTTGTAATCCTTTTTTTCCTTTATTCCATGGAGTGCTACCTTTTTTACTTTCACTTATATTTTTCTTGTGTTCCTCAGAAAAAATTCTACCCTTATGTTTATTAATATTTTTTTGACGAACTGCTTCACATTTACTATGATGGTCACTACAACACCATTTACCATTTTTGAGTTGATGTTGTGCCTCTTGGCCACAACCATAATCACACAAATTAGATGTTTTTTTCATATTTTTTACCTTCTTCAGTCAGTTTTAATTCTAACAGATTAGTTTCACTTCTATACATAAAATGACTTAATCTTGGATGTATATCTTGACCAAGCCAAAATTCTGCAACAAATCCTATATCAACAGCACGACCACCATGCTCTTTAACCATACCTGTGTAGATTCGGCCAAGCTCCCCGCCGGCAACTAACCACATATCATAGCTATTTGCGGAAGATTCTATTAATTCAGAAACCTGATGAAATGAATTTTCGTATTGATTTTGCCAGTGTCCTGCTATTTTAATAACATCAATATTATATTCTTCTAATGGCTGAACTATCTCAGGAAATACTGTAATTATACAAATTTTTCTATCTTTCATTAAATCTAATAAATTTTGTTGTTCAAATGGCATTCTTAATATCATCAAATAATTTGATTCTGGATTACAATAACTATCATTATCAAATTCTGAGTCGTTATATAATTTGTGCCAATCTCTCATTTTTAGTTCGGTATCAGCATTTATGGGTTTTCCTGCTTTTTTTATTCTTGGCCAAAATTTGCCTGTGAAATAAACTTCTGGTGTGTCAATGTAATTAGCATTTCTAGCATAATATCCCCACATCTCAAATATTTCAATTATCTTATGTGGAGGTAAACCTTCTTTTTTAATTATAATATTAAGTTGCTCTCTATCATTTACCAATACCGAATGAATCAGCTTAATCCCGCCGTCCCCGAATCTAATTAAATTAAAAGGTTTCTTATAAATAATACAATGCTCAAGTTCACTTAATATATCTTTAATTTTATATATTTTCATTGATTCTTTCATAATTTTCAAGAAGTTCCTCTTTAGTGATCCAGCTATTTCTCTGTTTTTTTAAATTTTTTAACCAAGGTATTGTTTGTAAATTAACATAAGATCCAATTATTTTAGCATCTATATTATTCTTAAAACCATCAAATATTGAATAAATGTGATCAATATTATAAAAACCAGTTTTTATACCAATTGGTTTATTTTCAGGATTTATAATATGATTATATTTTTTAAGTGTTTTTCTTGTATAATGATATACTTTAGAATAATACTTTCGATATTCAGTTAAACATTCATCTGGTATTTGTGTGCCTGCTTCTATTCTACCATTCTTAACATTTTTTATAAATACATCATCTTTCCATAATATTTCTAACTTCTCACTCATTCTTTTTCTATATTCGTCAGTTGTTGTAATCTCAATAACCTTCTCTTTATGCTCGTTAATAAACATGGGATTTTGCTTTTTCATTAATTTTGAATGGGTATATCTTTTATTTTTATTTTTATTGGCTTGACCTGAAGTTATTCTATTTGTTTCAATCATAACCGGACAACTGTTATAATATTTAGAACAGCATAACTTTTGATTTATCTTGTTTACTATATATCTGGCTGGCTGTCCACAACCATATTCGCACAATATATTATTATCAACATTGATCTTGTATGATGAGTGTTTTTTAATATAACTCATCTTTTCTCTTGTTTGCTTTACTTTAGATGGATTACCTACTAGTAATTTTTTTCTATACTTGTCTTTAATAAATGGGCATTTAGTGTATACTTCGCTACAACACCACTTTCCATTTTTGAATTGATGTTTAGCTTCTTGACCACAACCATACTCACATATTTTCATTCACTTAACCCTTTAATGTATGTAACCAGTTTATTCATATTTTTACGTCTATCACCAATCTCTTCTACTTTCATTCTTGCACGTTTACCCATCTCACGTCTCATTTCTCTATCTAAATATAATTTTTCAATATTAGCAAAGAATGATTCAAAATCATTTTTAGATACATAACCAGATATACCATCCATTAGATAATCATGTGTTCCTGATAAAGGAGCATCAACTCCAACAACAGGGCATTCAGTCATCATTGCTTCAGCAGGAGGCATATGTAAACCTTCTTGAATTGCAGGGGATAACCAAACATCAATAGAATTATATAGATATAATTTTGCATCTATGGTTGGTCTGTGCATAAAATTATCAGCAATCCCTTGTGGCATCATTGTATTCCCAAACATCCATAATTGAACATTTGAATATTTGCTTTTTAATAATTGATATGCATCAATAACCCACTTGGTTCTTTTGATTGGTTCATGTTTTCCTGATGTAAATAATCCACCGAGAACAAATTTTTTCTTGTTTCTTGAATTGGTACAATAAAGGTCTTTTAGGTCATAACCAGGTCTTATAATTTTAGATTTAAAGTTATATTCTTTTAATCTTTGTTTCAAACCTAAGCTATTGACAAGTTTTACAGTAGGTGCAGATAATATTTTGCTGACAATTTTCTTCGGTGGATATTGCCATGTTTCCCATCCACGAATCCAATGTGCTTTAATTCCACAACGATCAGGCGCACTAACCGTCTTTGCAACGGATTTATAACCAGTTGCCATAATCAAATCAGCACTAGGGATATCATCATCATGTTGAGTAACAATATGCTCACATTCTAATTGCGCCCATGTATGTTTATTTTTACCACCATCAATAAAATAAACTTCATGACCCATTTCCTGTAGTTCATTACCAGATTTGATTAACGTCAGTGACCCTCCGTTATTGCCCAAACCTACATTTCTTAAATCAAATAATATTTTCATATTTCTCTATCCCCTTCTCAATATCGTCCTCTATTATAACTGGCACCTTTAATGGATTAAGTAAATGGATATCGTCTTCAGACATTTTATTATCTACACAAATTAGCGGTTTATTTAATAATATTGCTAATCTAGATATATCAGAGTCTAAATTTCCGACCACAAATCTACATATTTTCAACAGTTCAATTGCAGTTCCTAAAGGAGTTGAATCATAATTATTTATTTTGTCTGCTATTTGTTGTGTCAAATCTGACATATTGATACCTTCTGGTATATCAAATCTAGAAATTATATTATTATCAATTATAAAATTATTTCTTTTAATAAGTCGTTTTGCAATATGCCTATTTTTTTCTCTTGCCTTGAAATCATAATCCATCAATCTTCTTGGAAATTGCCATTTTAATTTATATCTCCAAAGACTTACATCTGGATAAACATGTTTAATTATTTGAAATCTTCTTTTATATTTTGATGCAAATACTCTAGCAATTCTATTATAATCTTTAGTCATTAAAGAATCTATTTTGAAACAATCTTTTTCAAGAACAGCATCATTTGGTATTCTTAATGGAACTAAAATGTCCGCATATTCCCCATATAAATCAAAACGTTCTGGTCTAGTAAATACAACCAATGGAATATCTGGGTGTTCTTTTTTTATGTTTATTGCATATGGCGCAAAACGATAGTACTCCCAAGATAATTCTCCAACAAAAGGACCGAATAAATATACAGGTTTTTTCATTTAGCCCTCTTTAGGAACATCTTGAGGTGTTTGTGAATCTTTTAATGCTTTTGTTAAACTATCAACCTGTTCCTGTAATTTTCTGATCTCAATTGTGGCTGCTCCAATTATTCCTCTAACATCCGCAATTGGTACTCCTGGATTCTCATTTTTATATGCCATTTCTGTTAGAATGTATTTGATCTTTTCGATTTTCTTTTTGTTTAATTGTAACCATTCATTTGATTCGTATGCCATTTTATGCTCCTTTTTTTGATAAAAGTTTTTTAAATCTTTTAAATATTACTTGTGGTTCTATATTATATCTTCTATTCTCTATAAATGTAATTGGTGTGTTTTTTACATTATATGTAATTGTATGTAATCTTTTTTGGCATCCGAACTCCAATACCTCAACTCCATATAATAACGAAATATTTGGTATAGCACTTTGTGATCCAAATGTAAACACACTATTTTCTAATATTACCAATAACCTACCAACCAAAGATGATTTGTCTGTTGTTGGCATATCATTCATGTCTAAAAATCTTTTCTTCTTATCTGGAATATATTCACCTGGTTTTCCACATATTATAAAATTAAATCTATTCATTAATTGATTATTGTTTGCTAATAGATCGTAAAATTCATTCCACTTACCCCAATTACGTTTAAACCCTTTTCTAAAGCGTGGTGAAATTACAACATTTGATTTTCCATTATTTGGTAAAAACTTTTTAACTATTGTATAATTTTCGTCTCTCGGACTATAATTATATAACATCAATCTTTGAGGGAATTGATTCTTTTTTACAAATTGACCTTTTGAAACATTCGGATATATATGTTCAATGATATTATATTTCTCTTTATATTTGTCATAAAATTGTTTTGCCAACTCTTTTACTTTACCTACTCCGAAACCAATTAATCGAAAACATTCAGGCATCTTTTCAACATAATCACCATCTATTTTTAATGGTATTAATATATCAGCATATTTGCCATATAAATCAAATCGATCTTCCCTCGTTAATATTATATATTTAACATCTTTATTTTTGTATTTTCTAGCTCTCATTGCCGGAAGCATCGGGGCGAAACGACCTGCCTCCCAATAAAATTCTCCAACAAATGGCCCCATCAACACAGCATCTTGTTTTTCCATAGTAACTTACCAATCCTTAATGAGTAATTGATCGTTCACAATATTTTTATAAAACGTCTTAAAATCCATTGAATCAATTCTTTCCTCAGCTTTTTCAAATTTAATTAATTCTTCTTTATTTTTCTTACCTCTATTTCTTGTCAATTTATTACAAACAGATCCAGCTTGTTTACCACAATGAACTCCTAACTTTTTATTCACACCCATAATATATGGTTTGCCTGCAGATGCTCTAGTTAATAACCTCCAATATTGTTGATCGTGTTTTTTGTCATGACCAACTAATTGTCTTAAATTTAAATAACCAACATCAGTAAAAAAGTTTGGTCTAACTGACCATAGTCCAGACCCACCGAGAGTACCAACCCTACCGATTAAATCTGAATTTATTTTATGACTTTCTTTTTTAGATTTTATTCCACCAGGCAACTGCCCAATAACTTTTACATGTCTCAATTTTTTCTTGGCTACATAATCCCATGCTTTTTTCAATGTTACATCCCAACCAGGTGTCATTATAATATCATTATCAAGCATCAGCAAAAAATCATAACTATCTTTCTTTGGATCTTGTTCATGTTGTAATCCAAAGAAATTACAAGTACTTGCTTTTGAAAAAGCATTAAATGTAGATGCTTCTGATGTAAATGTTACCTGACTAATTAACTTTCGATTATATAGCTCATGAAAAAACATAAAATGTTCTTCAAGTCTATAATTGCTAGCATTATCATAAACATAAATACTATGAGGAAGCTCCGAATGTAGTATTAATGATTCTATGCATTTTTTTGTAATTGCAAGTCTATTTCTGACTGTAATAAATATCTTAATCATTTAAAAATTCCTCTATTTTATCGATTAATTTTGGTATATCTATATTGTCATAACATGGACTAAAACCATCAGCCGCTGCTTTAGGACATGGTTCATGAGAATGAAGGTAACATGGAGCACACTCTTTTGGTGCATCAATCCATGCTGATTTTGGATATGTTTTTAATCGAATATAACCAGGGAATGGACCAAAAATGCCATAACAAGGAACTCCTAATGATGCCGCTATATGACTAAACGCTGAATCTGTTGTTAATGTCATTTTTGCAAATTTTGTTATTGCGATACTGTAATCTAAACTTTTTGAATATTGACAATAATTGAATACCTTTTCGGGTTGTTTAACACTTTTAATAAAATTATCAATGTTTTCAGTTTGACGTGGATTATCAGTCAAAACAATATTATGACCCTTTTCAGTTAATTCATCTATAACTTTAGTCCAAAACTCAGGTCGTGGTGTTCTAATTGGGGAACTTGCCCTCAACTGCATTAGGATATATGAATCGTTTTGTAGATTCCATTTTTCAAGTTGTTTCATACATTCATCAATCATTTCAACTTTTGGTTCTTGTTTGGGTACTAATAGACTATCAGGTAAATTCAATCCTAACCATTTTGAAAATAGATTATATGCGTTAGTAACTTCTGCTTCACGACAACGTTCAATAACACCTTCAAATAACAAATGATAATCAGATGAATGTAAATGTTTTGCCTCAAAAGGAAGGTCTAACAATTCATCTACACAATCCCAATTTTCAACCATTGCTTGATATTGCGGACCGCAGGCAAATTTTATTGTACAATCATATTTGGATTTTAAATAATCTAGGTTGGGTTTAATGAATAATAAATCCCCAATACCACCAGTTCGAAATACAAGAATTGTTTTTCCATCTAGTGGTTGACCTGTGTATGGTCTATATGAATTGATGAATTTAGTTTTTGCTGGTTTCAAAATCTTATGATTTTTTTGTCCAGCTTTAGTATGTAATTGTTGGTATACTCCCAAACCCATTACATACTTATGTTTTTTATGTAGATATTGTTTTTTAAACCAGTTTTGCATAAATCCTACAGTTTTCACAGCTTCGGCAATTATAATACCAGGTGGTGATTCTCTAAGTTCTTCAATATTATTCACCATTACAATTTGATCTCTTTTGATACCCATCTCACGCATTTTCGCTGGTGAGACAGGTACCGTATTTTTAGGAGGTATTACATCTTGTTTCCATTCAGTTGCTTGATTCGCCATATTCACGACATCCTTTCGTTTATTAAATTAAATTTGGGAAAGATTCTGCTACAGTTTTTCCTTTTTCCTTTTTCCATCTAGCACTTACTTTAGTAAAGAATGAACTTTTTTGATCATGTGACATCTGACCAATACTTGAAACGCCTTCTTCATCCATCATTCTTTTGAAAAATTTTTGATATTCGCCTTTTTCATTGATTGATAAAATTGATTCTAATTGACTTCCGATGCCACCATCACGAACATAGTCATCATCAGGTACTTCACCCAATCCATCTTCGTCTTGAGGTCCTGGTGGATATTCATTATTAATATCTTCAGGATCACCATAACCAGCAATATCTTGATGAACATTTGTTAGTTCTTCTTCTGCTCTTTCATCTGGTGTATTTTTTGTAGCATTGGGTTCACCAACACCTAAAGAATCAACAATCATATCAACTGACTTTTCTATTTTTGTTTTCTCAGGAAAGTCTGCTGCAAACATTTCAGATTGACCTTTGCCTCTCATTGGTTCCCCAATTGGTCCTTTACCTTTACCTTTACCAAGACCACGACCCTGACCTTTCTGTCCCGCCGGGACACATTTCTTTTGGATCTTTCACCATCTATAACCTTCTGGACATTTTTGAACTTCAAGTGTCATATCAACTAATTTGTTTATTGTATCGTATTTAGACATCTTTATTTTCTCCCTGCCAATTTTGCTTTGTATTTATCTTGCTCTCTTTTTAACTCAGCAATTCTTCTATCAATACGAGTTATTCTATTATTCCATGCATCGGCTGTTGATCTAATAGAATCAGCACAACCTCTTGGATTTTTAGCTTTATTACAATATCCTGTTAATCCTCTAACTTTACCAAGAGCATCTTGAGCTGAATCTCGTTTACAATATTCTTTACATAGCTCTCTACTAAATTTATCTGTATTGTTTTGACATCTTCGTTCATAACAATCAGTCCATCCAACATTTGCTTCACCTTTAATTTTAGCAGTAGCCATCGATGGGCTAAAAAATTGCTCGTTTAATACAGCAATATCGACTAATTGCTCCATTAACTCAATTTGTTTTTGCGTTGCCATGATGTTATTATTCCTATTACTTCCCTTTTACATCAGCAATAGTCCTTACTAATAAACCATTAGAGACTGCGGTTAAAGGATTCTTCGCAGCCCTAATTTCAGATACTTCAAAAGGAAGTTCGTAATTTGATATTATATTTTTAAACAGTTCAACAAAACCATCGGGCATACTGGTGCCACCTGAAATAATAATTGGGATCTCTTCATCTACTTCAATATCTACTTTTTCATCAAATTCTTCAATAATTTTTTTGACTGTATATTCAATAAGAGCTTTATGATAATAATATAAAGCTTCTAAAACTCTTCTTGTTTTTTTATTTTTAATAGTCACTTCACCTGTTAATTTCATATATTTTTCTTTTAAATTTGTGACTCTATTTGGTATCATTGCAAGTGCTTCTGAAACTTGTTTATCAATCCAGTCACCTGATCTTGCCGTTGAAAATGTATGTGCTTCAATTCCTTTATATGAAATTGCTACATTAGCCATTCCAGCACCAAAACTAATTCCAATACCACTAAAATTTTCTTTAGCACACTCCGAATATATGATTGCCATTGCTTCATTAACTGATGTATGATTAACACCCAATGTATTTAAAATTCTTGAAAATACATTTTCATGATATGTTACTGATCTACCTTCATCAATTGCTTGAGCTGGTATAGAGTATGAACAATACACATCTTTATTCTTAGTGTCACCAATTAAATCATTTAACATTAATGTCAATACATCAATAGCAGCTACTTCTTTAGGTGAAATTAAACCACGTTCCATCGGTCTTGAAACAGCTTGTCCAAATAAATTTGCAAATTCAAATGCATCAGAACCAACAATAAAAACATCACCATCGTCACTTGTAACATAACTAATATCAGTTAATTTATTAATACTAATATCATCCTTATCCACCGGAAGAAAAACATTTCGAGTAACCTTAACTTCATCACTATCCGATCTTGAACACACAAGATGCATTGTACCTACATCCAACCCCACACAAACGGTTGCATCTTTTTTAGTTGTCTTTCTTTTTGGTTTTTCTTCAACTACCATGTCTTTCACTATATCTTCAGACATCACTTTCCTCCATTCTTAGTCAAACTAGATAATAAATCAACTGCATTATCAATATCTTCTTTTGATGCTTTTTCTAATGTTGCAGATGATTTGCCTTTAATTTGCATTTCACTTACATCAATAGTTGGAATAAACTGATCTTCCATTTCTTCTATTATCGGATGTTTGTTATTGTTTATATTATTTGGTTCAACACGACTACCTAATTTCAACATCCTCTCAATTCGTGATAGTCTATTTGTAATTTGTTCCGAATTTTTGCTATTATGACTCTCTTTTTTTGAAAGTAATGCTAGCATCATTCCTTCTAATCTATCCAATTTATCTGAATAGTCAGTTGTTTTTTGTTTTTTATTAGGCGTTATATCATCATTAGATAATTTTTTAATAGTTTCTCCTGTATCAGATACTGAATATAACTCGTAATCATTTACTCCACAACTATGTAAAGTCTGTATTAATATTGAGATCTTTATTTTTGATACATCAACTTTAGCTGGAGTTCGAAAAGGAGGCATTCCAGGCAATGTTACATACATACCCTTTTCTTTTATTACAAGTTTTAGTCTTTTCATTTTAACCTTTTTTAAGTTGAGTTGCTCTCTGAAAACTTAATTTTTTCACAGCATTTGCTTGGTTTATTTTTGATTTTAGTGTAGTTTTACATTTTTCAGGGTTTTTTGCCTTTGAACATTTATTTATAGCACTTGTTAATTTCTTTACTTCAGCTTCTTTTGCTCTAGCTTTTGCTTGCAACATACATATAGTTTTTTCTTTTCCTGGTAACCCTTTACATTGTTTTGCTAGTTTTGAAAAATTGCTTTGAAAAAAATCATATGCCATCTTAGCCATCATCGTTCCAAAATAAGCTTTCATTATCATAGGGTAAGATTCATCTAAATAATTTAAATATTCATCTACTTGCTGCATTTTTGGATCATTATCTGGATATGAAACAATTGATCTTTCAGAATTTAAAACCTTTTCAAGCGTCTTTTTTTGTTCAGGCATTACCATTAACTCCACCTCCCCGATCTCAGATACCCATTTAAAACTATCATGTTCTTTAGATAGTTTAACTTTTTGATCTGGATCATTTAACATACATAAATAATTATGACAAAATGTTTTTCTAGTGCCATTATCTGCTAAATATTCAATAACATCAATTTTCGCAACAGGTTTTACATCTAAACCAGTTTCTTCTTTAACCTCTCGTTTCAAACAATGAATTAAATTTTCTCCAACTGGTTTATCACATTTTCCTCTCGGAAACTCCCAATGTAATGGCCAATGATCATCTGCTGCTCTTTGGATTAATAAAACATTCCTTCTATTATTATCCCCCATTCGTACTATAACTCCAGCAGAGGCATTCATTTTTTTTACAACTTTCGTTTCATCTGCCATAATTGATTCTAATTTATTTTTTAAATTCATTATTATTTCCTCTATAAATCAATTCGTTCATAATAAAATAACTCTAACATCCAACCTGCTTTCAAATAAACATTTTTTGGATCAGCCGTTTTAATAGTCATAATTGATTCATATACATTGGGTGATATTAATTCTGTTTCAACAATATAATGATCTCCATAATCTAATTGGCCATCATTTGAATTCACAATTAATAGTTTTAAATCCTCTACAAAAGTAACATTTCCAGTAGAATCCTCAATCAATTCGCCAACAACTTCTGGTAATATAAAGGATATATTAGATGTTGAATCTATTTCTGTTTGTGTTACTTCGTGAAAATAACGACAACTATAAACATAATCTCCAACAAATTCAACATCAGCAGTTGAATCACATGGATTTACTGTTACTCTACTATTAGATGTTTCATCAAGACCTAATTCCCATGAAACATCATATAACCATCTATTTACAGGTGGTTCATAATCATTGTTAACAGAAAATGTGGAACCATATCGAATTTCCACATCGGCTGCTAATGCAAGATAGTCAGATTGTAATACAAAATAATTTGGTATTTCTACTTCATAATTAATTGTTGCAGTTAATCTCCAATCTGCTAATCTATCAGCTCCACCATAACGTTGACTTCCATCACCCAAACTCACCATTGAAATTTGAGGTTTTATCCTACATGGTATAACAATTTCATTTTGTGCTGTTGAGCGAACAAGTTGTTCTGTTGCGCCTGCTTTTTCCCAATCCATTTTATATGTCAAACCAGTGTATTCATTTGTATATGTATAGTCTAATAATTCTTCTGGTATGATAATAAATGATGAAAAAAATCTTGGATATATAATTCTATCACGACCACCAAAAATATTGATGAATAACATTCTGACATCACAATATTCATAATAACTATTAAGAAGCATTAACAACTCAACTTCACCTTTCATTCTCATGAATGAAACTGTTGCTAATAATTGTTCATCTTGATATACTGGATTAAATAATCTCTTATTAAAACCATAAGCTAGATTAGGAAATCTCCATAACTGTTTTCCGCCTGATGAGGCGTCTGCATTTTCAAATTCACCCGATGGATTTAGAATCAATGCAGGTAATAATGGTTTATCGGTCTCCCTTTCATACTGCTGACATTTTTCTAAATATTCTACCGCTTTATCATATGTACCAACAACAGTATATTCAAAACGTGGATATAAATATGTACTGAAATAATCAAGAAGGTCATCGAAAAAATGTGCATATACGTTATGTATAAAATGATATCTCCAGCGTGTTTGTATTTCATTTACATTGTTGGTTACAGGTTTTGGGTGTTTGTAATGACAGTTATGCTCTGTTATTCGAGACATTTATAAGTCTCCTATAGTGATCTTAAATAGTTTTCTAACAATTTACCATCTTTGAATTTTACTATTCTTTTATTTAATTTAATCTTATTAATATAAAATGCTCCATCTCCATCAATACCAAATGATTCTTCACCATCAGATTTCGGATCAACTACTACTTCAAATGAATGTCCTGGAGCAGCTAATTTTCTAATATATTCCAAAAGATATAATAATTGATTATCAGGATCTCTAACATCAATTTCAATTAAATTTCTATAGTCATCTCCTAAACTCATGATTACTCCTCTTCATCTAATTTAATGATTTCATCAGATGGATGCCTTACTTCTAAACTAATTCTACTTTCTTTACTTTCTAAATGATAATCATCTAATGTTGTCAAAGCAGGAGTTGTTGCAATTTGAAGTCCACTGGTTCTGACAATCTTCTTCCCTAAACGTTTAACGATGTTATGACGTTCAGTTAAAATAAAAATATATTCATTTAGATATGAATTGATTGTAAAGCCGTATATGTTTAATAAATCATATACAGCTTTATCATATAAATCAACTTTGGCTAATGTTATTGTTTCATTAAACACAAAAGATAAATCCCCTGAATATTCAGGTTTTATTTTTTCAAATTGATTTGAAATGTCTAGTGTG
>Ga0180434_10006931_pt1 | contig 12904 bp, 9 predicted proteins | sample SS_ome_7_FD_132453 | JGI IMG/M metagenome (GOLD analysis project Ga0180434, IMG submission 132453) | Hypersaline lake sediment archaeal communities from the Salton Sea, California, USA - SS_1_D_2 metaG | ecosystem: Environmental > Aquatic > Non-marine Saline and Alkaline > Hypersaline > Sediment... | reverse complement strand
TGTCGCACCGATCCGGTGACGATGTCGAGAAATGTATGGGCGTTCTCGGCCACAGCTTTACCGCGCTGATCGTTGAGAACCTGTTTCAGGAAGATATAAACGTGACTGGTGGCGGTGTCGATTTGGAACGCGGGTTGTGTATCAGTCACGATCGCACCGGAATAGTAAGGCGAGTGGGTTCGGCCCCTCTGGTCATAATTTCTATCTGAGGTTCTGACTGAATTCTTCCTGATTCCCGGGCTGCGATATCCCGTTCGCCGAAAAAGTCCATGACAGTGGAAACGTCTTCAGGAGATACCGCCAAAAGCATGCCGCAGCCCATATTCCACAACCGGTACGCCTCCCGCTCAGGGACGGAACCGAGACGCTGGAGCTTAAGCATACAGTCATGTGGTTCCATCAGAGCGTCAAGAACGGCTCCCACTGATGCGGGAGCGAGAACGCGTCTGAGGTTGTCGGCTATTCCTCCACCGGTGATATGGGCGATACCATTGACCGGCACATTTCTTTCCAACAGGTCCGATATGGCGCGGGCATAGATGCGAGACGGAGTCAACAGAACCGTTCCCCAGGTTTCGGTCCCGGCATAAACGGTTTCATGCCACTGGAGACCATAGGCGGATTCCAGAATGCCTCGAATCTTTGAGAACCCGTTGCTCCTGAAGCCCGCGCTTTCGAGTGCAATGAGCCGGTCTCCGGGTCGGATGCGGCGCCCGTCGATGGGTTTTCTCCCGGGGGACAGTACACCAAAACCTGTGGCGCACCAGTTGAAATGCATGCCGTCACCGTAGCCACCGATGCGGGAACCGAGTTCGGCGATCTCTCCTCCCGTGATTATGACGTCAGCCTCACGAGCGGCATCGTGGAGACCATGCATGAGGTGATCCACAACCGTCTCGTCCAGAAAATCAACATCGAGTATATTTGAAATGCCCACCGGTTCCATTCCAATGGACGCAAGATCGTCGAGTACCATGGCGAGGAGATCGAAACCGAGGCTGTCATACCGTTTCATTCGCTCGGCACATTCGATCTTCGTCCCGATCCCGTCTGAGGATACTCCTATTGACAGATCACCGAATGAAAGAGTGTTGGCAAATGATCCGTCGAGGTCCCGAGAAGGTATTCCCATGCGTCCGGTACGATTGGAGAAGCTCTTTTTTGCCCATGAAAACGCGATATGAGAGCAGCTATTGCCTCTCTCGGTATCTATTCCGCTCTGTCGGTTCATGGAAGTGCTCTCCTGAAAATAACATGACTTCTGTCCGCACCGGTGGAGACGAGATCCACCGGCATGTTCAGATGCTCCTCAATGAATTGCAGATAGTCCCGGCATCGTGCTGGAAGGCTCTCATACTCCGTTATGCCTTCGATTGATTCACTCCACCCCTCCAGATCGCTATATACCGGCGAACCATTCGAGCTCCGATCGATGGCCACACGCAGCGGGGATATCCCGGTGAGACAGTCGAGCTTCGTCAGAGCGACATAGTTGAAGCCATTGGTAAGAAAGGCTCGTTTCAGGAGGGGTATATCGAGCCATCCACACCGACGCGGACGTCCCGTGGTCGCGCCGAATTCATTTCCCTGTTTCCGCAGTGATTCGGCACGGACCTCGCTCAATTCTGTGGGGAACGGTCCTTCACCCACCCGGGTTGTGTACGCTTTCACTACTGCGATACGGGTAGTGAAATCAACGTAGACACCGGTACCGGTAAAGGCCCCTCCTATTGTTGTATTGGATGAGGTGACGTATGGAAATGTGCCGTGATCTATATCAAGAAGCGTACCCTGGGCACCCTCGAAGAGAATGCGTTGGTCCGATCTGGCGGCACCGGCAATCTCGCGGGTGGTATCACAGATAAACGGCCTGATCGCATCACATACTTCAAGTATCCGTTGCCGGGAGGAATCGAAGTTCCAGTCAATACTATCATAGTTCCGCATGTGATTCCGGTACGTCTCCATCCGTTGGATAAGATCATCCTCAACAGTGCCGTTCATGATTGATTCAAGCCGTATGCCGCATCGATTGATCTTGTCACTGTAGCAGGGACCGATGCCCCTCCCGGTTGTGCCTATTTTCGTGTTTTCACGGATATCGACGTTTCGATGAAACGGCGTAACCATATGAGCGTGATGAGAAATGCCGAGATTATCGGGAGTGACTTCAATTCCCGCGGCTTCAAGTTCTGAGATCTCTTCATGAAGGCGTATGGGATCAACAACGCAGCCGTTCCCGATTATATTTCGAGTGTGTGGATACAGTATACCTGAAGGAACGTGATGAAGAATGACTTTCTTGTTCTGAAACACAACCGTATGACCGGCATTGGCTCCGCCCTGGAAACGGATGACCATATCCATGGCGGCCGCGAGTATGTCAACGACTTTCCCCTTCCCCTCGTCGCCCCACTGTGATCCCAGGATTATGGTGTTAGGCATGCTACACTCCCCATTTCACGGAACGATACTTCCCGTCGCTGCCGGGGAGATATATGTCATGAACCTGGCCTTCTCTTATGGACAGAGCTGATACAAGCTCAAGTTCTGCTCGCTCGTGGAGTTCCTGAACGGTACGGACGCCACACGACGACATGGCGGCTCGTATCTTATTGAGGGTTTCCTCCATATTGTCCCGTAGCTTGCCTGCGTACTCGACGAATCCTTCAACGCCCTCCACGAAGTTGGCGTGGTGATACCGTTTGGCTTTCCATTCCCGGGCTCTGGATGATCCCTCGCCCCAGTAGGGCTTCATAACGCGATTATTGATCCTGACCCGTTCCGTGGGGGATTCCTCCATACGCGCGAAGTACCGGCCCATCATGACGTAGTCTGCTCCGAGCGCCAATGCTACGACGATATCCTTTGCAGTCACTATTCCCCCGTCGGCGATAACGGGAATGTACCGGCCGGTCCGGACATGATACTGGTCTCTTGTTTCCACGACCTTGATTATGGCCGTGGCAAGCCCTCTTCCGGTCCCCTTCTGTTCCTGGGTAATACAGATCGATCCTCCGCCCATGCCGACCTTGATTGCCTGTGCCCCGGCGTCCACGAGGCAGGTAAAGCCGTCACCCGTGATCACGTTTCCTCCAATGACGGGGAGATCCGGATGGTTCTCGCGAATCCACTGGATTGTTCGTTTCTGGAATACGGAGTATCCATCCGAGGAATCAACGGCTACGACATCGACACCAGCATCAACAAGGGCGGGGACGCGATCCTCATAGTCATGAGTATTGATCGCGGCCGCGGCCATGAGTCGTTTAGCGGTATCAACCAGTTCGTATGGATTGTCCAGGTGATCACGGATATCCTTTCGAAACACCAGATATTTCAAACGGTCATGTTCATCAACAACAGGAAGAACGGGTTGATGACTGTCCATGAGAAGGATGTTTGCTTCATTCAACTCTTCCACTCCGGCGCCGACAACGATACGATTCCGGGGTATCATTCTTTCACTGACGGGCATGGCACCGTGCCGTGAAACGTCGTAGTCATTCTTTGTCATGAGACCCATGAGCGTGCCGTCCGTAGAAACAACGGGAAATGTCGAAAACCCCTTTGCCGTGGATATATCATGGAGATCGCTGATGCGAGTGTCCGGGGAAACAGTCTCCGGTTCAACAAAACCCGCCTTGTGTCGTTTCACCGATCGTATCATCCCCGCCTGGGCCTCAATAGGTTGTGAACAGTATATAAAAGCCACGCCACCGAGCTTCGCCAGTTCAATGGCCATGGTTACTCCCGAAACCGATTGCATGGCAGCGGCAACGATGGGTGTGTTGAGAAAACGCGTATCCAATTCCCGTTCAGTAAAAACGAGGGGCGCCTGAAGGGAGATCTCTGAAATAACGGTCTCCCTCGTTGTTTCCCCGGGAAGGAGCCGAAACTCCATGAGCGTTCGCGACGGCTCATAGATTACATTCTTCGCCATGATACCCCCGGTTTGATGTCGCAGTATGACCCCACCGTGTAGCCCCGTGGGAATCATACTCCAATATTCACTCTATTATCCGCCGATTCGTCACAAGAAATAATTACGTGGAAAACGACGTATTCGTCGCTTAGAAGGTTTTTGCACGAACTCCCGATACGACGTTTTACCGAATCCGTACCACACGGGTGACTCCGGCCCACGTCGGGGTTATAGCTTAGCCTGTTTTGGTTGACGCGTCAAGGTTGGAGATTGTCATAAAAATGCCCTTTGATTATATGATTCGCTAGTACGGGTGCGGATACTCCGTGAGATGATGCGGGAACGCACCGAGATGGAAGCTGGGAACAGAACGATGCGGAGTGACAATGACATGGATGAGAAGAAGACCGCCCGGTTGAATGGATCGGTCCTCGGGCCGGTGGTTGGCATTGCAGGCGTCGTCATTCATAACGGTTCATTACTTCTCATTCAACGTGGGAGCAATCCGGGATATGGAATGTGGAGTATTCCCGGGGGAAAATTGGAGTTCGGTGAATCCCTTCGCCATGGAGTGGAGCGTGAAATACGGGAAGAATGCGGGATTGATGTTCAAGCCGGTGATGTTTTGGGAGTATTTGACCTTATTGAACATGATGATGATGGTTCCATCGCCTTCCATTACGTGCTCATAGATCTCGAGGCTCGCTATCGCGGTGGCGAGATACGCGCGGGATCGGATGCATCGGATGTTCGGTGGGTTCCCCTTCGGGAGGTACATTTGTTACCTCTTTCGCATCGTTTGTCTGAATTCATTGAAACGCTTATTGAGCGGTTCGGAGATGAATAGGCGTATGCGTACGATCCTGATTCGCTTCGTGAATCAATGCCCGGATCCCTTCCACGGATTCTCCACGACCGCGTAACAGCGAAATGATGGCTCGTTCGTGTCGATACTCGGAATTGATTCAGAGGTGCAGCATGGTGGAATACCTGCGCACATCGGGGAGGTGACAAGATGCATCTTCGCATAACGATCTCAGTAGTCCTGCTTCTGTTATCGAGTCAGTGCTGGTCAATGGGCAATCTCGTCATAATCGGAGGGGGATCACGCCCGCCGGAGATGATCAGGCTCATGGCCGGGCTTGCCGGCGGTGAGGATGCCAACCTCATCATAATACCCACGGCCAGTTCCGAACCGGAGGATGTCGCGACCTACCAGGCGGCCCAGTTTACAGAATATGGATGCGGCGCGGTTTCATATATCCTCCCAACGGTTGAGACCGCGGATTCGGAAAGCCTCGCAGCCATCGTCAGAAATGCGTCAGGTGTCTTTTTTTCCGGCGGGGATCAGAGACGCCTCACGCAGGTGTTACTCGGTAGCGCGGTATTGGAAGAAATCAGAGCCCTCTATGAGAGAGGCGGTCTCGTTGCCGGTACCAGCGCGGGAGCCGCCGTTATGAGCGATACGATGATTACCGGTGATGAACGGAAATACCCCGAGTCGGACGATTCCTTCTCGACAATAGAAGCAGATAATATCATTACCACTCCGGGATTCGGTTTTATATCCGGCGTGGTGGTTGATCAACACTTCGTCGCCCGGAAGCGATACAACCGGATGATCAGCCTCATGCTCGAACACCCCGAACTCCGGGGTATCGGTATTGATGAATCAACGGCGATATGGGTGAAACCCGATTCGACTCTCGAGGTTGTGGGGGAATCCTGCGTCGTTTTATTCGATCCGACATCAGCCCAGATTGAGGTGCGAGACGATCAGATGCTCGGTGTCGACAACCTGATGCTCGATGTTCTGCTACCCGGGGAGCGGGTTGACCTGAGGACGTGGGAGGTCTTGCGATGAGTACATCTACGGTCAAAGCGCCCAATACGATACTCATCATCAGTTGCCTCATCGTATTCACCGCAATCATGACATGGATCGTTCCCGGCGGTGAGTATGAACGCGTTTTGATCGACGGGCGGGAACGGGTTGAACCCGGTTCATTTTCCTATATCGACAGCGATCCACAGAGTGTTTTCGATATACTCACCGCCCCGATAAGAGGTTTTGTAGATGCCGCGCTTATCATAGGATTCGTCCTTATCGTGGGCGGTTCATTCGGTATACTCCAGCAGACCGGTGCCATCGAATCGGCAATCCGGGGTATCGCACGGGCGCATACACGTCATCGCGTGGTCAGAGTCCTGCTCATCCCCATATTCATGATTATCTTTTCCCTCGCCGGTTCCGTTTTCGGCATGTCGGAGGAAGTTATCCCCTTCGTGCTCATTTTCGTCCCCATGGCTCTTGCGCTGGGGTATGATTCAATAGTCGGCGTGGCTATTCCTTTCGTTGGCGCCGGGGCCGGATTCGCCGGAGCATTTCTCAACCCGTTCACCATCGGTATCGCCCAGGGTATCGCCGGCCTGCGGCTGTTTTCCGGGCTCGAGTACCGGGTGATTGCCTGGGTGGTGACCACCACGATTGCAATACTGTTTGTTATACGTTATGCCGCGAAAGTGAAAACAACGCCGGAAGCAAGCCCGACATTTGCCATGGATGAAGAAAAACGAACACATATCAGAATCGATCTGGATGGAGAATCACTCGACCTCCGCCACCGGCTCGTGCTTCTCACCTTCGGTCTGGCCATGGGGATTCTTGTGTTCGGCGTGCTTAAATATAAATGGTATATCGAGGAGATCGCCGCGCTTTTCCTCGGGGCGGGAGTTCTCATCGGGGCGGTGGGCGGTTTGAAACCCGGTGCTGTAACAGACTCATTTCTTCAAGGAGCGAAGGATCTCATGAGTACGGCCATCATCATAGGGCTGGCCCGGGCAATACTCATTGTGGCTGAGCAGGGCCGTATCATTGATACCATGCTCCATGCGCTCTCCTCGGTAATTGGCATCGTCCATCCCATCATCTCTTCACAGCTCATGTTCATCGTGCAAACCCTCATCAATTTCTTTGTTCCGTCGGGCAGTGGTCAGGCGGCCCTGACCATGCCCGTGATGGCACCGCTCTCAGACCTGGTGGGTGTAAGCAGGCAGACCGCTGTTCTCGCCTATCAGTTCGGGGATGGATTCAGCAATATGATCATACCTACATCGGCGGTTACAATCGGTGTTCTCACCCTGGCGAAAATACCATGGGAACGATGGGCGCGGTGGATTCTCCCCCTGGAGATTCTTTTCCTGATTATGGGATGTCTGCTGCTGATTCCCCCGTACTTCATGCAGTGGTAGAAATTTGACAAAAAATATAGTAATATAGTAGTGCAGTCGAGGACGCACGTGATCGATACGGGATCGATCATCGTCGTCCGTATTCACAGGGAGGTCTTCATGATGTATCGGCTGATCGCAGCAGTTTGTGTCCTTTCAGCAGGAATCCTGCCAATGACCGCACAGGCGGATATAACCTTCGATGTGAGCGGGAATTCAGGATCCTTCTGGCTCCTTGACCCTGGAGGCAATGACCTCATCTACCGGATGACATTAAATCTCGGGATTACTGAAACCGATGTCCTTGACGTGGGGGACGCAACCGTTGTCCAATCACCGCAGGAGATAACAGAGCCCGAATTCGCTGAGCAGGAGACGGAGTGGGTCATAGAGTTCCTCGATGCGAATGAAAATCCTCTTGGCGTAACTGCAACCCATCGTATGTATGACTGGGCGGATGGAAATTATCTCATCCTGCGGTATTCCATCGCGAATGGCATGGCGAGTCCACTCGTTCCCCATGTGAGCGCGGAGATAATTCCGACTTTGGAAGGCTATGGCGAATATGGGGGTGAAACCAGCGATTATAATTCCGATGAAGACGTCGCATTCTTCCATGAGGCGGGGAGATATCTCGGATTCCGGTATCTCAATGTCCCCATCTTTTCATATCGTACACCGGGGTACGCTGATTTTGAAGACGCCGAAAACAATGAAACATTCCGATATACCGAAATGGCGAATCCTGAAAACAGCTCATTCCCCATAACCGATGGATATGGTCTCCTTGTTTTTGTCAATGCCGGCGAGCACGCGGCTGAGCCCGGGAATACTATCGATGTCTTTATCGCTATCGGATTCGGGACTGCCGAAGACGACATGGTGGAAGAGATCCTCGCTGCGGTTACCCGGTATGATGAATGGACCACAGGTGTGGAATTGGAAGGAATACAGGGAATTCCGGGGATCATTGAGCTCGGATCCATATATCCGAATCCATTTGCGGATCAAGCGACGATACCATTCACCCTAAACAGGCCCGCCACGGTTTCTCTTACCATGTATGACCTCGGTGGCCGGCTTTGTGCGTCATTGCTGAACGGCAGCCTCCAGGCGGGGATGTATGAGATGTCCTGGGACGGACGGGATGATCTCGGAACCATGCTTGAATCCGGTATATACCTCTGCGTACTCCACGCTGACGGATCTGCATGGACGGAGCGACAGATGATCCGTACGGTATTCATTCGATAAGAAAAGTATCAGCAAACGGAACCGCTGTCCCGCGGGCTCATCACCGGGAGGAACCTATGAACCGTTTTCTCATTACAGCTCTTATCCTCACTACAAGCATTACGGTGACGCAAGCCGGCACGACGGGTAAGATCTCTGGTCGCGTGACGAGTGAGGTCGGGGACCCGCTGGCTTCGGCGAATGTGGTTGTGCAGGGGACATCGCTGGGCGCAATGGCGGATATGGAGGGATACTTCTTTATTCTTAATGTCCCGCCGGGAACCTACCGAATTGCCGCCAGTTATATCGGATACGAGACGGTCATTCAAACAGATGTTTTGGTGCGAGTGGATCGTACCGTACAACTCGATTTTGTTTTAACACAGGAAGCGCTTGCCGTTGATGCGATTGTAATTACCGCCGAGCGTCCCGTTGTGGAGCGTGACATCACGTCCACGGTCAAGAATATCGGTGCTGACGAGATCGAATCCATACCGGTAACCACGGTGAGTGACGTACTCGAATTACAGACCGGCGTCGTACGTACCGGCGGAGCGCTGCATGTCCGAGGAGGCCGCTCGGGTGAGTTGGCGTACATGATCGACGGACACCGCATCGAAGATCCGGTAATGGGCGATGTTCCCACGGACATAAACAAGGATGCGGTCCAGCAGGTAGAACTCATCACGGGAACCTTCAATGCCGAATACGGGAATGCAATGTCCGGAGTAGTTAACATCGTTACCAAGGAGAATCTCTGGGATTATCAGGGGAACGTAACCTACCGGACAACGGCCCTGGGACTCGAGGAGGCAAGCGACAACCTTGGAGAGCAGTATGTGGAAGGGTATGTGAGCGGTCCCGTTCCCGGCGTAAAGGGCGCGGGATTTCTTCTTTCCGGGAGAATGATTCGTGAAGACAGCTACTTCCAATCTGGCGTTCTGGGGAGTGACGGGCAGCCCACCGGAGAACTTTCCGGTGAATCCTTCGGATATGACAACCGGAACAATGTCTTCGGTAAAATTATACTGCGGCCATTTGAAACGGGAAAGCTCTCATTCTCCTATAACTACGACGATCGGGAATGGCAGGGCTACGATCACGATTATAAATATATACCCGACAGCGCATACGTGCGGACGCGCGAAAGCAATCTCCTTTCCGCCGTGTTTACGCATACACCGTCGAATAATCTGTTCTATGAAATTCGTGGATCATTGTATGATTTCGATTTTCTCCAGAACTATGCGGGCTACGATTACACCGAATATTCCGCGGGCACCGGTGAACGTGACGACGACGATGAGTTCTATCTGAGCGCCGCAAATCAGGAGTATGAAGACGAGCACGTTCAGACCGTAACGGTGAAAGCAGATCTCAACTGGCAGGCAAACCGATTTCATCTCATCAAGGCCGGTGCCGAATTCAAACAGCACAATCTCGACTACTTCAGTATCTTCGGACCTACGCGGACCCAGGTGAATCAGTATATAGATGATTATGAGATCGAGCCGTATGAGGGCGCGTTTTATGTGCAGGACAAAGTTGAATTCGAGACGCTTATCGTGAACGCCGGTCTCCGTTTCGATTTCTATGATGCGAGCGTGGATACTTATGTGGAGGATCCGAACCGTCCTGACGAGAGCATCACGTCTTCGGAAACCAAGACGCAGTTCAGTCCACGCATCGGAGTATCGTACCCCGTAACCGAGAAAAGCGTGTTCCACTTCGCCTATGGTCATTTTTTCCAGCGGCCCAATTACGATGTCATGTACGAGGACCTGAGCAGAAAACTCACGGTGAGTTATCCACTCATAGGCGACCCGAATCTCGAGCCGGAGCAAACGATTTCCTATGAGTTCGGGCTCCATACGACATTTCTCGAGGGTACATCCGTCCAGACCACGGTATTCTCACGGAAGATCAGGAATCTGATCGGTGTGGTCTGGCAGTTCAAGGAAGAGGGGGTTCCCGTTCCCTACTCGTACTATACCAATGAAGATTTCGCCTATGTGAAAGGTTTTGAGATAAATTTCAGGGGACGGCGCGGTCCGCTGGGATTCGGGGCGAACTACACGTATCAGATAGCCGAGGGATCCAGTTCATCACAGGATTCCCGCTATCTTGGAGCACATGAGATAGCGGGGCGGCAGTCGCTTCAGTTCTATCCCCTGACGTTTGATCAGCGACACACGGTCAATGCACATGTTACTGCTTCTTTCGGCGAGGATGAAGGGCCGTTCGGTTTTCTCCCGGTGATCTTCCAGCACATGCGAACGGCGGTGCTTTTCGAATATGGAAGCGGATTACCCTACACGTACAATCCAACGAGAAGCCGGTATGAACCCGATCTGAACAATGCCCGGATGCCGGACGTGTACACATTCGATCTTGAGATAGATAAGCGACTCCTTACCGAGCCGTTGGATGTGGCACTCAATATAGAGATCTACAATCTTTTTGATCGTGAGAACGTTATTGATGTGTACAGTGTCACCGGAGAACCTGACTATTCCGGTCCGTTTACACCGTTCTCCAATGAATACGACAGTGATCCCGAAAACTACGGAAACCCGCGTACCATCTATTGTGGTCTGCGCATCGGCTTCTGACGGAGGAGAGAAACCATGAGAATAGCAGGAATCATCCTCATACATGTCCTCGTGGCTGTTCTGCTGCCGGCGAGTGCCGCGGACCGGGACCGTGACGCGGGGACGGTCGTCAATAGTGATGCATCGGTCATGGATGTCATCGACTTCGCAACCAATAATCTCGATATCAATAAAATCGGGCAGTTTGTCTGCAATCAGGGACGCTTCTATCCCTCAACCGGCGAGGTGGGAGTCACCGCGGAATGGCCCATCGGTTCAGGGCATGAACAGATGTACCGCATGAACGTGTTTGTGGGTATCCCGGGAAATGTCGTCCAGTCACGAAACAGCAGTGTTCGAGAATGGAACCCCCTTCCGGGATATCATAACGGTGACAGTGGATTTCTAGCGGTCAGCAATGACGAGGAAACATGGCCGCTGGACGGAAACAATCAGCCGTTCTGGCCTGTTCGTGACGCGGAGGGGAATCCGCATATTCTCTCGCAGCAGGATTCTTACGGCGTCTATGATGACGGGAACAATTCTCTCGGAGATCAGGATCCGTCGCAGTATCTGAACATCGAGATACACCAGAGTTCCTACGCGTGGAACACCGAACTCGATGCGGATTATATCATCTTCCAGTTCGATGTCGTGAATAACGGCGAACCGAAAGACAGTATGTACTTTACCCATTATACCGATTTTGACTGTGGCGGGTGGCGCGGCCTGGTGGAGTATGCCGACGACTTCGTCGAGTTCGAGCCGGATCGTCGGTTTTACTACCAGTACGATGCGGACAATGACACGGACAACTGGGAAGGCGATCCGTTTTTAATCGGCACGGTGATGCTCGAAACCCCCGAAATCAACGGTGAGGAACTCGGTATCACCGACTGGCACTGGACGGACTCAGTAGACGAACCCGACGGTGCGACGCAGGACAAAGAGTTCTTCTGGTATATGAGCAGTGATCCGCGACTTCGGGATGACGCCGATACGTGGCCGAACCTGTTTCATGGTGATGATATCCACTTCGATGATCCCTCCACCATACCTGACCGGGGTACGGTGATCGCGGTGTGGATGTCCAGCGGTCCGTATGCCGTGGATACCGGTGATACGCTCAGGTTCATCTGTGCCATGGTGGCGGGCGCCGATTACGACGCGATAAGTGCGAATGTGGATCGTATCTGGGACGTGTATGCAAGTGGATACCAGGTGAAAACCGTACCTCAGCCGGTTGTCGCCGCCGATGCATTGGGCGGTCGGGTTCTTCTCCAATGGGATAACCGAATAGATACCGGGTACATCGATCCATTTACCGGAACCAATACGCTGCAGGGGTACCGTATCTACAAGACCGAGGATCCTCAGAGGGTCGAATGGACTCTGAACGATTCGGTGGCTGTGGGCGAGTATACCGATACCGGTGATCCGGCAGTATATACATGGACTGATATGGATGTCATCAACGGATTCTATTACTCATATGCCGTTACCGCCTATGACAGCCTCGGTGCGGAGTCGGGAATCGCGGCTCTTGATGACGGGACCACAACCGTAGAGGTCAGACCGTCCGCGCATCCGAATACAGGAGATATCGGACAGGTGAACGTAGTTCCGAACCCCTTCGTGATATCGGCTCAGTGGGAACGGGAGCGGCTGGGGAATCTCCCGGAGGGTGAACCGGTCCGGGAATTGGCATTCGTCAATCTGCCTGCCCGGTGTACCATCAAAATCTTCACACTGGACGGTGATCTCGTGAAGACGATTCAACACGATGATGGAGCAGGTACCGAATACTGGGACATCCGTTCGGATTTCAATCAGATGGTGGCAACAGGCGTGTACTTCTTTCACGTGGACGCTGACGGGAGCGATCATGTGGGCAAGTTCGCCATCGTCCGGTAAGGGAGGGATG
>Ga0180434_10006930_pt1 | contig 12905 bp, 8 predicted proteins | sample SS_ome_7_FD_132453 | JGI IMG/M metagenome (GOLD analysis project Ga0180434, IMG submission 132453) | Hypersaline lake sediment archaeal communities from the Salton Sea, California, USA - SS_1_D_2 metaG | ecosystem: Environmental > Aquatic > Non-marine Saline and Alkaline > Hypersaline > Sediment... | reverse complement strand
GAAATGCCCTGTGTGCGCTCGGGGCTGTGTTTTTGGCGGGCGTTGATCTGGCCGAAGGGGCCCGCCTGCTATCGGACTTTGTCCTTCCCCGTCGGCGGTTTGAGTTGCTCGAGGAGAACGGGGTGACAGTGATCGACGACTACGCCCACCTGCCGGAGGAAGTCGAAGCGACCCTGCGTGCTGTCCGTTCCGGTTGGCCCGATCGTCGTGTCGTTTCGATTTTCCAGCCGCATCGCTATAGCCGTACCGTCGCGCTGGGGAGCGAATTCGGTCGAGCCTTTTCGCTCGCCGATTCGGTGATCGTAACGTCCATCTATCCAGCGTGTGAGTCCCCTCTTTCCGGGGTTTCATCGGGCATCATTGTCCAAGCCGTGGAGAGCGAGACTGGAGCCGACGTGTATTCGATCGCGGAGAAGAGCGCAGTGATCGAATTCCTCAAGAAGTCCATCGTACCGGGGGACTTCATCATCAGTTTCGGAGCGGGGGATGTCTGGACTGTCACCGAAGAACTCGCCTGTTTTCTGAAAGCGGGGCAATTCTGCATGTAGGCCGTGGGTCCGATGCCTTGCCGTGCTGAAGCAGGAGGGTGTCGCCTCGTCTCTCTTGGGGACCGTTCTCCGGAACCGAGGCTCGATTCTCCTTCGGAGAGGGGGAAACGTCCGGAGCCCCGCATTAACTAGACTAGATATAACTAGAAAGTGCTCGGAAGGATCCTTTCTGTCCGCGGCCGTCTTCGAACGCTGTGATCGGCAAGGAAATTGACATGTTCGATCAAAAGATGTATAACAGTCTTCACGAATCTCTCTGGGGAAGGGGTCTTGAGGTCGTTGACGGGTGAAGAAGGAGGGGAAGTCCCGGCGCGGAAGCGCATTTCGGGCTATCGTCATTGGGGGGGTACTCATAGCTGCTGCCATCGTCGTCCTCTATACACCGTGGTTTCGTCTGCTTGATCTGCGGGAGGTCTCTGTCGGCGGGAACCGACATGTCGCCGCAGTGGAAATCGTGGCTCGTTCAGGTTTGACTCGGGGACAGTCCGTTCTCGCCATTTCTCCGAAACGGGTAGCCGGTCGGTTGCTCGATCATCCGTGGATCAAACAAGCAAAGATCGTCCGTCTCCTCCCCCACTCGATCGGGATTCAGATTGTCGAGAGAGAGGAGATCGCGTGGGTGAGGGATTCCGCAGGGGAAGGGTGTCTCATCCTCGGGGAGGGGGGGATTGTCGTGGCGGAAGCGCGCCCGTCCTCCCCTCTGATCGAGGTTCGTGGGGCGAAGCTTACGAAGGAAGTCTTCGGCGGACGCTTGCTCGATCCGCGCGTCAATACGCTTCTGAATCTATTACAAGGTGAATTCCTACAGTCTTTACATATACGCTCCTTGGACGTTTTCGATCCGACTTCGATCGAGCTCGTCACGGAGGACGATCTCCGGATATGGTTGGGGGGACTCGACAGCGCACCCGACCGGATGACCGCACTGGTCGCCCTCTGTCGAACGATCGATGTACGAGCCTATGAGTTGATTGATCTCAGGTTTGGAGGGGAGGCGACGCTCGTGCCCCGTAAGGCGGTGAGGAGATGAGGAAGGAGAAAGTGGTTGTCGGGCTTGACGTGGGGACCACGAAAGTGGTCGCCCTCGTTGGGAATGTGTTCGACGGGATGATCGAGATCATTGGGATGGGCAAGTCCGAATCCCATGGTCTGGAGAAGGGGGTCGTGGTCGATATCGGACGGACGATCTCTTCCATCCGCAAGGCCGTCGAAGAGGCCGAGAACATGGCGGACGTGAAGATCGATTCCGTCTACGTGGGAATCGCGGGGAAGCACATTACGTCGATCAATAACAGCGGGACCGTGTCGATCAACCGCCCCGACCGGATCATCACGGAGGACGACGTCCGGCGGGTGGTCGAGACGGCTCAGGCGATCCAGATCCCGCCCGAGAGCGAGATGATCCACGTGATCCCACGACAATACATCGTCGACGGCCAAGACGGGATTACCGATCCGATCGGGATGACGGGGACGCGTCTCGAGGTGGACGTACACATCGTTACCGGCTCGATCACGGCGGTGCACAACCTCGTGCGTTGCGTCGAGGCACTGGGAATTGGGATCAAGCAGATCGTCCTTGAGCCGATCGCGTCGTCGCTTGCCGTTCTCTCCTCGGCGGAAAAGGAGCTCGGTGTGATCCTGATGGACGTCGGGGGTGGAACGACCGACATCAGTGTCTTCCGTGGTGGCGACATCTGGTTCTCCAAAGTCGTTCCGATCGCGGGGGAGCACATCACCAACGACATCACCGTGGGCTTACAGACGCCGATCGAAGAGGCCGAACTGGTGAAGAAGATGCACGGGACCGCCCTTGTCGACAGTGTGGGAGAAGAGGAGAAGATTGAAGTGGCGACGATCGGTGGAGACGAGAAGAAGCTCGTCTCCCGGAAGCGACTGGCCAAGATCATCGAGCCCCGCGTGGAAGAGCTCCTCGACCTCGCGATGCAGGAAGTCGAGGACGCGGGCTATCGCGACCTCGTCCCTGCTGGCCTCGTGTTGACCGGTGGGACCTCGCTCCTCGATGGGCTCGACGGGTTCGCAACCCAGCGCTACGATATCCCGGTCCGACGGGGAAAGATCCCCCAGGGGATTCACGGATTGCGAGACATTGTCGAGTCGCCGATCTACGCCACCTCGATTGGTCTGCTCCGCTACGCGGTCGAGACGAGGGACTTCAAGAAACCCGAGTTCTACGAGCGACGGAGGGAGTCGATCATCAGCAAGCTGTTCTCCTGGTTCAATCGCTTTTTCCGGGGGTAGGCCATGCCTGAGCAAGCGAGCGTAGCTTCATCACCCGCCTCCCTGATGGTCATTGGCGTCGGCGGCGGTGGCGGCAACGCCGTCGATCGGATGTTCGACACAAGAGTAAGCGGGGTCGAACTCATTGCGGTGAACACCGACGTGCAGGTTCTCGAGGTGGTGCGTGCCCACCGGACGTTACAGCTCGGCCGCAAGTTGACCGGGGGGCTCGGTGCCGGCGGGAACCCCGAGATCGGTCGGCTGGCGGCCGAGGAGAGCCGTGAGGAGATTGCCGATCTCCTCAATGGAGTCGACATGGTGTTTATCACCGCGGGGATGGGCGGAGGGACGGGGACCGGCGCCGCTCCCGTGATCGCGGCACTGGCAAAGGAAGTCGGGATCCTCACGACAGGAATCGTGACACGCCCGTTCTCGTTCGAAGGTCTAGCCCGGGCGGAGAAAGCCGAGGCGGGGATCGCGCGGCTTGCACAATCCGTCGATGCACTGATCTGCATTGCCAACGACAAACTGCTCAAGGTCGCGCCGTCGGAGACGCCGATCACTCGGGCGTTCGAGATTGCCGACGAGGTTCTACGGCAGGGAGTCGAAGGGATCTCCGACCTGATCACAATTCCCGGGATGATCAACCTTGACTTTGCCGATATCGAAAGCGTGATGCGCGATGCGGGAACCGCGATGATGGGGATCGGGGAAGGCGAAGGCGAAGGAAAGACGAAGGAAGCGGCAAGGAACGCCATTTCGTCGCCCCTCCTCGATGGTTCGATCCAAGGAGCACGGAAGGTCATCATGAACATCACCGGCGGCTCCGACCTCACCCTGGAAGAGGTCACCTCAGCTGCCAGCCTGATCCGCGAGGCCGTCTCCGATCGCGCTGACATCATCTTCGGTACAGCGATCCGGGACGGGATGGAGAAGGTACGCCTTACCGTGATTGCCACTGGATTTGCAATGGAATACGGGCGAGAGGAGGAAGAGGGCGCGCCGCTTTCCAACGACACGATGCTCGCCAAGTTGGAGAAGGAAAGTCGCGTCGGCGCCGATGATCTCGACATTCCGACGTTCTTGCGCCGCAGTCGGCGCAGCCGCGACGAGCGCCCGCGCCCGAGGTGGGGAGAGGTCCAGAATGAGCAGCACTCACCCCGCGAAGGGCATCGCGATCGCGACGTGGAGCGGGAGCTCAGAGAACGCGATCGCCGCCGAAAAAAATGAGACACCGCCTCCACAGGCCTGGCCTCATCTGAAGTTGGGTGTAGGACTGCAGAAAACGCGCCGAGAAGCGAGTCCCTCTCCGTGAGGGGTTTTGTTTTGCCAGAGGTGGGGGTCGAACCCACACGACCCAAAGGGCCACGGGATTTTGAGTCCCGCGCGTCTGCCAATTCCGCCACTCTGGCTGATCCCCCGCAATGGTAGTTTGTCCGTCTCCCGTCGTCAAACGGGATGCAATTTCCGTTTCCAAAACCCATATCCCAGTCCAACCCAGCGGTTCAAGGAGTGAAGTCTCCGCAAATCGTTCGTGAAGAAACAGGCGTGGGGACCTCAGTGTGGGCACGCTGGTCGCGTAGATCCCTCGCATCAATGAAGGAGACGTGTCCGTGATCGAGAGGTTGCAGTGACGTAACAGAACGGATAGGATTACTATGTGTAGGTGTGTGTATGATCTTATCAGGAATGGAGATATCTAAAAGGTGAGATGGGAAGCTCTTCGTGTGGAGGTGGTGCACTGGATGGTGGAAGAAAGCCTCGACCGAGGATGTCCCGTGTCGGGGTCGTAAGGGAGGAGTCCATGAGGACGCGGTCAGTATGCCAGGCAGTCCGAAGCTTTCTGCGCCCGTGTGTCCTTCGGAGGCAGTTGTTTATTGGGCTGCTGGCCGCTGCAGCCGGAGTCGTAGAGATCGTCTCCCACGCCGCCTACGATCCTGTGGTCGTCTCCGGATTCACAGGGAGTGGCCTCTGCGATGCCAATGGGACCTACACCTACCAGCAGACCCTCAACGGAAGATGCGCATATCGGAAGGACGAGCACGTCGTGATATGGCGCGGTTCGTACTGGGAAATCTTCTGGGATGGCCCCACCGCGGACACCCCCTTGGCCACCACCGCACAAAGCTGTGGCTTGCTCCCCCCTCCGACGGGGTGGACGACCCTCGGAGAATGTGGTGGCACGGTTACCCTTTCCGGCGGAGTCTGTGAATCCGAGCCTCCTACTGTGACATCGATAATCCGCCAGAACCCATTGAATGAGCATACAAACTCAGATGAGGTCATATTCCGCGTGACGTTTAGCGAACAGGTTCGAAACGTCAGTACGGACGGTTCAGATTTCACCCTCTCAGGAACTGCGAACGGTACGATTGGATCGGTCTCGGCGAACACTCCCGACACCGTCTTTGACGTCCGGATCACAGGCGTCGTTGGCGACGGCGAATTGGAGCTCGATATCGCGAGGGGCAACGACATCCAAGATCATTCCGGGACTGCGCTGGGGGACTCTCCAGCGATCGGCAGGGAGGAGACGTACACGATCGACCACACCGCCCCCATCGATCCGGCCCTTTCAAGTCACAGCCATGCAGTGGGCGCCTGGTCGAACGACGAGACGGTCGACATCGAGATCACGGGAGCGAGCGATCCCGGCGGGAGTGGTGTGGATGGGTTCGCCTACGGGTGGGATCGGAACGCGACGTGGACGGTGACCCAAGTGAAAAACGCGGAAGAGAGCTGGTCGGGAAGTACGTTCACCGCGACGTCAGACGGCGACTGGTACTTCCACATCGCGACGGTCGACAACGCCGGGAATTGGACGAGCACCCGGCATCTCGGACCATTCCGGATCGATACCTCACCCCCGTCGATTCCGACCGGCCTAAGCCCGGCCGATGATACCTACACGAGCGACGCCTCTCCGACGCTGTGTTGGGACGCGGCGGGGGACGCCGGTGGGAGCGGACTTCGCGCTGTCAATACCTACCGTGTGATCGTCATCGGGGAGCCCAGCAGGGACTACTACACCGCGAACACGACCTACACCCCGACGCTGGCGGACGGCGTCTTCACGTGGAAAGTCTACTCGCGGGACAACGCGGGGAATTGCAGTGATTGGTCGAGCGGACATACGCTGACGATCGATCGAGAGCCCCCAGGGGTGACGTCGTTCACGCGGCAGACGCCAGCGACGAGATTCACCAACGCAGATCAGTTGGTCTTCCGCGCGACGTTCGATGAGGCCGTACGGGACGTGGGGGTGGTGGACTTCACGGTGTACGGGGCGACCACAGCAAGGGTCACCGGCGTCTCCATGATCAACGATTGGACCTACGACGTGACGGTATCTGAAGGAGATCTGGCGGGGGTGAACGGTGAGGTGGGATTGGATCTTGCTGGCGCCCAGAACATCGTTGATCTCGCCGGCAACCCCCTCCTCGTTGGCGAGCCACCGACCGATGAGACCTACAGGATGGACAACACAGTTCCAATCGACCCGACGCCGACCAGCAGCAGCCACAGGGTGGGCGATGTATCGAACGACGAGATGGTCGACATCGAGATCACGGGAGCGAGCGACCCCGACGGGAGTGGTGTGGATGGATTCGCCTACGGGTGGGATCGGAACGCGACGTGGACGGTGACTCAAGTGAAAAACGTGGAAGAGAGCTGGTCAGGAGGTACGTTCACCGCGACGTCAGACGGCGACTGGTACTTCCACATCGCGACGGTCGACAACGCCGGGAACTGGACGAGCACCCAGCATCTCGGACCGTTTCCGATCGACACAGCTCCTCCAGTGGTCCTCGGGGTGGAGGTGGACACGGACCCGATGTATGAGGGGGCTCTCACCCAGCAGGTGGTGGTGACGTTCAACGAAGCGATGGACACGGAGACAACACCGGCGCTCACGTTCAGTAGGGGAACGTTCACGAGCCACTCGGACGGCGGCTGGAGCGCCGGGAGTACGGTGTGGACAGAGACCTTTACGCTGAGGGACAGCAACGAAGAGATCCCGGGAGTGACGGTGACCGTGACCGGCGCGAAGGACGTCGCGGGGAACGATCAAGAAGCGTGCGTCAAGCAGGCAGCGTTCGCTATCGATACCCTGGCTCCGGCGATCACGTCGATCACGTCGACGACACCGGATGGGTGCTATCCCGTTGGGGCGACACTCTCTCTCACCGTGACGTTCTCGGAGAACGTCACGCTCGAAGCGTCGGGGAATTTTTCACTCATCCTCTCTTCCACGGGCGACGTGGTGATGACCCCGCCGTCGGACGCGGCAATAGCGACGGGCACATATGCGGTGTCGCACGGCCACAACAGCTGCGACCTGAACGTGAGTCGCTGGGACTTCAGTCACGGTTGGATGAGAGATTCGGCGGGCAACGTTCTGGATGTCGACCGATCATGGGCGAATGTCAACACCAACAACCTGGGTCACACCAAGGACATCATCGTTGACACGACGGCCCCGGTGGCGATTGATGATCCGGACGACGACGAAGATCGGAGCGGCTGCAACGACAGCGAGGTCGTGGACGTGCGATTGGATCCGTACGGGATCTATCGGCTGGTGATCCGCGAGGACACGCCAGTGTACATCGACGTGAAGGCGAACGACAGCGATCTGCCGTGCACCGTGCCGTTGAGGATCTACGACATTCCGCAGGGACCGCGGCATGGGACGGCGACGATCGGCCCCTCGGGGGGGAACATCCGCTACGCACCGAAGGACAACACTGTAGGGCCGGACCAATTCACCTACCGCATCTGCGATGCGTGCGGCAACGTCTCGCAGGAAGCGGTGGTCTACGTCGAGGTCGTGCGCCAATTGGAGATGGAGGACCAGTACCTCACGGTGTGCGCCGGGGAGGCGGTGGAGTTCGACGTCTCGATGAGAGACGTGTGGGTGGGGGAGGAAGAGTTTGAGTTTGCGATCGTGGCCGGTCCGCTCCATGGCGTGGTTATTGGAGATCCAGCCGAGGTGACAGAATCGGCTCCTGGACTGACGACATGGGAAATCGAACAGACGACGACCCCCCTGAGGTACGCGCCGGCAGGAGGGTTTGTCGGACGCGACACGATAGGGGTGCGGGTCGCGGACGCGTTTGGTGGGGAAACGATCGCGTGGATTGACCTCGTGGTGGGCGCCTGCGGACCGGAGGGAGAAGGAGGGGGAGGCCTCGACGCTCGGGTGAAGCCGGGCGAACGATTGTCGGTCGTCGTCCCCCGGACGTTCGAGACCGTCCTGGAAACAAAGTGGGGGACCGTAACGCTGACAAGCCTTGAGACGGGGACAGCCTACTCCGACGCACTCTCGGCGGTCAGGGATGCCCGCACGGGTCGTTTCGTGCTGTTCGCGGACTCGATGGGGATGCCTCGTGGGGAGTACGAGCTGGTCATTCCGCTGGGAAATAGGGAGACGGTGACCCTCGGAATCGAGATCGGTGAAGCCGAATGAGGCTCTGGATGGTAGGAGGTATCGGCGTGTTTGCGGTACTGATCGTCTCGCTGGGCTACGCCAACATTCCACCGACGATGGAAGACCAGTACGTAACGACCGTCGAGGACACGCCGGTGGACATTGTGATTCGCGCCAGGGACGAGGACATCGATCCACTCGATGCGACGGCGCATTTAATGAGATTTGTGATTTTGGAAGGGCCTTCCCACGGTGTGCTGATCGGCGATCTGACCGACGTGCGGTACGAAGGGCCGTACGACGTGGTGGTGGAGGTCACGTACGTGCCTGCGGAGGGGTTTGTAGGAACGGATGTTGTAACGATTGCGGCGTTCGACCCGTTCGACGAGACGGCGAGGGGGACGGTGACAATCCGGATTGCCGTGGCCGCAACACGGGTGGAGGGGATCCTCTCCGGTCGCTGGGGCGCGGAGATCAGCTACGATCTGGACGCGATGGGCATCTCTTCCTGGACGAGCCGGCTCACGGGGGTGTACCGGATCGGGCAGTGGGTGGTGCGGGGGACCATTGGAATGGAGGGGGAGAATCTCGGCGAGGTGAAGACAACCACGGTGGGCCCGGTGCAGTTGGAGGGGGCGTTCGCGGGGGACGCCGTCCATCTGCGGTCGGTGGTGGGATTCAATTCGGAGAAAACCGGGAAAGACACGTTTGACTTCCTGCGGACGACGGCGCAGTTTGCCCTGTCCGAGGTGGGCGTCAGCCACCAGCTGTATCTCGACGATGTGCAGACGAGATCCTACCAGACGTTGACAGTGCGAAGCACGGTGGACGGAGTGAGGATTGCGGGCACGATGAGGACGGGTAAGAAGGCGGGGGGCGGGTTCACGTTCTCGCAGTTCACGATGAGCGCGGCGTTCACGGCATGTCGAATATACGCGAATGGGTCATTCACGGGCGAGGGCTTCCACTCGGCCTCGATCGGGATGAACGATTACCCGATCCCGGGATTCGTGGATCCGTCGTTCGGGGTGTATGTGGATGCGGTGCTGAGGTTCACCCCCGAGGAGAAAACGTTGAATCCGTCGTTGCAGCTGCGTACGAGGTGGGTGGATTGTGTGCGGATCCTGGGGCGGCTGATGCTGGACGGGACCACGGGGATGGACGGGTTCTCACTATACGGGTTGGCGATTCGCGAGGAGATCGGGGGGGTGACGTTCCGTTCGGCGACAGCGTTGGACCCCGCGAAGAACGCGTCCGTGACGGGGCAGGTGGACTACTTCGGGCTGATCACGCTATCGGGAACAACCATGACGTGCGAGGGGGCAACGGGGACGTGGAGCATCGCCACGTACTTTCAGAACGACCACCCCGCGCTGCTGGGGTGGGGAATGACGAAGACGAGGGTGAACGTGGCGATCTCGGAGGAGCTGAGCATATCGCTGAGCGTCACGGCGCGCACGGGTGGCTTCGGCGATCCGAGGATGGAGATCGCCTTCGGCTGGACCTTCCGCTGGTAGACATGATCGATTCCCCGCGACCGTGCGGCGGCTTCAAGGACGATCGCGCGGTTTGCCTGGAACGGACCGAATCAAAACGCACTCGATAGATCGGATCCCTTGGGATAGTGGTGGACGCCGACGTCATCGGCGACGATGAGGTCGGTGGCAAGATCGATGAACAGCCCGTGCGCGACGATCCCAGGCCGAGCGTCGAGGGTCTGAGCGAGAGGCCGCGGCGTCTCGATCGGTCCGAAATGGGCGTCGAGGATGAAGTTCCCCTGGTCGGTGAGAAAGGGAGCCCCCTCGCCCCGCCGCACGACGCGGGCACCGATCGATTGGAGAAATCGCGTTTCGATCGCGGCAGCGAACGGAACGACTTCGATGGGGAGTGCGAACCTCGTACCGAGAGCGGGGGAGAGCTTCGATCCGTCGACGATGATGATCTCTCGACGGCTGACGGAAGCAACGATCTTCTCGCGCAACAAAGCACCACCACCGCCCTTGATCACGTTGAACTGGGGGTCGACTTCGTCGGCCCCGTCGATTGTCAGGTCGATCGCTGGACGTTCGTCGAGGGTCGTCAGGGGGATGCCGAGCCGTTCGGCATGGTCGGCGACCTCCAAGGAACAGGGGACCGCGACGAGGTCGGGCAGTGCCCCTGAGTGAAAGAGGCGGGCGATCCGCTCGACTGCAAACGCGGCGGTCGAACCGTGTCCGAGGCCGATGACCATCCCGTTCTCGACAAACTCGACCGCGCGCTCCGCGGCCCGTCTCTTCAATTCCCTGACGTCCACAAGGCTCTCCTTCGCCCGTTCTGCGCAGTCCCTGAAGATATCACAAACAACGATCCCGCGACAGGGACGATGCCAAAGGACCCCTTGAAGCGGAGACCCCCTCTAAGTAGTGTTTGACCTCGCCTGGGTCCCGTGTGACGAACAGGGGGAAGGATCAAACATGAGTCTCCGCGAGCCCGATGTGCCGTTGCCGATTCAAGGGTTCGTCCATCTGGCTGTGGTCTACGTCGTGTGGGGGAGCACCTATCTCGCGATCCGGCTGGCCGTTCGTGAGGGGGCCGGGTTTCCTCCGTTCGCTCTCGGGGCCCTTCGCGTTCTCATCGCGGGGGGATTCCTTCTCGCCTGGGCGGCCTTCCGCCGGATGCGGGTGAGGCTGACGAGGAGCGAAGGGATCACGCTGGCGATCGCCGGCCTTCTCATGTGGCCGGGAGCGAACGGACTGGTCAACTGGGCCGAGCAGCGCGCGGATTCTAGTTACGCGGCACTGTTGCTCGGTTCAATTCCGATCTGGGCCGCGGTCATCGGGGCGACCCTCGATCGGCGTCGACCGACGCTTCGACTCGTCCTCTCCCTTTTCATCGGGTTTGCCGGGGTGGGTCTGCTGACCGCCCCCAAGCTCGTTCATGCAGAGGGAGCGGATGCCCTATCGATCCTCGTCCTCCTCGTTGCGCCGATCACCTGGGCAGCTGGCTCGATCCTGCAGACACGCCGTCCAGTCAGCGTGTCGCCGTGGGTGAGCGCTGCCTATCTCCACCTGTTCGGTGGCGTGGGATTCGTCGTGCTGTTCTTCGCGACCCGGGAGCCGCTGCCGACCCCGACCTCGGCAGCGTGGGGCGCATTGGGATATCTGATCGTCGCCGGCTCAATTGGGGCATTCACGTCGTTCATCCGCACGCTCCGTCTCCTTCCGATCAACGTGGCGATGACGTACGCCTACGTGAACCCGGTGATCGCCGCGATCCTCGGGTGGGGATTGTTGAAGGAGCCGATCACCCCAGCGATCCTCGGAGGGACGGCCTTGATCCTCCTCGGTGTGTGGGGCGTCTTCCGCGAAAGGTACGGGGGATCCAGACGGGCCGTACATCCCTGACGGAAAGGGCGACGAGTCGCCGAAGAGCGCTTGAGCTCGTCAAAGATGGAGCGCGTCGAGGATGATCCTCACGATCAACAGGACCCAACCGATGATGATGCCGATCCAGATGACCCTCCTGGCGAAGTCGAGCAGGCCGAACAGCAGCAGGATCAGGGTGATGAAGGTGAGATAGCCGATCGGCTTCTCGAGGTTGCTGGACACGCGGTCGCTGGTGATCAGATTGAGGACGTAGAGCACGCCCTGTCCGAGATACGTCGCGGCACTATCGATGTAGGTCAGTGCTTGGTTCACGGCGGACTCCGCCGCTGCCTGCACCGGTTCCGAGACCACCGGCTGGGTCTGCTGGCTTGCTCCGGCCAGCGGGACCAGACACATCACGGCGAGCAACACATAAACCACGGCGTACATCTTCGAATTCATAGACCCCCCTTTCAATACCCTCACAGACTCTACCACATGGGAACCGCTGTTGGGAAGGGCCAGCGGTCATCGACCGGACACCCCATCGCCCCCCGGACGTGTGTATACCCCTGTCCGCTTCCTGGCAGCGGGGTTCAGATCTCGATCGGTTCCATCGCGATCTCGGGTTCTGCGCCCTGCTGCTGGTCGCGTAGCGTTCTCAGGGCCGGGATGAGCATCAACGCGGTGACGATCGCCGCAAACCCGTCGGCAATCGGGAACGACATCCATACCCCTGGCAACTCAAGGAAACGCGAGAGAATCACGATGAGGGGCGCCAGCAGGATCACCTGACGGAGGAGGGCGAGGACCATCGCCGGGAGTGGCCTCCCGAGCGCCTGATACATCCCTGCTGCAATCACCTGAAACCCGACCGTCGGGAAGGCGATGACGATGACGCGGATCGCCGGGATCGCCATCGTGATCAGCGCGTTGTCGTTGGTGAAGATCCGCATGAACAGGCCGGGGACGCCGATCAGGATGGCGGTTGTCGCGAACGACATCACCGTCGTCACGACGGTGGAGAGCCGGATTGCGTGACGCGCCCGATCGAGCTGGCGTGCGCCGTAGTTGAACCCCACGATCGGCATCATCCCCTGCACGACGCCGAACATCGGAAGGAAGAGGAACATGATCATCCGGTTGATCACTCCGAACGTGGCGATCGCCGTGTCGCCGCCGTAGACGGCGAGAGTGTTATTGAGGAGGATCGTTGTGAAACTGCCGGCCGCGTGGCGCAGCCCCGAACCGATCCCGACGACGAACGATTCCCGCACAATTCCACCGTCGAATCGCAAATCGGAGAGCCTCGTTCGAAGGGTGCTTCTGCCGCCGACGAAG
>Ga0180434_10006928_pt1 | contig 12910 bp, 12 predicted proteins | sample SS_ome_7_FD_132453 | JGI IMG/M metagenome (GOLD analysis project Ga0180434, IMG submission 132453) | Hypersaline lake sediment archaeal communities from the Salton Sea, California, USA - SS_1_D_2 metaG | ecosystem: Environmental > Aquatic > Non-marine Saline and Alkaline > Hypersaline >... | reverse complement strand
CTCTCCCCGCCCGAACCAGGGCGTGCCCCAGATTGTAGTGAGCATCCGGGAAGTATGGCTTCAGACGCAGCGCCTCGGTGTAGCGCCGGATGCTCTCCTCGATGCGGCCGCACTGGAACAGCGCCCCGGCCAGCGCGAAGTGCGCCTTCGCACAATCCGGGCGCAGCTTCAGCGCCGCCTGAGAGTACTCGATGGCCTCCTGGTATTTCCCAACCTGCAACGAAGCCAGAGCAAGATTGCCGTACACTGCGTAGTTCTCCGGCTCAATTCGCAGCGCCGCGGCGTAGTGTTCGAAGCCCTCATCGATTCTGCCGCCCGCAACCAGGCAACTGGCCAAGTGGTTGTGCGCCTGCCAGCCGCGCGGATTCACCTCAATCATGTGACGGAAGAGTTTCTCCGAGTCCTCCCAACAGGCCAGGTAGCGGCGCACGCTCTGGGCTTCGGCCAGCGCAACACACGCCACGACCGCCACCAGGCCAGCTCGCAGCCCGAGCCGTCGAGACGCGTCTGCGCGCCCCCAGGCCAGTCCCAGCAACCACGCCAGGATCAGGAGAAAACCCACGATCGGCAGGTACACGTACTTGTCCGATGCGGCCACCCAACTGTACCGCAGGGCACCCAGCGTGGGGGAGATCGCAAAGAAGAAGACCAGCCAACCGACCGCCAGGGCCGGCGTCCGACGCAGAGAGACAGCCAGGCCACCGATCAGAACCAGCGTGCCGATGACACTCGCCAGCACAATCCCGTTGGACAGCGCCAGCGGATCAGGGAGCGCGTAAAGCGACGTCAAGCTCGCCGGCCACACGATCTTCCCCAAGTAGAACACGATCAGATAGCAGGCCGTCAACACCGCTTGCGGCACGGACGACGCGCGCTCCGCCATCAGTTCTGGCGTGCGGAAGTGCGACACCAGCGTGATGACTACGAAGATGCCCCCAATCAGCACATACGGCAGTTTGTCGAGCAGGGCGCGCTTGCCGATCCTCCGGAGCGGCCACCAGTCGAGCAACAGCAAGAGAAGCGGGAGGGGAGCCGCGGTGGGCTTCGACAGCAGCGCCAGCAGGTACATGACCAGCGACGCGACGGCCCAGCGCCAGCGGGCGTTGCGTGTATAACGCACATACAGGATTAAGCACCACAACGCGAAGAATGCCGCCAGCAGCGTCTTGCGCTCGCCCACCCAGGCGACCGGTTCCACCGTGAGCGGATGGAGGCCGAAGAGCAGACCGAGCAAGGCTGCCGGCCAAACCTGCTGAAACAGACTGTAGATCAACACGATCACGAGCACGCTGTTCAGAACGTGCAGTGCCAAGCTGGTGCGATGAAAAGCGCGCAAGTCGTCCGGCCGTCCGCCGGCAGCATAATCCAGCATCAGTGAGATCATCGAGAGCGGCAGGTAATAGCCCTTCACTGTCGAGGGTTTGCGAACCTCGCTGAGGAACTGGCCCGCGGACTGCCAGCTCGGATTCTGGACTAATGGATTCTCTGTGACGAACTGGGCGTCATCGAATGAGATCGCCTGGGCCGACAGCACTGGCCAGTATGCCGCACAAATCGCAGCGGCCACTACGGCTGCCAAGAGCGCCAGCAACAGCACCCCGCGATAACGTGCGCGCGGGTGTTCCCTGGCGACTCCCCCATCCGATTGCCGTTGCGATTCATCGTCGTTTTTCGGTGCGGACTTCATCGCACAGCCCTCCCTTCCCGGAAGATGGCAGGAGGAATAGTTGCGCGATCGCGGAGGTTGGCCCCGGACGACCCAGCCGCCGCAGCCGGTCTACGTATCACTAAGCGGCCAGACCACCGACGCCACGTCGGGCCAAATGCGGCCCGGTCGCTCTGGCGTCCACCACAGCTTCTCAACAAACCATCAGGCCACACCGACGAACTTTCGAATGTTGCCCTCCAGCTCCGCGACGGTATACGGCCGGCCCAAGTCGATCGGCAGGAACGTGCCGTGGTTGTGCTCGCTGGCGAGAATAAGCAACCGGCCGATGGTCGTGTAGCCCTGATCCTGGGGGGTATGCCCGATGACGAAGCACTCCACGCCGAGGCGCCGGGCAAACTGCTCGACCGCCGCCGCCGAGTGAAACCGGCCCCACAGCAGGGCATAGGCCGACCCGCCCGGAGCGAGGTCCGCTTCGGTCAGCGGGCGGTCGAAGATCGAGATGTCAAACGTCTCGAGCATGAGCGGATCGGGCAGACTGTGGCACAGGAAGACTCCGTTTCGCGTGCGGGCGGCCAAGGGCAGCGCCGAGATGTAATCACAAGTTGCGGCGAGCACCGCCTCTGCCCCGTCCCCGAAGCGGTGGGCGACACCCCGCTCGAAGTCGTAGAGCACCGAGCGACCACCCTTGCTGATCTCCTGCCCGCGCAACTGGGCCAGTTCGTGGTTCGCCTGGAGAATGAAGACGTTGTCCGGAAAATCGCACTTCCACTGCGCCGCCCGCAACAGCAGGTCGATCGACAGGTCGAACTCATCCGGGTGTTCGATGTCGTCATGGATCAGCTCGTGCAGAATCACGCTGCGGCCCGGGCTGCGGTCGAGCGCACAGAACCGCTGAAGCTTCTCGAAATTCCGCAGATTCCCGTGCATGTCGCCGGTCATCACGACCTGCCCGGCCGACCCGAACTCCAGCAGTTGCCCCTTGCGGATCGGGTCTTCGCGGATCAAGACCGCCGCCTCGCGCAACACGCGGCACGCCGTCTCGACATCGAGGGATCGCGTCACGGTTTCCCCGGTCCTTTCCAGCATGATCCAAACCCTAATGTTCGTCCAAATCCGCTGCCGCGTCAAAACCGCGCCGCGTTCGATTGCCTCATCGCTGCGCCGTCGACGGCGCCGAGCCCGGCCTCTTCATCAGCAGCATCAGGATCGTCTCCAGCCGCGAGATCACCTTGGACATATCCGAAGGTCGCCGCTCGCGCTCGCTGGCGCAGCATTCCATGATCAAGCGTGAGAGCGGCAGCGGGACCAGCTCGTTGGATTCGTGCGGGGGCCGGTTGCCGCGGCGGGCATCCAGGTCGATCTTTTTGGCGCCGGCCGGGGCGTTCGGCAGGATCGTGCTGAAGGCCTTGCCGGTCAGCACCCAGTACATGGTGGCGCCCAGATTGAAGATGTCAGTCCGCTGGTCGAGCGGGGCCAACATCACCTGCTCGGGGGCGATATAGTCGGGCGTGCCCTGAATGCGGGTTTTGGTGTGCCCGACCGGACAGCTCTGTCCGAAATCGATGATTTTCAACCGCCCCCCCGGGACCAGCAGGATGTTGTTCGGCTTGATGTCCGCGTGGATGTACCCGTGTTTGTGCATCGCGTGCAGGCCTTCGGCCACGTGCATGAACATTTCGATGACCGGCTCGACCCGCTCGGGCCGGCGATCCTGGTACTGGTTATCGAGCCGCTCGCCGTCCACCAGTTCCATGATCAGAAACAGCTCGCGCGTCTTCATCCAGCGCCGCACCCGGATGATCTCGTAGCACCTGCGCAGGTAAGGATGATCCAGCTCGTGGGCCACCTTGTACTCGGTCTCGGCCTGTTCGACGAAGCGGTCGTCCTGAGGGCCGTGCCGAACCACGTGCTTGACCGCTACCCGCTTCCGGGAGGAGCGCTGGCGGGCCTCGTAGATTACCGCCCCGGCGCCGCGTCCGATGCGGCTGGCGATCTCGTATCCCGGGAGTTGTGCGAAAGTACGCGGCATTGCTCTTCCGCGACTCCAACAAAAAATGTCCCGGCCCGACGCCAGGACACCACCAGCGTTCACTTCATTCTATCGGTCGCCACGAGAGTTTTCCCGCTGCCAACCTGGCACACAGCTCCCCCCACACGTCCGGGCCGCCGGCGCCTAGGGAACGAGGCCCTTGCGCGTGAGCAACTCAACTAATCGGTGTGCCGGGGCCGGCAACTCGGGATGCAAGCGCGCGTCCGAAGCCGGGTCGAGCCACACCCGTTCCAACTCAAGCCCGTACCGCTGTGTCAGGGCACCGAATACGGCCAGCAGCGTGCGACCCTGCGCTTCGGGTAACCCTTGCCCCGCCGATCCAACCACCGCCAGCCGAATCCGCGGCCCGTTCGGACGCCACTCACAAGCGCCATCGGGCGACACCAGGCAGTCGTAGCCGCCACCGTCGACCGCGCTCGCCGCATCCACGTATTCGATTCGCACATCGTCGACCGCCGTCACGCTCTCGGCCATCAGCAGCGTCCCGGCAGACCAACCGCGCGTCGGCGGCTCGAGCTCCAAGAGCACCACCGCCCCAAACGTCATCGATCCGATCAGTAATGCAACAGTCTTCGCGTTTCGCTTGTCGGCGGACACCTGCAATCCCTTGAACGGTGTTTGGACCATCCGTGTGAACCTATATCTACTACACTTCCGCCCGGATTGCAACCCGGTTCGGGCTCGCGCCGACCGAATCCGCGGGCGAACCGGTGCCCGCCTCCGGGTCGAGGGCGCGCCCGCAACCAAAGCGCTGTATCATCTGAGGGAGGCGTATGAGCGCAGGGGTTTGGGCGGTGTTGCCGCCCGAATCCACCGGCGACTGTTGCAGCAGGGCCTGAGGCCTTTTGGAGAGCAGCCGCGTGGCGGGCGCAAAGTACTTTCTGGAGACCTTCGGCTGCCAGATGAACATCCTGGACAGCCAGCTTGTTGAGGGGCGACTGCGCGCCCGCGGGATGACGCCCGTGGGCAACTACCGCGACGCCGACGTAATCCTCTTCAATACGTGCAGCGTCCGCCAGCACGCCGAGGACAAGGTCTTCGCACGCCTCGGCCAGCTCAAGGGGCTCAAACAGTCGCGGCCGGCGACGATCGTCGGCGTCATCGGCTGCATGGCGGAGCGGGTCAGGCGGAACCTGTTTGTCCGGGCGCCGCACCTCGACCTGATCTGCGGTCCAGGCGAGCTGAGCGAGCTGCCGACTTTGCTCGACCAGGTCCGCGAGCGTCGCGAGCAAGTGGCCGCCCTCGCGGGTAGCCAGACGCGCCGCGCTCGGATTCCGCGGCACGCTGGCGAAGATTACCGTCTGGAAACTCTGGATCTCTCCCGCTCGCCGAATGTCGGCGGAAGCGTTTTGCAGTCATACGTCCGAGTGCAGCGTGGCTGCGACAAGTTCTGCACGTACTGCGTGGTCCCGTTCGTCCGCGGTCCCGAACGCAGCCGACCGCCTGCTAACATCGTCGCCGAGGCCCGCCGGCTCGCCGGGTTCGGCTGCCGAGAGGTCACGCTGTTGGGTCAGACGGTCAACAGCTACGCTTACGAGGAAGACGGCGGGGCCGTCCGGTTCGCGAGGCTGCTCGAACGAGTACACGAGGTAGCGGGCATCGACCGCATCCGCTTCGTCACCAGTTACCCCGCCGACTGGGACGAAGACATCTTCCGAGTCATGCGGGACTATCCGCGAATCATGCCCTATCTGCATATTCCGGCGCAGAGTGGATCGGACCGGATCCTCAAGGCGATGCGCCGCAACTACACCGCCGACAGCTATCTCAATCTGATGGACACCGCCCGCAAACACGTCCCGGAGATCGCCCTGGCCGGGGACTTCATCGTCGGCTTCTGCGGCGAAACCGAGGAGGACTTCCGGCAGACGGTCGATCTCGTCCGCCACGTTGAATATGAAAGCCTATTCATTTTCAAGTACTCGCCGCGCCCCGGCACGAAAGCCGACCGCATCGCCGATGATGACGTCCCCCAGGAAGTGAAGGTCCGCCGAAACACCGAGCTCCTCGCGATCCAAAGCGAAATCAGCCACCGCCACAAGCAGGGCCTGATTGGCCGGGAAGTCGAAGTCTTGGTCGAAGGCCCCAGCAAGGCCGCCCGCAAAGCCCGGGGCGAAACCAGCTCGCAGCAACGCACCCGCGGCAAACACAGCCCGGCGTTCTCGGGGGGAGGGCAAAGCTCCAGCTTTGCCCAAGGCTCCCGTAGGTCGGGTCCGCAGACCCGACCGACCACCGACGCGGGCAACCCAACAATCCAACTCGTCGGCCGGACCCCCGGCGACCTGATGGCGGTCTTCGACACCCCGCCCGAACACATCGGCGCAGTCGTCAAGGTCTACGTTGAATCCGCGTCGGCGCAGACGCTGTCTGGCCGTGTCACCAAGATTGTCTCGGCAGCCCGTAGCCCCCAGGGCACCACCGCCAGTTGAGCTGGCGGACGCCCCCAACCTACAATCCCGTCATGCCTGTCTCCGGCCCAGATCGGTGCCCTGAGTGCGGTCACGCCCCGCTGTTGCCGGGCTTGTTTCAGCAGTGCCCCGAATGCGGCTTCGAGTTCGACGAGCACACGCGCATCTGGCGTCCCAGCCGGCCGTGGCGGATCTATATCGTCTTCGCCAACACGTTGATCTTCTCGCCTTGGCTGTTTCGCTTCCTGGCCGTCACGCTGTTGTGGCGAGACTGGCCGAGCAAGTCGGTGGTGCTCGGGGCGCTGATCTCGGCCGGCTCGCTGGCCTGGGCGTTGCCGCGTCTGCGCGTGCTGCTTTCCGAAGGTCATCGCTACGCCGCCGTCACGCCCAAGGGTATCCGGGCCCGCACGCCACGCGATGCGTACGCGATCCCCTGGGATGATCTGGACGAGGTCACGGTCCTGCTCGGCGTCCCGCGCATCAAACGGCGGAGCATGTCGGAGCTCTGCGAGCTCGACTGGATTTTCGACACTGACCAGGAAGTCAGAGACTTCCTGGCCAACATCGACCAGGCTCGCCAGCGTCATGACACGACTGGCATGTGGTGCCCTTAGGGGCGCCACCGTCGTTCGTCACCACCGCTCGGGCGTAAACGCGGCAGGGAAATGCTCGATTTCGGGTTCGCCGGACGCAGGAAGGACGACTGCGACGATGTCGAACCGGCACGGTTTATCATCCCAACGTTTGCGATGCAGGAACCATTGGGCAGCTTTCAGGAGCTTGCGCTGCTTGGGAGTGGTGACTTGCTCCTGCGGGTCCTTGAACACCCGGTCGCGCTGGGTCTTCACCTCGACGAAGACGATCGTCTCCGCCGCGCGCATCACCAGGTCAAGTTCGCCAACGGGCGTGGAATAGCGCCGCGCGAGGGTTTTGAGGCCGCGCTGCTTGAGGAATCTCTCGGCGAGGCTTTCGCCTTGCAAGCCGAGTTCGGAGCGCGTGTCAGTCACGGCGGCGGTTACGTGGTGGCGGCGACTTCGGCGTCTTCGGCTGGTCCGGGTTCCGCCGCTGCGGCGGCAACCTCCGCCGCCTCGGCTTCACGACGGCGTTTCTCGGCCCGGGCCTCTTCCGCCGCCCGGCGCTGGGCAGCCGAGATGCGGCGTTCTCTCAGCTTACGAGCCTTCCCAACCCGGTCACGCAGGTAGTACAGCTTGCAGCGCCGGACTTTCCCGCGGCGCTTGGTCTTGATCGAGACGACCTTCGGCGAGTGGATCGGGAAGACGCGTTCGACGCCCTGGTCGGCGACAATGCGCCGGACGGTGAACATCTCGTCGAGCCCCCGCCCGCGACGGCTGATGACCGTGCCTTCGTAGTCCTGGAGGCGCTCTTTCTCGCCTTCAACGATGCGGATTGTCACGACGACGGTGTCACCGATTTCGAAATCCAAGTCGTCCTGGCGCTTGTATTTGTTCTCGACTGCGTCAAGCAGGGGGTTTCTCATCGGGACGCCTCTCTTTCTCGCCGCTACGCAATCCGCTGCGTCGCGCAATTGTTCTGATCCAACAAATCGGGACGCCGCTGTTGCGTCCGAAGTTCCGACTGCGACCGGCGCCACGCTTCAATATCGGCATGATTGCCGGCCAGCAGCACGTCGGGCACGCCCCGCCCACGGAATTCCCGCGGGCGCGTGTACTGAGGATATTCCAGCCGGCCACACTGGAACGACTCGCTGTCGGCCGCCTGCTCATTCCCCAGAGCCCCCGGCAGCAGCCGAACCACGCTGTCGATCACCGCCAGAGCGGCGATCTCGCCGCCGGTCATCACAAAATCGCCCAGACTGACTTCCTCAGGCTGAAGCAGCTCGATGATCCGCTCGTCGTAACCTTCGTAGTGCCCACAAATCAAAAACAGCCGCTCGCACGAAGCAAAGCGGCTGGCGGTTGCCTGGGAAAAACGGAGGCCCTGCGGCGTAAACAGCACTCGCAGGGCCTTGCGGTGGTCCATGGCTTCGATCGCCTCGACCGCATCGCAGACGGGTTGACACGACAGCACCATCCCGGGGCCGCCGCCGTACGGCCGGTCGTCAACTTTGCGATGCGGATCGCGGGTGTAGTCGCGGAGCTGATGAGTGTGGATTTCAACGGCGCCGGCGTCCTGGGCGCGGCCCAGGATGCTGGCCGTCAGATACGGCTGCATCACCTCTGGGAATAGCGTCAGGACGTCGATACGCATGGCTGTGTCCGGGCATAAACCGCGCTGGTCTCACTTCGTCGCGATGCCGTTCTTCTTAAGCAGGCTGCGGACCGTGTCACTGGGGACGGCCCCGACGCCGAGCCAGTACTTGATCCGTTCGGCGTCGAGCTTGACCTGCTGTGCCTCTACCCGATTCTCCGGGTCGTAGAATCCGAGCTCTTCGAGCACGCGGCCGTCGCGGGGATTGCGCGCCTCGATCGCGGCCAGACGAAAGAATGGCCGATGCCTCCGCCCCAGGCGTTTGAGTCGCAACTTTACCGCCATCGGACTCTCCGGTGGTGGTGGACGGACTCCGCCGCACACCGAAACTTGCTCGTCTATCGACAATCGCCCCGAAAACGATGTCGAGCCGCTCAGTATACGCCAGTTTGCCAGCTCTGCCAAGTCCCGAGCCCCCCCTAAATCTTCGGCCCCGAACAGAATCATCGCCCTCAGCCCGAGCGAGTACCCAAGCCCGACCCCTGAGCCCCAGCGAGGGGTCCAATCACAGGCGCGAGCGTCAGCTTCTCACCGCCAGGGTAGACCTGCGGGGCACCCTCTCGGTGGCGTTCAGGGCTCTGGTGGTCAACCGCATGCGGCCTGGTGCGCCTGCCAAGAGCTCATACGGCGCGATGTGCCACGGACAGTATGGCGTCACGACCGACCAGCGATCTCTCGCCAACGGCTGGTGGGCGCATCGTAACATTCTGTGACTAAATGGATTATGCGAAACAGGCCCGGCCTCGCCTACCGGGCCCGTCTCTAGCGGAGGCTACCCTGTATTCCCAGTCGGCGGGCGCTCTAAGACACCACGGGCGCCTTCTGCGGCTGAAAGCTCTGCGTCAGCTCGGCGACCGCTTGCTCAACCGTGAAGCGTGGCTGCCAGCCGAGCTCGGTCGATATTTTGTGGTTGCTGCCGCAGTACCAGGCCACCTGACCGGAGTCCTGGTCGCCCGGCAGGTCGGAGAGGGTGATGCTGTGCCCGGCGGTTCGACAGATCATCTCGACGATCTCGCGTACGCTCCACGTTCGCCCGGAACAGACGTTGTACGCCTGGTTGGGCTGACCCTCTTCGAGCAGATGGGCGTAGGCCTCCACGACATCGGAGACGTGCAGCACGTCGCGCTTGAACTCGAGGTCGGGCAAGCTCAGCGTGTCGCCCTGCGCGCTCCCATCCCACTGAGCCACACGTTTAGCGACCGAGCCGAAGAAGAAATCCTCGGACTGCCCCGCACCCGTGTAGTGGAACGGGCGCACGATCGTAATGTGCGTGTGGTAGTTCAGGAAAAACGTGTGCGCGATCGATTCGGCGGTGGCCTTCAGCGCCCCGAACGTGTTGACCGGGTTGAGCAGCGTGTTTTCGTCGACCGGCCGCTCCTGGCCGTCAGTCCTTCCGTACACTTCGCAGGCGCTCGCCAGCAGGACGCGGGCACGCGGCACGATTCGCCGAACCGCGTCGAGCATGTTCGCCCAACCCGTCACGATCGACTGGTAGGCCACCAGTGGTTCGGCGTTGGCGGCGTGAGGCTGTGAGGTGCCCGCCAAGTGGATGACGCCGTCGGGTTTCACGCTGGCTACCGCCCGTGCGACGGTAATGGCATCGCTGACATCGCAGACCAGGGCCTTGCCCTGCCGGCGCTCCAACGCCAACTTGCGGGCCCGATTGCGAACACCGGCGACCACTCGGTAGCCCCGCCTCCGCAGGTACTCCACGAGATGTCTGCCGGTAAAGCCCTCCGCGCCGGTGACAAACAGGGTTTTCACGGTCGTCCTCCAACGGGGACACAGCTCCAACGTGTCTAGCAGCGACCAGACTCCGGACTGCTGGCCCGGCCGTTGCGCGAGTCATATCGGTGATTGGCAGGGGGTAGTTTCGTAAGCCATGGAATGCCCCGCGAATTCGCTGCCGCCGCGCCTACACCTCAGCCACCTCATCTCTCGTGAGGCAGGACCGGATAACCCCGGCCCCGATCCACCCGGCGCAGACTTTGCCCCGATCACCCACCGCCGTGCGCGCTGCGGCCCTATAACTGCATCAGCGTCTGTCAGGGCAAGTCCCGGCGGCTTGCCTTGAGCCAGGAGTCCTCAACGGCTATCCTGCCCGCGTACCCGTTTCCCGGAGTGCTGCCGATGGCGCTGGATGAGATTCTGCTGGAAGCCGAGGAGCAGATGGAGAAGTCGGTCGACTTCCTCAAGCACGAGCTGCGGGCCGTCCGCACCGGACGGGCCTCTCCCGGGCTGGTCGACCAGCTCAAGGTCGAGGTCGAGTCCTACGGCACCACCATGTCAGTCAAAGAGCTGGCCAACGTCGGCGTGGCGGAAGGTAACACGATCGTCATAAAGGCCTTCGACCCCTCGACGCTGAAGGACATCGAGCGGGCGATCGAGAAGAGCGAGATCGGCATCAACCCCCAGAACGACGGCCGAATCATTCGCCTGCCGGTCCCGCCGCTATCGACCGAGCGGCGGAATCAGCTCGCCGCCCAGGTCAAGCAGCTCGGCGAGCAGCAGAAGGTCGCCGTCCGCAACGCGCGCCGCGACGCGAACAAGGCGCTCGGCGCCGCCGAGAAAGCCAAGCAACTGACTGAAGACGACGTGGAGGACGGCGAGAAGCAGGTCCAGGAGCTGACCGATAACTACTGTAAGCAAATCGACAAGCTGCTGCAAGAAAAAACCAAGGACATCATGGAAGTCTGAGCTCGTCCGGCTCGCCTAGCCCCGCAGGAATCTGCGCAATCCTCAGGTCAACGATCTTTCCGCTTCGACGAAGCGGCGGCATGCAGCGAGCCAACCGGCCCGGCAAGCCGCGTGGCGTTCCGGGGCCGGTGTTGTACCCCAACGCGGGCGTCACTCTCCCGCGAAGATCATGTAGGTCGTCGCGAAGTACGGGTGCAGGTTGTTGTGCGGCTGACCGCCGCCCTCTGAGCTTGTGTAGGTGGCGGAGGACGACGACGTGTCGAGCGTCCCGATCGTCCCGCCGTTGTCCAGACCGGTATACAGATACTGCGTCCCGACCGTGATATCCGTGGTGACGTCGACCTGGTGGTCGTGGGTCATATCGTGTTGATGCTGCGCCATCTCGCTAACGCTGAGGGTGTGCGTCGCGGCACCGCCATATGGCGTCGCCGAACCGCTGACGGTGGTCAGCGGCTGGCCGGATGAGCCGCCTTGGCTGGCTCCCATCGGTGAACGGTTGCGGAAGTCTGGAAGGTGGAAGGTCGTAGTGTTGCTGCCGCCACCGTAGGTGGTTCCGATGACGGCGAACAGCTCTGCGAAGTTGGCGCGTGAAACGGCGCGACCGTCGCAAGGAAGCCAGCCGGGCGGGAGGTGGTCGATCGGCCCGGCCCACATGCGAACTTCGCCCACGACCGCACTCGGGCCCAACGGGCCGGGGGGACCTGCCGGACCTTCCGGCCCCGGCGGTCCGGCGACGGGATTCATGAACACGACCACAACGTCCTGCTCGCTGGCGTTGGCAACAAGCTGCTCAAGTTCCTCCGGCGTCAGCGGGCGTCCCGATGCGAGCTCAGCGGGGTACGCGCCCGACGCGCTTTCCGTGCCCGCCAGCTGCCAATCCAGGAAGTTCCCCGGCACGCAGGACGGCAAGGCTTGCACCAGCAACAATCCGGCAGCAACAGCCACGGCGGTCGGTAAGATGCTGCCATACCGAAGGTTACGCTGGATGTCCGACTTCATTGGCTTTCGTCTCCTGGGTGTGGTCCGCGCGGTGTTCCCTTGTGGCGGTAACGCCGCTCCGTGTCCTTTATCGGCACCAGGCGGGCGATCAGTTGTGGCAGATTGACGGAAAGGGCGTCGCTAGGCGAAACAGCTCACGGCGCGCTGGAACATTGCCAGGCCGTCTCCGGTTTCGCGGCGCTGGCGCGAGGTCCACTGGGGGTGCTGGCTCCCGGCCACGAAGCGCTCCGGGTGGGGCATCAGGCCGAGGACGCGGCCGCTGGGGTCGCAGAGGCCGGCTATGTCGGCGTGGCTTCCATTAGGGTTGTAGGGGACGCCGGCCGCAGCAAACCGGTCACGGCCGCCGAGCCAGGTAGCCTCGTTACCTATGGCGGTGGCGTCATGCGGCTGCACGCCGGGCGGAGCGTAGCACAGCGCGTTTTGGCCGGTCTCGATGATCCGTTCGAGACTCGGGCCGTCAGCGAAGACCACCCGACCCTCGCCGTGGGCGATCGGCAGTTCGTACGTCTGCCCCGGTTCAGTGAAGACGCACGGCGATTGGTGCGCAAAGAGCGTGATCCAGCGATCCTGGAAGCCGGGCGGGTCGTTGTGGGTCACCGTGCAGACCGCGCCGTCCCCCCGTTTCGACGTCGCCTCTCTGACGCCATGCGGGTAGGGCAGCAGCCCGGCCTTCACCAGGATCTGAAAGCCGTTGCAGATGCCGAGCACGAGCTTGCCGGTGTCGATGAACGCCCGCAGTTGGTCGGCCAGGTGGCGTTGGAGCTGGGCGGCGAAGATGCGTCCGGCGGCGATGGCGTCCCCGTAGCTGAACCCACCCGGGATCGTGACGTTTTGGTACTGCTCGTGCATCTGCGACCG
>Ga0180434_10006927_pt1 | contig 12911 bp, 8 predicted proteins | sample SS_ome_7_FD_132453 | JGI IMG/M metagenome (GOLD analysis project Ga0180434, IMG submission 132453) | Hypersaline lake sediment archaeal communities from the Salton Sea, California, USA - SS_1_D_2 metaG | ecosystem: Environmental > Aquatic > Non-marine Saline and Alkaline > Hypersaline > Sediment... | reverse complement strand
TCCGCTTCCGCTTCGCCTTCCGCCTCCTCATCCCGTGGCGTGGGTGGGACGGCCTCGTCGCTGCCCCAGTCCGGGCCCTTGACGAACACGATGTAGTCCGCCAGCGGCCAGATGGCGTCCGCATCGCCGGTCTGGGCCCTGGCTGCCGTGGGGGGCAGCAGCTCGGTGTCCGGGTAGGTGTCGCACCATGAGCTGAGCGGGCGGATCGCCACCGTCATCACGCGCTCACGCGGGATCCAGGCCGGCAGGCGCTGGGGGGTGCCCAGGCCGTAGTCGCTGTGGAAGCTGCCGTTGGTGTGCACCACCAGCCTGAGCGGCTGGCTGCCCACCTGCAGCGCGATGCTCTCGGCCATGGTGTCGTCCTTGAGGCACTGCGCCGCGTAGTAGCCGGCAACCTTGGCCTCGTCCAGCCCCATGCCGTGCGCGTCGCCTTCGGCCTCGCCGCCGAGCCCCATCGCCAGCCGGAACAGCTCCCAGTAGGCGTCCTCGGGATGTACCGTCTGCATCGCGATCCACTGGCGCTCCTCGGGCGTATAGCCGGCCCAGGCCGCCTCGAAGCCCTCCTGGGCCACGCGGCTGGCCAGCGGCCTGGGGATGTTGGCCGCCACCACCGGCAGCGAGCGCCCGCGGCAGTACTCCACCAGCTGACGGTAGTCCGGATCGTAGTTGGGCCAGGGGCGGCTGCCTGCCAGGAACTCCTCCTCGTCGATCTCGCCGCTGAGATAGGCCGTCAGCAGCGGCTGCACGTCGCGCTCGAACTGCTCCATCGAGAGCGTCACCGCCCCGCCGCGGGCCCGGTCCAGCGCCCGGAGAATCTGAAGCTGCATGCGGTGGGTGGCCGGGTCGCCGTGCTGCTCGCCGAGGAAGACCACCTCGGCGTGCTCAAGCCGCTCGATCAGCTGGCTGAAGGTTAGCATCCGCGAGGGCACCGGGCTTTGCGCCGGATCGGCAGCGTAGATGCGCGCCGGCTCGCGGCGCGCGGCCTGCTCGGCCTGCTCGGCGATGCCGGCGCGGGCGCTCCTGGGCGCGGTGGTCATGAGCATTACTACCGCGACGGCGGCGAAGCAGAGGCAAAGGCGCTCCATGGGCTCTCCCGGTGTTGGTCTGACAGCGAGGGGGATTATAGGCCACACTGCACGGGGGCCGGGAGCCGGAGCGGACCCTGCCGGTGGAAGGAGGCTCCTGTGTAGCCCTGCCCCGGCTCCCGGTCCGCCGCGGACTACGGCGGCGTCTGCCCGCGCGCAGCGTCGGTCGCGCTGCCGTCGCGCGAGCAGTCCCAGCGCGACGCCACCATCGGCTGATGGCGCCAGCGCCAGGACAGCCGCCGGTTAAGGCTCCTCCCCCCGTTACTGTCCCCACAGCCTTGGGAAGAGGGTGAATCAGCTGTCTGAGCCGCCGCCGGCAGTGCCGGGACGGTATCAGGGCTCTCGTCGTCATCATCATCGGCGGGCGGCTCGCTGCGGTCCGCCACCCACGCCTCGGCCTCGGGCGCAAAGCTGGCGCGGAATGGTGTGAAGCGTGGCTTGAGCCGGAGCGATCCCTCACCCACGGCAGTGCCATCATCGCGCTCGCCGCCCAGCTGGCGGTCAAGGTCCAGCGCCATCCCGCTGAGCCGCTGGTCCAGCATCTTGCGGCGCTGAAGCCGCTCGCTGGCGGCGATGTCCGCGTCCAGACTGCGCTGGGTGCCGATTCGCATCAGCCAGTAGGCCGGAATCGCGATCAGCGGCGCGCAGAGCACCGCCAGCATCCAGAACAGGCCGGTGCCGTAGGTCTCGTCGGCGTCCTGGGCGATCACGACCAGCGCGACGGCCCACAGGATCGCCAGCACGATGAAGACCAGGAACATCGTCCCGGAAACGACCGCTGCTTGCCCGAACATCGCCTTGCCTTACGGCTCGGGTCCCAGCCCTGGGGCCTGGATCCTCCCGTTTCGCCCCACCAATCAGGGGCGGCGTCCGGTGCCCAGTCGCCTTCCGGCGGTAGAATCAGTCAAATACGACTACGTGTATATTGTAACACGTACATTCAATGATGTCAAGTGAGTATTCGATATACGAAGTGCGCATTGTCATATACTGATGTCACTGGCGGCATATGGCAGCGCGCGGGCGGCGATCAGGTCCGCAGCAGATAAACGTGACGGGTTGAATCGCCGTGGGTGTACCGCTCCAGGGCCTCGACTCTGAAGCCATGCTCGGCGGCCGCGGCGGTGAGCGCTGCGGCATCCGCCCCGAGATAGCCGCGCACCTCGCCGCCGGGGGCCAGCAGCAGCCTGGCCAGCGGCAGCAGCTCCGCCGGCGGGGCGAAGGCGCGCGAGGTCGCCAGCTGGAACGCTCCCGGCAGCTCCGCCGCCAGCTCCTCCACCCGCCCGTTCATGATCGCCAGGTTCTCAAGCCCCAGTTTCACCCCGACCAGCCTGAGAAACTCGGCGCGGCGCCGGCGGACCTCGACGGCGGTGAAATGTGCCTCTGGGCAAAGCACGGCGAGCGGGACCACCGGGCTGCCGTTGCCGCTGCCCAGATCGACGGCTTGGGTCCCCGCGGCGATCCTGCCAAGCCGATGCAGCCGCGCGGCCTCGCCGACCAGTTCGGCCGTGAGCCGCCGTCGGTCGCTTCCGAAGCCCGTCAGATTGAGCGCCCGCGAGTACTGCGCCACCAGCTCGACGTACTGCGCCAGCCTGCCCAGTGCCGCCTCGTCGGCGGAAGCGCCCAGCTCTGCGAGCACTGCGCGCAGCTGTTGAGTACTGCCCTCCACGCGCCCAAGTATAATCTGCCTGCGCATCCCGCGCGCGGAGGCTGACCCGATGCATCTGGTCCACTCCCTGATACAGAGGTTGTTGCCGCTTGCGGCGGCGCTCATGCTGCTCGGCGCGGTCTTCGTCTCACTGCCCCAGGCCGCCAGCGCCCAGGACGGCATTCCCCAGGTCAGCGATGAACTGCTTGAGGAAGCGCTCAGCCTGGCGGGCGGCAACCGCGGCGAGCTGGAGGCGGCGCTTGGCTGGTGCAACCAGAAGCCCTACAGCATGCAGGCGATGCGCTTCGTGATCGCCAACCTGCCGCTGGCCGATCTCGGGGTGATCACGGACGACCTGCTGATCGAGCACGTCGAGCTGGCGATCGTGGTCAGCGGCGAGATGCCCTACGCCGCCAGCTATGACGAGGCCACTTGGGCGCACTACGTGCTGGCGCCGCGGGTCAGCCAGGAGCCGCTGGAGCCCTGGCGCAGCTACTTCCACAAGGCGCTGGCGGACGAGGTGCGGGACTGCCAGACGCTGCAGGCCGCGACGGTGCGCGTCAAGCAGTGGGTCGGGCAGCGGATCAAGTTCAAGCAGACCCAGCGCCGCGACCAGGGGCCGCTGACCACGCTCAGGGGGACCTATGGCCGCTGCGAGGAACTGATGACGGTCGAGATCTGCGCCCTGCGCGCCGTCGGCATCCCCGCGCGCAACGCGTTCTGCCCGTGGTGGGCGCACTGCGACAACAACCACGCCTGGACCGAGGTGCTGATGGACAACGGGCGCTGGTATCCACTGGGCAGCATCAAGGAGGAGACCGACTTCGGCAGTACCTGGGAGCAGAGCGCGGCCCGCGGCGCGCCGATCGTCTGCAGCATGTGCTTCGGCCTGCCGGACAGCATGGGCCCGGAGGTGCTGCGCAGCAAGCGGGACACCGGGGCGCGCTACGCCCAGATCAACGGCATCGACAGCTACCGCGACCCCGCCACCCTGACGCTCGACCTGCTGCCCGCGGTGGTGGCGGTCAGTGACCCGGATCGATCCTACAAGGCCGACGACACCATCGAGCACTTCCTGTTCGTTCACGTCTTCAACTACGGCGCGCTGCGGCCCGTTGCCAAGGTGCCGCTCAGCCCGGAGGCCGAAGTGTCGATCCAGCTGGGCTCGGGACGCTACGTGCTCAGCACCGACGCGCCGGTGGCCAGCCGCGCGGTGTGGGCTGACGTGTCAACGGGCGAGACGGTGGATCTTGACTGGCTCGATCTGCCCGAATGGGGCGAGGAGCTGATCCTGGAGTTCCCGAAGGACCCCTAGCGGCAGAGCTGAAAGGCGTCCTCTGGTTGACGCCGGGCAGCAGTGCTGCCTACAATGGCGGTGGACCCGACACAAAGGAGCGTCCATAGTCATGACGATCAAACGTTTCCCCGCGGTTTCTGGAGTGAGAAACATGTTTCACGGCCTGATGGTGGTGGCCGCGGCGGCCCTGCTGTGCTCCTGTGCCTCCAGCTACGCGCTGTGGCAGGCGGGCGGCGGCCCCGGACCGGTCGAGGGCAATCAGGCCCCCCAGGCCGCGCTGTCGATCACGCCCAGCGACGGGCCGGCGCCGCTGACGGTGCAGCACGACGCGACCGCCAGCACCGACCCCGACGGCACCATTGAGCGTTATGACTGGGACCTCGACGGTGACGGGACCTATGAGACGGCCGACGCCGGCGGCCGGCCGCCGGCCTACGTCTATGACACCGTCGGCGTCTACAACGCCGGCGTGCGCGTGACGGACGACGACGGCGCCACCAGCACGGCGACGATCGAGGTGGTGGCCACCGGCGGCGATCCGCCCGTCGACGCGCCGGCGCTCAGCGTCGAGAAGTGGCAGGGCGGATCCACCGCGGCGCTGAGCCTGACCTTCGACGACGGCACGCCCGAGCACTGGTCGCGGGGACTGCCGATGTGGCAGGACTACGGCTTCCGCGTCACGCTGGGCATCATCGCCCAAACGTTCGAGACCACGCCGGCGCGCCTGCCCGACCTGCAGCAGGCCTTCAACGCCGGCCACGAGCTGGCCAACCACTCCAGCACCCATCCCGACTTCACCACCCTGACACCGGAGCAGCGCCGCCAGGAAGTGCTGAACTGCCAGCAGCTGCTGCTCGATAACGTGGTCGGTCTCAATCACGTCGACACGATGATCTACCCCTACGAGCAGTTCGACGAGACCGTGATGACCGAGGTGGGGCTGCTGGGCTACATCTGCGCCCGCAGCGGCAGCCAGGGCATCACCGACTACGCCGAGATCAACGACGCCTGGAACCCGCCGCTGCTGCACCTCTACAGCTGGGCCAACCTCAACACCCTGGACATGTGGATGTGGGACAGCGTCGTCGACGGTGTGATCGCCGACGGCGGCTGGCAGGTGGAGCAGTGCCACGGCATCGGTGCGATCGGCGAGACCGGCGTGGGCTGGAGCCCGCGGCCCGAGGCCGAGTTCCGCGCCCACTACAACCACATTGCCAGCTACGGCGACGCGCTGTGGGTCGCGCCGATGGGTGAGGTCGCGCGCTACGTGCTGCAGCGCAACCTGGCCGATTTCCTGGTGCTGGACTACACCGATACTCGCTTCGAGTTCATCGTCACGGATACGCTGAACAACGAGATCTACGACGTGCCGCTGACTGTCAGCATGGAAGTGCCGGTGGGCATGATGAACATCACCGTCCGCCAGGGCCTCACGCCGCTGACCGTCAGCGAGGGCGAGGACATGAACATCCTCTTTGACGTCACCCCCGGCAACGGCACGGTGGTTGTGGAATACGGGATGTAGCGCGGCCAGGGATCAGTGGCAGTGATCAGGATTCAGTAGGGGCGGCATTCATGCCGCCCGCCGGGCAAGTAGCGCGGGCGTCTTCCCTGCGATCAGAGCGGTCCGGTAGCCGCGAATCCTATTCGCGGCTTCGGATCGAGCGCGAAGAGGCTTCGCGCCTACCGTCAGATGTGGTCGAGGCAAGCCCCAACCCCTCCCGCTGGGGGGAGGGGTTGGGATGGGAGGTGGGATGCAGTCTGAGACTGGCAGAGGTCAGAGGTGTTAGTTGCTCTCGCTGGGGCCGCGCCGGCCGCCCCGTTCGCCGCGGGGTCCGTCGCCGCGGCCCGCGCGCTCACCGTTCCGCCCGCCGATACCGGGGCCGCCGCGCCGACCAATCTCGGCCATGCGGGCCTCGGCGCTGGCGTAGTCACTGATGATGCAGGCCACCGGGCCGCCGAAGAACTCACCCGCCCCGGCCAGCACCGCGACCTGGTCGCCGACGCCGAACGGCATCGCGTCGACCTCCTCGCTGCTTTGGGCGTAGTGAGTGCGCTCGGAGATGCTGAGTGTCACGCTGTCCGGGATGTCCGCGGGCAGCTCGATGCCGCGCTCGTCCAGCTTCGCCTGCACGAAGCCGGGGATCTCGATGCTGATGGTGATCGAATCATCGCTCAGCGCGGTGATGGTGCCGAAGACCGGCCTGATCCGCGCGCCCATGCCGCCGCGCATGCCCTGGCCCATACCGCCACGCATGCCGGGGCCCTGACCCATACCGGGTCCGCCGTCACCGCCGCCCCAGCCGGGTCCCTGGCCGTCGCCGCGTCGGCCGGGCCCTTCACCATCCTGGCCCCAGCCCTGGCCGCGCTGGCCGAGCCGCTCACGGATGAACTGCCGCGCCGTCTCGGCGTCAGCCACGCGCCGCGCGACCGGGTCGTCGCCTTCACCGGGGCCGCCGCGCACCACAATCTCGTCACCGATGGCGAAGGCGCTGAAGTCGGCCTGCTCGCCCAGGTAGTGGAAGCGGGTGCCGTCGTCGATTGCAAAGCGCAGCTCGGCGGGCAGTTCGGGCAGCTCGCGCCCCATTTCCGTCAGCCGCTCGGCCATCTCGGCCGGGATGCGCGGCTCGATCACCAGCAGCGTATCGCTGAGCTGGGTGATTACTCCATAGGCCAGCCGCCCCTGGCCGCGCCGCCCCTGGTTTCCGCCGTCCGGCCCCCACTGGGCGAGGGCCGCCGTGGACAGGAGCAGCGTCAGGGCTGCCGCCACGATACTCACTGATTTGACTATCCTGATCATGGTTCACTCCGGGAACATAAGGTAATGCCGCTCTTAGGAGCGACGAACCCGACTGCTGAGTTTCAGTTCAAGGCGCCGACCGGCATATTCCATTCGGATATGCGGATGTGCGGTTGACACTCGCCTTAGCGGCGGGGATAATCCTACCTAGGGGACCTACCCTTTGCCGGTTTGCACCGCGGGGCCCAAGCACATCCGCGGAATCCTGACCGACACGAAGGAGTGCCTGCATGTGCGCGAAGAAAGTGATGTTCGACGGCAACACCTCGGCGGCCTTCGCCGCCCACGCCACCAATGAAGTCTGCGCGATCTACCCGATCACGCCCAGCTCCGTGATGGGCGAGCTGGCGGACGAGTACAGCGCCCACGGCCGCAAAAACATCTGGGGCCGGATTCCGGTGGTCAGCGAGCTGCAGTCCGAGGGCGGCGCGTCGGGCGCGATCCACGGGTCGCTGACCGGCGGCGCGCTGGCGACGACGTTCACCGCCAGCCAGGGACTGCTGCTGATGGTTCCCAACATGTACAAGATCGCGGGCGAGCTGGCGCCGACGGTGTTCCACGTCAGCGCGCGCTCGATCAGCTGCCAGGCGCTGAGCATCTTCGGTGACCACTCGGATATCGCCGCCGTCCGCGAGACGGGCTTCGGCCTGGTGGCCAGCGGCAGCCCGCAGGAAGTGATGGACAACGCGCTGGCGGCCCAGCGCTGTACGCTCAAGAGCCGCGTGCCGCTGGTGCAGTTCTTCGACGGCTTCCGCACCAGTCACGAGATCCAGAAGATCGAAGAAGTGCCGATGGAGGCGATGCGCGCGATGATCGACGAAGAGGACGTGCGCGCCGTCCGCGACCGGGCGCTCAGGCCCGAGAATCCCACCATGCGCGGCACCGCCCAGAACCCGGACATCTACTTCCAGGGCCGCGAGTCGGTGAACAAGTACTACCTGGCCTGCCCCGAGATCATGGAGGAGGCTTACGACAAGCTGCACGAGCTGACCGGCCGCCGCTATCACCTGTTCGACTACTGCGGCGATCCTGAGGCCGAGACGGTGATGGTGATCATGGGCTCGGGCGCCGAGACCGCCGACGAGACGGTCGAGTACCTGGTTCGCGAGCGCGGCGCCAAGTACGGCCTGATCAAGGTGCGGCTCTACCGGCCGTTCAGCGCCAGGCACTTCATCGCGGCGCTGCCCAAGACGGTCAAGCAGATCGTGGTGATGGACCGCACCAAGGCGCCGGGCGCCACCGGCGAGCCGCTCTACCTCGACGTGGTGGACGTACTCAACACCGCGGTGCGCGAGGGCGACTTCCCGGCGATGCCGCTGATCGTGGGCGGCCGCTACGGGCTGAGCAGCAAGGAGTACACGCCCTCGATGGTCAACGCGTGCTTCAAGCACGTGCGGGGCGACAACCCGTTCCAGGGCTTCACCGTCGGCATCGAGGACGACGTCACCAACCTGAGCATCGACTACTCCGAGGAAGTCCACAGCGTCGATCCCAGCTGCTACGCCGCCAAGTTCTGGGGCCTGGGCTCGGACGGCACCGTCGGTGCCAGCAAGAACAACATCAAGGTGGTCGGCGACAACACCGACAAGTACGCCCAGGGCTTCTTCGTCTACGACTCCAAGAAGGCCGGCGGCGTAACCTGCAGCCACCTGCGCTTCAGCGACGCCCCGATCAAGAGCACCTATCTGGTCGGCCGCCCCGATTTCGTGGCGATCCACGCCGAGAGCTTCATCGGCAAGATCGACCTGCTGCGCGGCATTCGGGATGGTGGCATCGTGCTGGTCAACACCTACATCAAGCCCGAGGACCTGTTCAACTCGATGCCCCGTCAGATGCAGGAGCAGATCCTGAGCAAGCAGCTCAAGCTGTACTGCATCAACGCCTACGAGATCGTGTCCCAGCTGGGGCTGCCGGGCCGCATCAACACCACCATGCAGGGCGCGTTCTTCAAGCTCAGCGGCGTGCTGCCCGAGAAGGTCTACCGCGACGCGATCGAGGGCGCGATCGAGAAGACGTTCTCCAAGAAGGGCAAGGACGTCGTGGGCATCAACCTCAAGGCCTTCCGCGCCGGCATCGAGGACGTCGTCGAGGCGCCGGTGCCGGAGAAGATCACCGTCAGCGCCCCGATGCAGAGCCGCCTGCAGGTGCTCGAGGATCCGGAGCTGGCCGCGTTCGTCGAGGACGTGGTCGACAAGGTTATCGCGATGGAGGGCGACGACGTCAAGGTCAGCCAGATGCCCGTCGACGGTGCCTTCCCGACCGATACGTCGAAGTACGAGAAACGCAGCATCGCGGTGCGGCTGCCCAAGTGGGAGCCTGAGCTGTGCGTGCAGTGCAACATGTGCGCGGTGGTCTGCCCGCACGCGGCGATCCGCGTCAAGGTCAGCAAGGAAGGCGACATCCAGAGCGACCTCTACAAGACGGTCAAGCTGAAGGATAAGCAGGCCGAGGACGACGACCGGCTGCGGATCCAGCTCTATCCCGACGACTGCACGGGCTGCGGCGCCTGCATTACTGCCTGCCTGGGCATCGAGAAGGGCGAGGACAAACAGCCGACCGGCCGCAAGGCGCTGAACTTCGTGCTCAAGGAGGAGCTGCTGGACGAGGCGCGCGAGACGGTGCTGGAGTTCCGGCGTTTGCCGGTGACCGATCCGAAGTTCTACAAGCCAACCTTCAAGGCGATCCAGTACCAGCAGCCGCTGCTGCAGTTCAGCGGCGCCTGCGCCGGCTGCGGCGAGACGCCCTACATGCGGATGGTCACGCAGATCGTCGGCAAACGGATGATGCAGGCCAACGCCACCGGCTGCAGCTCGATCTGGGGCGGCACCGCGCCCACCAGCCCCTTCGCCCGCGACAAGGTCACGGGCTGCGGGCCGGCCTGGTCCAGTTCGCTGTTCGAGGACAACGCCGAGTTCGGTTTCGGCATGCGCCTGGCGGTGGATCAGCTGCACGACCGTGCCTTCGCGATGCGCGATCAGCTGCTGGAAAGCGGCAAGCTGCCGCCGGAGCTGAAGGACCGCCTCGGCCAGCTGGCCACCATCGAGGAGCAGTACGCCGACCCGCTGAGGATCAGTGAGAACATGGCGCTGGCCGTCGAGATGGAGGAGATCATCGACGGGCTCAACGGCCGGGGCGACGAGCTGGCGGAGCTTAAGGCCTACCTGCCCTACTTCAGCAAGAAGAGCGTCTGGGCCGTCGGCGGGGACGGCTGGGCCTACGACATCGGCTACGGCGGGCTGGACCACGTCATCGCCCAGGATTCGGACGTCAACATCCTGGTGCTGGACACCGAGGTCTACTCCAACACCGGCGGCCAGAAGAGCAAGGCCACGCCGCTGGGGGCGATCGCCCAGTTCGCCAGCGCCGGCAAGCGGCTGGCCAAGAAGGACCTGGGGCTGCAGGCGATGAGCTACCGTCACGCCTACGTCGCGGCGCTGAATCTCGGCGCCAGCCCGGCCCAGGCGGTCAAGGCCTTCGTCGAGGGCGAGCAGTACCCCGGACCGGCGCTGTTCATCTGCTTCGCGCCCTGCATCGCCCACGGCATCGACATGAGCAACACCCAGGCCCAGAGCAAGGCGGCGACCGACAGCGGCTACTGGATCAACTACCGCTTCGATCCGCGGCTGATCGCCGAGGGCCAGAACCCGCTGCAGATCGACTCCAAGCAGCGCAAGATCAGCTTCCGCGAGTTCGCCGAGGGCCAGAACCGCTTCCGGCGCCTGAGGCGCGAGTATCCGGATGACTACGAGGGCGTGATGGCCGACGCTGAGCGCGTCGTCAACCAGCGCTGGCTCTACTACCAGCAGCTCGCCGCGATGGACTTCACCCAGTTCACCGCCGAGCTGAAGAAGGGCGCCGGCGAGGGCTAGGCCGGAACGCGGTGGACCGCCGCTGAAGAGCCGGCGGCCCGCTGCGGGTAAAACAAATTGGTCGTCACAGCGACTAGGGCGCCGGGCCGTGGACACCCGGCGCCCTCTAGCGTTTCAGCGCCGGTGGGGGCGCGAATGGCCCGGCCTGCTATACTGCCAGGGCGGAGGAAGGAAAGGCATGAGATTCCCGGCCATGTTGCTGGCCGTAGCGCTGCTGTTGGCATTCCCGCCCGTCACGGCCGCCGCCGTGCCCGAGGCGGACCACGTCCGCATCGAGTGCATCGCGCTGCGGCTCAAGGTCAACGACTACTCCATCCGGCACCAGGTCAAGCTGCTGGTGACGGTCACCACCTCGGACGAGAGCCGGCTCTCGGGCGTCGACCTGGCGCTGCTGAGCCTCACCAGCCCGGCCGGCGTGGAAGTCACCATGGGCTGCCGCGAGTGCCGGGTGACACCCCGGCAGTTCAAGGCGGCCAACGCGCGGCTGCTGTTCAAGGCGGTCGAGGACTCCGCGGCGCCGCTGCCCAGCGCCCAGAGCAACGTGCCGCCGGGCTTCTTCGACGAGGCCGGGCCCTATCAGGTCAGCCTGACGCTGCGCGGCGAGTTGTTCAGCGGCGAGGTCAGTTTCGGTGAGCCGCTGGCGATGAGCATAGAGCAGGACGGGCGGGCGGCGGAGCGCTTCTGCCTGGCAGACGAGCTGCCGCTGACGATCACCACAAAGCCCGCCGAGTTTGGCCCGGTCTACTACAAGCGCCAGGACCTGAGCGGCTTCGTGTTCCAGCTGGCCAGTATGAACCAGGCCCTTGAAGGCAAGGACTACCACCCGCAGCGCGAGTCGCCGCAGTACGTGTTCCAGATCCGGCGGGGCGACGCCGAGGGCGGTCCGGCCGCGCTCGTCGACCCCTCGCGCTATATCGCGGGCCATGAGAAGCACCTGATCCGCAGCGACCACACCAGCACGCCGCTGACATTCGGCGCGGGCGAGTTCAGGCCCGGCGACGTGCTGATCGTCGACTTCATGCGCCAGGAGACGCCCCCGCCGGACGCGGGCTTCGAGCAGCGGGACAACTTCAGCGCGCAGGTGGTGGTCCAGGACCGCGTGGTCTACGCCCTGGCGGTCGAGACCGCCCCGACCCCGGAGGAACTGGGCGTGGTGGCGGCAGAGGAGTAGCGCGGGCATCCTGCCTGCGATTCACAGGGGCGGCATTCATGCCGCCCACGGCTGCGGCGGACACATGGACTCATGGTGGTCCGTGCGTTGATTGTGGGGACAAGCGGGCACAGTTTGATTGACGTTCACCGGCGCAGATGATAGATTCTTACTCCCTGTGATACTTGCCATCGATCCGGGTACCACGAAGGTCGGCTGGGCCGTCGTGGATAACTCGGGGAAGGCGGTTGACCAGGGGATCGAGTTCCTTGACAGGGGGAGCGGCCGGCTCGGTGAGCTAGTCGATCCTCCAGCGGTCCGGACCGTAGTGATCGGCAACGGGACGAACCGGGTGAACATTGAGGCGGAGGCGAGGCGTCTTTTTCCTCAGGCCGTGGTCGAAGTGGTGGATGAAACCGCCTCGACGGTCGAGGCCTGGAAGCTCAAGCGCACGGAGGAAGCGGGGCGCAATCCGATTCTTGGCCTGATGTTCACCCTGAGACAGTTGTTCAGCCCGGTGCCCGTCGACGACTACGCCGCACGCGTGCTGGCCGGGCGCTATCTGGCGCGGCGACGCGAGGGGCCGGCGTAGGCGGTTCCGGCGATCGCAACTGAATCCTGCCCGGGCGCGGGCTGTGGAGATGGAATTCGCGCCGGGCAGTGGGTGATAGGAAGGCGGAAGGACGGACCGGCGCCGGAGAGAGGCCGGTGGTGCAGGATAATAGAGGATAACTGCGCTGCTGCTCCGGCCTGGTCTGCACCCCGCTACTTTCGAGGGTGCCGCGGCGGCACGTGAGCCGTCCGGCGGAAGGAGAGTAGCGATGAGGATAGTGCTGCAGGGCCTGCTCGGGGCGGTGGCCGCGATGATGCTCGCCGGGGCGGCGGCGGCGTCCACCTTCAGCGACCTGCCCACCGACCACTGGGCCTACGACGCGATCGACTACCTGCAGCAGGCGGGCCTGGTGGAGGGCTATCCCGACGGCACCTTCCAGGGCGACCGGCCGTTCACGCGCTACGAGATGGCGATGGTGATCGCCCGGGTTTTCACCAAGATCCAGGACT
>Ga0180434_10006926_pt1 | contig 12913 bp, 12 predicted proteins | sample SS_ome_7_FD_132453 | JGI IMG/M metagenome (GOLD analysis project Ga0180434, IMG submission 132453) | Hypersaline lake sediment archaeal communities from the Salton Sea, California, USA - SS_1_D_2 metaG | ecosystem: Environmental > Aquatic > Non-marine Saline and Alkaline > Hypersaline >... | reverse complement strand
TAGGCCCAAGATGTTGTATGCGGTTGAAACCAGGTCGGCTGCTTGGTGGCCGCGATGCCGTGCCAGGCGGGGAGCATGTTGCCGTGGAATGCCCTTTTTGCCATGAAGATAACGACCGGGTGGTGGATTCCCGTGCCTCGGGCGTAGCCATTCGCCGGCGTCGCGAGTGCCAGGCCTGCGGCCGGCGGTTCACCACCTACGAGCGGGCCGAAAGCGAACCGCGCCTGCGGGTCATCAAGAAGGACGGCACGCGGGTGGCGTACGACCGGAACAAGATCCGCCAGGGGCTGACGCGGGCGCTGCACAAGCGGCCCGTGCCGACCGAGCGCCTCGACCAGATCCTCCAGGAAGTGGAGGACGAGTTGACGGCGAAGTACGACCTGGAGATCCCCAGCCGGGCCATCGGCGACCTCGTCATGGCCAAGTTGCGGGAAACCGACCAGGTGGCGTACGTGCGGTTCGCCAGCGTGTACCGCGATTTCAAGGACGTGTCGCAGTTCGTCGAGGAAGTGGAACCGATGTTGTCGCAGCGGGGAGGTGCGGCGTCGAACGAGACGGATCGGCCGACCGGCGGCGACTGACGGTCGGCCTGTCCCATCACGCCGCGAGGGCGTGGGGGGACGGTCCCTGGGGGATCGTCCCCCCGATCACGAACGTATCGGCCTGGGCCGAGGCCATCGGCGGTCGGCCCGCAGGCGCCGGAGGACGAGGGGAGAAGGTCAGCATGCCGACCCGTATTACGCACATCCGCAAACGCGACGGCCGCGTCATGCCGTTCGACCAGTCCAAGATCACCGATGCCATTTTCAAGGCGGCCCAGGCCGTGGGCGGCGAAGACCGGTTCGTGGCCGAGGAACTCGCCTCGGCCGTGGCCGATTACCTCGATCGCCATTACGACGGCGACACGCCCGGCATCGAAGACATCCAGGACATGGTCGAGAAAGTCCTGATCGAAACCGGCCACGCCAAGACCGCCAAGGCCTACATCCTGTATCGCGATAAGCGGACGCAGGCCCGTCGGGCGATGACGGTCCGCAAGGCCGCCCGGTCCCGCGAGGGCCGCAACTCCACCGACGCCGCCCTCCTGGTTGACACCGGCGCCAAGGACGCCCTCCTGTCGTGGGACAAGGGCCGCATCGCCGAGGCCCTGGAGAAAGAGGCCCACCTCGACCCGCGGACCGCCCGCAAGGTGGCCAGCGCCGTCGAAGACAAGGTCATCGCGTCGGGCCTGTCGCGCATCTCGACCAGCCTGGTGCGCGAACTCGTGGACAACGAACTGTTCGAGCGCAGGCTGACGGGCCGGCTCGAGCGCCAGAAGGTGCTCGGCATGCCGCGCTACGACCTCGAGAACCTCATCTTCTCGAAGAGCCAGGAAAACTCGAACATCTCGCAGAACAACCCCGAGGCCATCAACCTGACGATCGCCGAAACGGTCCTCAAGCAGTTCGCCCTGGGCGAGATCTTCTCCCGAGACGTCGCCGACGCCCACCTCCAGGGACGCATCCACCTGCACGACCTCGGGTACCCCACGCGCGTCTACTGCTCGAGCCACAGCCTGGAGTACCTGAAGAAGTTCGGCCTGGACCTGGAGAACCTCGACACCAAGAGCGCCCCCGCCAAGCACGCCCGCACGCTCACGGGGCACCTCAACACGTTCCTGGCCAGCATGCAGGCGTACTACGCCGGGGCCCTGGGCGTGGCGCACATCAACATCATGTACGCCCCATACGTCGAGCACATGAGCGACAAGGAGATGGAGCAGGAGGCCCAGCACCTCATCTTCTCGTGCTCGCAGTCGGCCTTCAGCCGCGGTGGCCAGACGCTCTTCCTGGACTTCAACGTCCACACCGGCGTGCCGTCGTACCTGAAGGACGTAGCGGCCATCGGCCCCGGCGGCAAGCAGACCGGGCGGACCTACGGCCAGTACGAAGAGGCCGCCCAACGCTTCTGCCGGGCCATGCTCGACGTGTGGCGCGCCGGCGACCAGCACGGCCACCTGTTCGCGTTCCCGAAGTGCGACTTCCACATCAACCGCGAGACGTTCACGGACCCCAAGCAGCGCGACCTGCTGGACTACGCCTGCCAGATCGCCTCCGAGAACGGCGTGCCGTACTTCGTCTTCGACCGCGAGGAATGCACCCTGAGCGCCTGCTGCCGCCTCCGTACCACCATCGACGACAAGTACATGATGGACCACCCCGAAAGCATGCGGTTCTGCGGTTTCCAGAACGTGACCGTCAACCTGCCGCAGGCTGCCTTCCGCGCCGGCCCCGGCCAATGGGACGACCTGAAGCGCGAAATCGTCACCGCTATGGACCTGGCCATGCGGGCCCACCTCCAGAAACGCGAGTTCATCCGCGACCTCATGGACGCCCCGCACAAGCCGCTCTGGCAGATCGGCAAGACCGCCATGGACGGCCGGCCGTACGTCGACCTCGACAAGGCCACCTACATCATCGGCCTGGTGGGCCTGAACGAGTGCCTCCAGCACATGGGCGGCGAGGAACTCCACGAGAGCCCCGAGGCCCTGAGGCAGGGCCTGCGCCTCGTCGCCTTCATGTATGCCAAGGCCAAGGAGTACGCCAACGAGTACGGCCTGAAGGTGAGCCTGGAAGAGTCGCCCGCCGAAAGCGCGGCCCGGCGCCTGGCCAAGGTCGACCTGCGCGACTGGCCCGACCACGCCCACGCCGTCCTCAAGGGCGACATGGCCGAGGACGAGTTCTACTATACCAACTCCATCCACCTGCGGGCCGACGCCCCCGTCGACCTGCTCACGCGCATCCAGAGCCAGGCGAAGTTCCACACGATGATCGAGTCCGGGGCCATCATCCACGCGTTCGTGGGCGAGCATCTGCCCCCGGCCGCCGGCATCTACGCCCTCGTCCAGCGCACCTTCGAGAAGACCCCCGCCGCCCAACTCACCATCAGCCCCGAGTTCACCGTCTGCAATCAGTGCCACAAGGCCACGCCGGGCCTGAAGGACGCGTGCGGCCACTGCGCCAGCGACGACGTGTACGGCATGACGCGGATCGTCGGCTACTTCAGCCGCGTCGCCAACTGGAATAAGTCGAAACTGGGCGAACTCAAGGACAGGCAGAGAGGCGATTACGCTGTGACCGGAGCGGTCCCGCCCATGCGGCCTGCCGAGGTCGGCACGGCTGCCGGCTGAAGCGCCACCGCGGACCCCCGGCGCTTCAGCCGCGGCGGGACATCGGGCGATGGGGTTGTGGCTCGCCGGAAGGCGCGTGGATCGCGCCGACCGTAGGGAGCGCGAGCGCCGTACAAAACGTGGACCCCCTTGTTGACGGAGGAGCCGGGAGCCGAAAGGCCGACTCGCCGCCCCGGCTCCCCGTCATTTTCGCCGCACCGGTCGAACCGACGACGCAACGCCCTGGGGCCAAAAGGCGGCAGGTGTGAGCAGGGGCGCGGCGACACGCAGTATTTTTAGCCGCGACGCGAAGCGGAGCGCGTGCTGTTAGCGCGCACGAAGCGCCAAAGGTCACCGCCTCATGGAAAAAGTCCGCGAACAGGACCAGGAGTACCGCGGCGGCGCGAGCGGCGTCAAATACCTCTTCCGCGGCCCGCGTATCGACTGGGGCGTCATCCTCTTCGCCCCCGGCGAGGAACTCGGACGCCACAAACACCATGAAGTCGAGGAAACCTTCTACTTCGTCGAGGGCGCCGGCGGGCGGTTCATCGTCGACGACGTCGAATACCCGATCGAGATCGGCACGGCGTTTCGCATCGAGCCGGGCGAGGTGCACAACATCGTCAATCACACCCAGACGCCCCTCAAGGCCGTCTTCATCAAGTCGGCCTATAAGCCGAAGGACAAGGTCAACGTGTAGTCGCCCGGTTGTGGGGGAGGATGTGCGGACCCGGCGCGGTGCGCCCCGCGGTGCACCGCGCCGACTGTCGCGCCGCCGCGCCTGTTGCGATTGTCGCGAGGCCTGTACGGACCGCGCGCATGAACGCGACGCGACAGGCTGGACTTTTAGCCGCGACGCGAAGCGGAGCGCGTTGTTTGAACGTGCAGCGCGCCGCGAAGACCACGAAAACCTCGAACCCCTGGCCACGGGAGCGACGCATGTTGAAATTCGAAGTCTTCGGAAAGAACAACTGCGCCAAGTGCACCAGCACCAAGAACAAGATCGCCCACGTCCTCAAGAAGACCGACCGCATCGGCGACGTCGCCGTCGACTTCGTCGACCTCGATTCCGTCGACGGCATGGCCGAGGGCGCCTTCAACGACGTCTCGGAGGTCCCCACGACCATCCTGCGCGACGCCGTCGGCCAGCCCCTTGCCCGATGGGACGGCCGCCTGCCCCCGTCGGTCGAGATGATCGCCTACCTGGCGTCGCCCGGCGGCGCCTAGCCGGCGCTCGGCTGCGCCCTCTCCTCAATTGACACAAGCACGCAGTGGGGGGAGCAAGCGTACACCCGACCCGGCCGGCTTCCTCGGCCGTACCGAAGGCCGAGCATCTTCGGCGGGACCTTGTCACCGCAGAGACCGCGGAGATCGCAGAGAACGGCAAGAGACCGGCTAACGGCATCAGCAGCAAAGCCGACAGCCGTAGCGTGCGGTGCCGGGATTGGGTTGCGCCCTGCGCGCCCGGCGCATTCGACCCCCTCTCTGGCGTTTCTCTCCGTTTTCTGCGTTGAGAGGGCCGGCTCAAACGCCGGTCGGCTCGCCGAAACTGGTGCTCACGGCTCGAGCGACGGCCAACAGCGGGTGGTCCAGGGGGATGTTCCGGCTGCCGCCCGCCACGTCCGAAAGGGCCACGTCGGTGATCCGGCCCTGCTGCCACGAGGCCATGCGGTTCCAGCGTTTGCCGGCCACCAGCCGGGCCGCCTGGAACCCCAGGTGCGTGGCGAAGACGCGGTCGAACGCGCACGGGCTCCCGCCGCGCTGGACGTACCCGAGGTTGGTGGCCCGGGCCTCGACGCGGGTGTTCTGCTCGATGCTGCCGGCGACGAGCCGGCCCACGCCGCCCAGCCGGACCGGGTCGGGGCTGCCCTCGACGTGGCGCTGGACGACCATCTTGCCGCCCTCCGGCCGGGCGCCCTCCGCCACGCAGATGATCGAAAACCGTTTGCCGCGCTCGTGTCGTCGCCGGCACACGTCGAAGACGGCCTCCCAGTCGAACGGGATCTCGGGGATGAGGATGACGTCGGCCCCGCCGGCCACGCCCGCGTGCAGGGCCAGCCACCCCGCGTACCGGCCCATGACCTCGGCCACCATGACGCGGTGGTGCGCGCTGGCGGTGGTGTGCAGCCGGTCGAGCGCGTCGGTGGCCACGTTGACGGCCGACTGGAACCCGAACGTCAGTTCCGTGCCCGGCACGTCGTTGTCGATGGTCTTGGGTACGCCGACGACGTGGACGCCGCGCTGGGCCAACTGGCCGGCGACGGCCATCGACCCGTCGCCGCCGATGACCACCAGGCAATCGATCTCGTGTTTCTCCAGGACCGCCAGGGCGTCGTCGGACCGGTCGGACGTGACGACGGTGTCGCCGTCGCGCTCGGCCCACGCGAACGGGTTGGCGGTGTTCGACGTGCCGAGGATCGTCCCACCCTGCGTCAGGATGTTAGAGACGGTCTCCCAGTGTATGGGGAGCGTGCGGTCGGTCACGAGGCCGTCGTAGCCGTCCAGGAACCCGACGACCTCGGCATCCTGTTCGTGCATAACGGTCTTGGCGACGGCGCGGATGACGGCGTTGAGGCCGGGGCAGTCGCCCCCGCCCGTCAGGATGCCGATGCGCATGCGTATCTCCTTGCGTAGGAATAAGGCGCCGGATGCTCCGCGCGGATTCTAGCACGCGCGGCGCGGCCGCTGCAACGGAAACGCGCCCCGCATGGGGGCCAAAGAGCGCCGGGTATGCTATAATGTCCCCCCGTCACCAACCGTGATGATGAAAGGGCGACGACCATGACGGCCGAGAAATGCATCACCATCACCCAAGGCGACCTCACGGAGCAGGACGTCGACGCCGTCGTCAACGCCGCCAACAACGACCTGCAACTGGGCGGCGGCGTGGCGGGGGCTATCCGCCGCAAGGGCGGCCCGGCCATCCAGCAGGAGTGCAACCGCATCGGCCCCATCCCCCTGGGCGAAGCCGCCATCACCACCGGCGGGAACCTGAAGGCCCGCCACGTCATCCACGCCGCCAGCATGGCCCTGGGCCAGCGCACCACCGAGGCGAATCTGCGGGCCTCCACCCGCGCAAGCCTCCAGCGGGCCAGGGAGAAGGGTCTTGAGACGGTGGCGTTCCCGGCCGTCGGCACGGGCATCGCGGGCTTCCCGATGCGGCGCGCGGCCGAGGTGATGCTGGAGGAGGCGGCCCGGCACCTGGCCGGCGAGACCAGCGTCCGCGAGGTGCGGTTCGTGCTCTACGATACGCAGGCGTACGAGGTGTTCAGGCAGGTGCACGAGGACCTTCATGGCGATTGACCCCTACCAGTATATCCCCCAGCCGAGCGCGGGCGTCGTGTACGAGCCGGCCGCCCGTCCGTCGGCCCGCCTGGCCGGGACGACGGCCGTCGTCATCGACGCCATCCGGGCCACGACGACCATCGTGTCGGCCCTGGCGGCGGGGGCGACGGAGGTCGTGGCGCTGGCCAGCGACGCCGAGGTCCGGGCCGAGGCCGCCCGCCGGCCCGCCGGCTCGGCCGTCACGTGCGGCGAGCGGCTGGGCGCGAAGATCGAGGGCCTCGACCTCAACAACAGCCCCTCCGTCATGACGCCCGAGGCGGTCGGCGGCCGGTCGCTGCTGCTGACCACCACGAACGGCGTCGGGGCGATCCGCGACGCCATGGCCGCCGAGACCGTCCTCGTGGCCGCCCTGGCCAACCGCCGGGCCGTGGCCCGGCGCTGCGCGGCCCTCGGGCGGCGGATCGTCTTCGTCTCGGCCGGTACGGTCGGCACCGTCTCGTGCGAGGACGCGCTCGTCGCGGGCGCGGTCTGCGAGGCCCTGGCCGAGACGCCCGGCGGGGCGGCCTTCACGCTGGAGGACTCGGCCCGGCTGGCCCTTACGGCCTGGCGCGACGCGAAGCACCGCCTGGCCGAGACGTTCGCCGCCACCTGGGGCGGGGCGTTCATCCTCGGCCTGGGCCTGGAGGCCGACCTGGAGGCGTGCATCCGGGTCGATACGACCGACGTGGCGCCCGTGGCCCGCGGGGCGCCACCCGTCGTGACGGCGGGGTAGGGCGAGGGTGCTGGAACCTCTCTCACGCACGCGGAGGCGGCGGGTGACGGCTTCCGCTTGCCTTGGCCAGCAGGGAGGTTAAGATAGACAGGATGAGCGACACCCTTCGTCGGATTCAGCGGCTTGTGGCCGAGGAAGACATACGGATCTCGGCCCATGGTTACGATGAATTGGCGGCCGACGGCATTCTTGCAGCCGAGGTCATCGAAGGCGTCGTCGGCGCCATTGTCGTCGAGGATTATCCCGATTACGGCAAAGGGCCCTGTGTGCTGGTCTTCGAGCGCGGGGCCGATGGCAGGCCGCTTCATGCGGTGTGGGGCATACCCCGAGGCGCGGACGCCCCAGCCGTCCTGGTGACGGCGTATCGGCCATCGCCGGCCCAATGGACGGACGACTTCATGCGGAGAAAGCCGTGACCACCCGCAAACAGGTCAAACTCGTGCAGGAAGGCGAATACGTCGCCGAGGTCGAGATCGAACTCATCGAGGCCGACGAGGGCTGGGCACCGTACCTCTCGCTCGACGACGTCCGCAAACTCGACCGCGTGCGCGAGGCCCTGCGCGCCGGCGACCTTGCCGCCGCCACCCAGGTTGCCCGCGTTTACCGCCTGACGCCCGTCACCGACTGAGCCTGTCCACGCTCGCGCCTCGCGGTCCGGTGACGGAGAGGTGTCAGGCACCTTCCGCCGACGGCCGCGAAAGGTGCCGGACATCGCCCTGCGCTTTTGCGTGGCGTGCTGCGGCGCGCGGCCCTATCATCATCGCCATGGGCCGACCTGCGGAAGCCGAACCCGTCAAACTCGTCGTGGGCATGCTGTCGGCGTATCCGGGGGCGCTGGCCGAGGCCGAGGGACTCCTGGCCGACCCGCTCGGCCCCGTCGACCTGCGGAGCGACCTCTTCGCCCACGCGTTCACCGAGTATTACCGCGACGAGATGGGCCATCCCCTCGTGCGGTACTTCGTGGCGTTCGAGCGGCTGCTTCGGCCCGAGGACCTGGCCGGCATCAAGCGATTCACGAACGACCTGGAGGACCGCCTGGCCGCCGGCGGCGAGTGGCCCGCCGCCCGGCCCGTCAACCTCGACCCCGGTTACCTCACGCCCGCCAAACTCGTCCTCGCCAGCACCAAGGACCACGCCCACCGGCTGTACCTGGGCGAGGGCATCTACGGCGAACTGACGCTGCGGTACGTCCGCGGCGCGTGGCGGACGCACGAGTGGACGTATCCCGATTACCGCACGCCGGCGTATCACGCGTTCTTCGACCGCGTGCGCGAGCGGCTGCTCGCGCAGCGGCGGGAGGCGGCCCGTGGTTGAGTTCGCCCTGGTGGCGTTCGGCGTGGCCTTGGCCGTGTCGGCCATCCTCACGCCCATCGCGCGGCGGGTGGCCCGGATGGCCGGCCTCGTGGCCGAGGTCCGCCCCGAACGCCTGCACACCGAGCCCCGGCCGTACGGCGGCGGCATCGCCATGGCCGACACGCTCCTGCTGGTCATCGGTGGGGCATGGCTGGTGGGTCTCTACGGCCCGGCCGACTGGGTGTCGGGCTGGCTGGGCGAGGACGTCCGGACGCACATCGAGGCCCGGACGCCGGTCCTTCTTCGGCTGGCGTTCGGCGGGCTTGTGTTCTTCATCATCGGCCTGCTGGACGACCGGTACCGCCTGCCGGCCCTCGGAAAGTTCCTCTTGCAGGCGATGGGGGCAGCGCTGGTGGTCGTGGGGTTCGGCATCTCGGCCACCGCCTGGATGGAACCCGCGTGGCTGGGGCAGGTGGTCAGCATCCTGTGGGTGCTGGCGGTCGTCAACGCGTACAACATGTTCGACCACGCCGACGGGATGGCGGCGGCCGTGGGTGTGGTGGCGTTCGGGGCCTTGGCCGTCGGGCAGATGATGATGGGCCAACTGTTCGTGCCGGGCGTGGCCCTGGCGGCGGCGGGGGCGCTGGCGGGGTTTCTTATCTACAACTTTCCACCCGCGAAACTCTTCATGGGCGACGCGGGCAGCCACCTGATGGGGTACCTGTACGCGGCCCTGGCGATGGTGGCGCGGTACTACTTTCCGGACCGGGGCACGACCCGCTGGGTGATCCTGGTACCGGTTGTGATCTTCGCCGTGCCGCTGGCCGACATGCTGCTCGTGATCCTTGCACGGGGTTGGCAGGGCCGGAACCCGTTCGTCGGTGATGCCAGAAACCACCTCGCGCACCGGATGCTGGCTCGTGGCGTGCGGGCGTGGACGCCTATCCTGGCGGCGGGCGGGCTTACGGCTTTCGCCGGCGTCGGGGCGGTTCTTTTGTATCTTGCGCCGTGCATTGTATATTTATATGCCGCGGTGGTGATGGGGGTGGTCCTATGGATGCGGCGGTCGCCGGAACAGGAGGCGCGCGCATGATTCCGGCCCCCACCCCCGCCACCATTGCCGCCTGGCTCCGCCGGGCGGTCGTCGTCATCGCCGCGGCGTACCTGCTCATCCTGCCGCAGTTCACGACCAAGGCGTCGTTCTTCGGCGTCCACGGGCTGCCGGGACCGCTGGCGGTGGTGACGCTGGGCCTGGGCCTGTGGCTGATGCCGATTCTGCTGGCGGCCTCCTGGGCGGCCGAGGGCCGGGTCCGGCTGCCGCACCCGCTCGTGGCGGTGGCGGCCGGGCTGTTCGTGGTCGGGGCGGCCGTTTCGACGGCCGTGGCGTCGGACAAGGCGGCGGCCCTGGTGCGGGCGTCGGAGGTGGCCGGGCTCTGGGCGGCCATGGCGGCCCTGGCGCAGGCCGTCCGCGGGGAAGGCGAGCGGCGATTCCTCCTGGCGGTGCTCGTGGCGGCAGGCGCGGTGTCGGCGGCCCTGGCCGTCGAGCAGGCGGCCGTCGGGCTGCCGAAGTCGTACGCCTACTTCCAGGCCCACCGCGAGGAGGTGCTGGCCGAGCGCGGCATCGAGCCGGGCGGTTATGTCGAGACGATGTTCCGCGAGCGGTTCTTCGGCGGCGTCCAGGCGGCCATGGGGCACCCGAACGTGCTGGCGTCGTTCCTGCTGCTGGCGTTCTTCGCGGCCGCGGGCCTGGTGCGCGAAAAGTGGACGGAGATCGGCACCGTCGGGGCCCGGGTGCTGGCGGCGGTCCCGCTGACGGCGGCGGTCCTCTGCGCCGTCGGCATTATCCTGACGCAGAGCCGGGCGGCCATGGGGGCCCTGGCCGTCGGCGCCTACTGGCTGATCGTCGCCCTGCGGATCCGGCGACGGCGAACGCGGATCGTCCTGTATCTCCTGCCGATGCTCCTGGCGGCCGGGGCGGTGGCGGCGGCGGTGCAGGTGGACCATCCGGCGCTTACGACGCTCCGCTATCGGCTGGATTACTGGTCGGCCACGCTCGACGTTCTCCGCGCGCACGGTCTGACGGGCGTGGGACTGGAGAACTTCGGCCACCAGTATCTCCAATACAAGCGGCCGTGGGCCCCGGAGGCCGTTTCCGACCCGCACAACCTGATCCTCTCGGTGTGGTCGACGGTGGGCGTGGCCGGCTTGGCGGCGCTCGTGGTGCTGGCGGCCGCGGCGGTGCGGGCGTGGTGGCGGCGGGCGGCGCTTGCGCGCCGCGAGGATGTCATTTCGAGCGAGGCCCCGTTGGGCCGAGTCGAGAAATCTTGCTGTTCGGACGATTCGGCCAACGGTGAGATTTCCTGCGAGCCCTCGGAGTACAGAACTCCGCTCGGCCTCGCTGCGCGAGGCCTCGGTCGAAATGACATGCTTGTCCGCGCGCCCGCATCGGTACCGGGGCGCGGTGGGTCGCCGCACGTACCGCGCCCAAGTGGCCCCACCGGCCTGCCGGGTCTTCTGATTCCCACGATGGCCCTGGCGGCCTTGCCGGTATCGCTCACCTTCCTGATGGGCTGGGAGTGGGGCCTGCCGGCGCTGACGGTCATGGCCATCCTGGCGGGGCTGCTGCCGGCCGAGTCGGGGGCCCGGCTGGAGGCGTCGGGCCGGCCGATGCGTGGCCTGGCGGCGGCGTGCATCGTGGGCGTGGTGGCGCTGGCGCTGGCGGAGCAGATCGGCACAGCCATCCTCGCCCCGCCCGCCGCCTGGGCCGTGCTCGTGCTCCTCGTCGTGACGCTGGGGCCGGGGCGGGCGGACGGGGCACCGCCCGGCCTGGCGCTGCCCGTACCGGGGCGGTTCCTGCTGATTGTGCTGGCCATGGCGTTCTGCTTCGCGTACGGCCGGTGGGTGATCGTGCCGGAGGCGCGGCAGCGGCGGCTCCTGCGCGAGGCGATGGCGGCGGGGGCGTTCCCGGCGGCGGCGGATGAACCGGCCCGCTACGCCGCCCAGGCGAATCCGCTGGCGTGGGAACCCGATTTCCTTCGGGCCTCGTTCTGGCACCGTGAGGCGGCGGGCGGCCGGGGGCCCGAGGCCGCCCTCGCCGTCGAGCATGCCCTGGCGGCGTACCGGGCGTCGCTGGCGCGGTTTCCGCGGAATCGCCGGGCGTATCGGGCCCTGGCCGACTGCTACCTCGCCCTGCCCGGGGCGGCCGAGGACCGGCACTCGCTGACCGCCGCCGAGGTCAGCCTGCGGCAGGCGGCGGCGCTGGACCCGACGGATATCCCCACGCGGCTGCGTCTGGCGGAGGTGCTCGAGCGTCTCGGCCGGGACGAGGCCGCCCTGGCGGCGTACCGGGCGGTGCTCCGGCTGGACGAACTCATGCCGATGCCCGACCGGCGGCTGGCCCCGGAGGTCCGCCGCGAGGTCGAGGCCCGCGTGGCCGATTTGGCGGGGACGTAGGCCGCGGCGTGCCGCGGCACGAGCCTCGTGTCGCGTCTTCCCCGGCCGGGCGAGCCGGCCGGGCCACACGGCGGCGCGAGACATCCGGGCGTGCCCGTGCGCGAGCGCGGGTGCGGCAAATAGTGCTTGACTCCGCTTCGGCGGGGGCTATCCTTGGAGGCGTCCGAGATGGGGAGAGTGGAAGGATCGGGCGCGTGCCCGCAGGAAGGAGAGCCTAGATGTACTATGTCATCATGGGTGTGTTGCTCGTCGCTCTGATCGTGGTCTTCTTCGTGGTGCGGAAGAAACAGCAGCAGGGTTGATGGCCATTGGGCGCGGCCCGGCGTGGCTGCGCCGCGGGCGGAGCATCGGCGGACCGGACGGGCCCGGCCGCGCGGGCCTGCCCGGTCTGTATCGTCCGGCTGCCGCTTTTCGCTTGCAGGCATGGCGGCCGGCCGATAAGTTGACCTGTTTGGGGCCGGTGCCGGCCGCCCGGGGGGCGCCGTCCGGCCGCCAGGAAGGGAGAGGTCCATGCACGAGATTCGCATCACGACCGACAAGATCGAGATGCTGGCGACGCTGAACGAGTCGCCCACCTCCGAACGTATCTGGGACGCCCTGCCCATCGAGAGCACGGTCAACACCTGGGGCCAGGAGATCTACTTCGCCATCCCGCTCCAGTGCGATTTGGGGGCCGAGGCCCGCGACCGTATGGAGGTGGGCGAGGTCGCCTACTGGCCCACCGGCAGCGCGTTCTGCATCTTCTTCGGCAAGACGCCCGCCTCCAAGGGCGACGAGCCCCGGGCCGCCAGCCCCGTCAACCCGATCGGGCGGTGCGAGGGCGACATCAAGGTGTTCCGCCAGGTCCGCGAGGGTGACATGATCCGCCTGGAACGGGTCGACATGCAACTCGTCGAGCCCGAGGCCGAGGAGGAAGGCGAGGAAGAGACCGAGAAGGCCGAAGCGGTCCTTCGCCGGGCTCT
>Ga0180434_10006919_pt1 | contig 12923 bp, 10 predicted proteins | sample SS_ome_7_FD_132453 | JGI IMG/M metagenome (GOLD analysis project Ga0180434, IMG submission 132453) | Hypersaline lake sediment archaeal communities from the Salton Sea, California, USA - SS_1_D_2 metaG | ecosystem: Environmental > Aquatic > Non-marine Saline and Alkaline > Hypersaline >... | reverse complement strand
GGATACATTAATTAACGTTGTAAGGCAGGACGTTTTGAGAAGTTTAACGAGATAAGACGTAGGGCTTGCCCCGTTAGAGATGATGAATCCCGTTAGAAATACAATGAATAATAAATCTATTACTCAGAATAAGGAGTCCATTTTTAACGGGATGAATAGTATGCACTATGCTTACATTTTGAGAAGCAATAAAGATGGCAAATGGTATACAGGATGCACTGAAGATATACGGAAGCGTTTTAGCCAGCATAATGATGGCAAAGTTGCTTCTACAAAAGGTCGCGGGCCATTTGAATTTATATATTACGAAGCATCATTGAATAAGGAAGACGCATTTGCCCGTGAGAAATATTTAAAGTCTGGAATGGGAAAACGCTATTTAAAGAATCGGCTAAAACGCTTCCTATCTCTAACGGGGTGGCGATGAGAACCTTCGCAATCGGTGATATCCACGGCGCCTATAAGGCGATGATGCAATGCTTTGAGCGCGCTAAGTTTGATTATAAGAAAGACCACCTGATCGTGATGGGTGATGTTTACGACGGATATCCGGAAGTCAAACAGTGCATTGATGAGCTTTTAAAAATCAAACACTGTGATCTGGTCATTGGCAATCATGACATGTGGGCGCTCGATTGGGCGCTTAAAGGAGATATGCCGGAGATCTGGACGAGTCAGGGGGGTGACCGGACGATGGCGTCTTATAGCGGCAGCCCTATACCAAAAGAGCATATTGATTTCTTAAAGAATGGCCAGCTTTGGATCGAACGCGATGAACAGATATTTGTGCATGGAGGATTCAATACGGAACTATTCAAAGGTCTCATATGGTAAACAATTTTAGGGGGAATCGTGTTTTCCAGTTCCAACATAAAGGGTTTTTAAAAAGCTCCACTAATTCAGTATTGGTGGAGCTTTTTTGCGTCTATTTTGAAGAATGATATGTAATGTTAAGAAAGAAAAATGAAAGATAAGTAAAACTAAAATTCGATACGTTAAGAAATTTACGAATGACAGATATGGTACCAATTGAAAGGGTTGCTGACAAAATCTATGCTTTCCGAGACACACGAGTTATGCTTGATAAAGATCTTGCTGAACTTTATGGAGTAGAAAAAAAGGTATTCAATCAGGCCGTTCAAAGAAACATTAAACGATTCCCTGAAGATTTCATGTTTGAGCTACCAAAAGAGGAATTTACAAATTGGAGGTCACAATTTGTGACCTCCAACCATGATAAGATGGGCTTACTATTCAGTCCAATGGCATTCACTGAACAGGACGCGGATAAGGCAAGAAGGGAACCAAAAGGAAACGAAAGATCTTTAGATTAACTTTCTATCAGGCACTAATCAAAACCCGGCCATAGAAATGGCAGGTAAACCGTGAACGGTGAACCCTTAAATAATTAGATGATCTTTGTGCCTTGGTGACCCTGGCCCAGACCTGACATTGCGACAAATAAGTTTACAACACTGCTTAGTAGAGTAATGAATATTGGACTACATATTCATAACTCGCGCCTCCCGATCCCTTCATGGTCTCGGGACGGGGAGGGCAGGCGTAGTGGCTGAATAATTATGAAGAAAGAAGCTCAATACCCAATCCCAATTCGAGAATGGACAAAGTTTGGATGCGTAACCTTATACATCAAAATTGATGTTGACTTCCCATGGAATTTATCATAGAATTTTATGAAACAAGCACGGGTAGATGTCCTGTGCGTGAATTTCTCGATGAATTAAAGGCATCCAATCCCGATGATTTTGCGGCAGTCCTTGCAGGTCTCGCGAAGCTTCGAAGCCGTGTCTATCACAGACCACCTTTATCAAAGTCTATTGGTGACGATCTTTTCGAATTGCGGCATGTGGGCAAACTTAACACAAGAATTGTATACTTCTTCATAAAGAACCGGCGAATCATCCTTGTCCATGGCATCAGGAAAAAGACGAGAGCACTCTCGGCACAAGATAGAGGGATTGCCCTGCAAAGAAGAAGGGATTGGCTCGCAAGGAGTACAATATGACGAAACGAACAAACTTTGATCGCTATCTGGAAGATCAGCTGAATGACCCCGCATTTGCAGAGCGCTTAAAAGAGGCTGGTGAGGCCTGGGATGTGGCCCTTCAAATTGCTGCCTTAAGAAAAGAAGCGGGTATGTCTCAAAAAGAGCTCGCCGAGCGAGTGGGGACCTCTCAACAGCAGATAAGCCGCCTGGAGTCTCCGGGCTATGAAGGACACTCCATGAGCATGTTGCGCCGGGTGGCCCACGTAATGGGGGCCTCGGTTCGGGTTCAAATTTTGCGGGAAAAAGGTAAAAGAAAACCGGCTCTGGGCGAAAGAAAGGTAGCCTACAAGCACAAACGCTGAAAGGTAACTAAAAGCGACAAAAGAGCTCTTTGTTTAACTGATATAAGACACTGGTCAAAATCTCGATATAAATGTGGCGGGTAAACGGTGAACTCAGAACCTTTACCCCGCTCGCCCTGTTGAACTGGGGACCCGCTGGGTGTTCAACTGGGGTGAAATTTTCACCTCGCTTGCCCGGTAGCTTTGGCAGATTTATCCGCCATTAATTTTGGCGGATGGTACTCGGGTTGAATGTTTCACTTATTCAACTGGGGCATGACAGTGACAGCTAAGTTTATCCTGTGAAACCTTTTCTGTTTTTTGTTTCTCCAGGGCGTATTTATCTGGGGTCCCTTTAGGGTGTTCAACCAGGGTGAAACAGCCGCAGGGCTCCCTGACGAAGACAGGGGTTTCACCGGGGAGCTATTGGCTATTGGCTATGAGCTATCAGCTCATTGGCTTTCAGCTTTCAGCTATGTTACGCCTTTCTTCTCTTGACAAATAAGCAAGATAGGAATAGCGTAATCGCAAAATAAACATAACCATGTAAGGAGGTTATTGTGTTTACCCCGTGCAATGCTTGCCCCGTAGAATTTACCGACTCGTCGGGAACCCCTTTGGGGATTCAACAGCGCGGGCCTATTTCATTGGGGCCTGCCCCGTGGAATGAAAATAACACTAAAAAGCACCTTTTCCAATGCATGCCTGTTGTTCCATTATTACAAAATTCCTGCAATCTAAGATATGCTATTCCACTGGGGTTTTACAATAGTAGAATAAGGATTTCCCAAAAAGCTCCACTAATAGAGTATTAGTGGAGCTTTTTTGTGTCTATTTCGAAGAATGATATATGGTGTAAAACAACAAAAACAGAAAAAGAGCTAGTAGCATATTTTCTCGAACATCTTGTTACCTTGAAGGGATTTAGTCGCATCAATGCAAAATAATAAAACCACAAACAGCTTAGCCACCAGCATCCTCAATTACTTTGCGGCATTTACCGAAACGAAGTTTAATTTCCGGACACTTATAAATTATCGATGGACTAATGATGAACTAACGCTCGACTTATCAATATTCCAAGATTTTCAAGATGTGCTATTACAAAGGATAAAAAATGGAGATGACACTCCGCTCACTGTAAAAAATGGTGAACATATTCTCACGCTCTCCGGAGATGAGGTTCTTTTGGAGCTCAATAAAGCGCTTTCTAGCAAGTTCGGCTTAGATTATCTTAAAGCATGTATCAAACAAGAGTCTGAAAAAAGGGCCGAACGAAATACAGCTCTTATCGCAACTGAGAAAGGACTACTACCTGCCAAAGAGGCTGATCTTTCCCAAGAGGAGGTCATTAAACATAATGAGCAGGCATTCCTTGACGGGTGCCGGAAATATAACCTTGCCCTTAGAAAGCAATTACATACCTTTTAAAAATTTTTGCTTAAAATTGTGTCCTCCCACACGAAGTAAATGGGGGGGGATGGTAGGGTAGAGAGCTGGGGCAGGGGTGAATCGGGTCGATAAGATTATAAGTTTTTAGATAATGATCATAAATAACTACGTTTTGATACATGATACTGTCTAAGCTAACTCTTGCTAAATCAGTTAATCCTTCAGCTATTTTAGCCCAAATCACCCTTGAAAAGGAATGGGTAAATCTGATCTAAAACCAGGTTTTGTGATTGGAAACCTTCTAACAGAACGTGCATAAATCCTAGGCCAAAAAGACCGGATACCCATCTCTGACAAAACCCTCCACTCAATCCTGCAATATGCAAACCCTATCCCAGGAAAAGTAAAACCTGTGATAAGAAGAATTGTCTCAGGGATTACAAGGGGGATTATATAAGCATATTCCGCCAGCGACCACAACGTATGAAGTGCAGATCAATTCCATACCTTGTTGAGAACAAGAGGAACTTTCCTTAACTCCGATTCAAACGTGTAATGAATTGACGCTGCCCAAATCCACTGAATCCATCTTGACCTCAACAACTTAAGTCAAAGAAAAAAAGCAGGGCAAAAGACTGTTCAAGGCGGATGCCCAGAAGTTATGATTGAACGGTGCGGTGCGCATACATAACTATTGCCTGTTATAAATTTCTAGGTGAAGCAGGCCTGCGCCTTCGCTTCCCCACCAGATACCATCCCCGCTATGTTTTATGATCTTTACACCTACAGGGAAGGAGCTTTTGATCCCTTGTTGATATAAGGTAGACCTTTATATTTACACCTCAAATCATGCCCACATCCCTGCTACGCTCTTCATAAGCCTCGTGTATAGTCGCGTGCGATAAGGGGTTATTTTTTATTCCGTCGTTGTATGGCTTGATGAGCCAACCCTCTTGAAAAATATGCGGTTAAGAGGTAGAATATCAGTGCATGCTAAAGAGGGCATACCTAGCTACAGCATATTCTACTTCCCGTACCGGAGCCCGAAATGTGAACCTAAAAAGAAAGGAGGGCCATGAAAAAAAGTAATATTAAAATCAGGCTTATGAAGGCTAAGGATTTCGATGCGGTGGTGGGAATCGATGAGAGAGTACTCAAGGCTTCCCGGTTAGATTACTACAAACTCCGGTTTGAAAAGCTGGTTAATTCCAAAGACTATGTCCTCACCTCACTCGTTGCGGAGGAAGAAAATGGCAATGTGGTGGGCTTCGTAATGGGGGAACTCTACATAGGAGAATATGGCATCTCCCAGGAAAGAGCCACCTTAGATACAATCGGTATTGACCCCGCTTATCAAAACAGAGGTATCGGGGAGGAGTTAATTAATGAATTTACGGACCACTTGAAACATCTCGGCGTCCAGAAAGTAAACACCCTGGTTGACTGGCATAACTCCGAATTGATAGGTTTCTTTAGCGCGAATAACTTTAGCCTCTCCCAGACCATTAACCTTGAACGAACTCTGTGATGCAGGGCAGTCTGGAGCTAACGGGTAACATTTTTATTACTGAGGTCATATCAGTATACAATGTGCAGTCGATAGAATAGCTTCACGCATCAATATCCGTCATGGGCAACAATGTCAATCCCATTCAATTACCTTTATTTTGATCGGAGAACGGGGGCGGGAGAACAGAGAACGGGTAGAGTATGGAAAACGGGGACGAAAACGGGCATGAATAAATATGTAAATTACTAAGTATTAGAAAAACTACAGGAGCCGTTTGACCTCTTTAAATAGCCAATCGTTCCAGGAAAGAGCTCTTCCCACCTCTTTGTTAACTGGAATACGCTCGGGTGTCATGCCACTGGCAAACCTGTATAACTCCATGAGGCATCAAGGATAATGATAGGTTCGAATTCCTCTCCCAGAAGGCAGGGATTGATGAGAAAAACTTTCACTCCCCAATGGGAGATACGGCATCAGAATAGATAACAGAATAGAGATTGTGTATTGACCCAGGTTATATCTTTCTTTCGCTCTTGTCGTGATATCCACAATTTCTGAGAGCAATCATTCCGACCTTAGGGCCGTATTCAAAGATGACGGTACCATGACGGTACCAGGCATAAGTAACTAAGTATTGCTACCCGATTATGTCTAATTTGCCTCTTGTTAGATCAGTAAGTCCATCAGCTATTTTTGCCGAAATCAGGCTTTAAAGGCATGGGTACATCTGATCTGAGACCAGGTTTTGTGGTTGGAGATCTTCATACAGAACGTGCATACATGGTAAGCCAAAAAAACCAGCTATCCAGCGCTGAAAAAGATCCGCAACCAAGCCTTTGATATGAAAACCCTAGCCCAAGAAAAGCACAACCTGTGATATGAAGAATAAGAATGGAGTCGCACTGGAGATCAAACCCAGTAGGAAAAGTGGCTAAGAACCTGGCATTCTTTAAAGAATTGGCTTACAATAATTTTACACAAAAAAGTTGACAGTACCGAAATCTACGTGGCTATGCATTGGTGCGTTAATGTATTTTTTCACCTTGCCGAGCAAGAGCACTTCAAGGAGTATTGATACTCTTTCGCTGGTTTGAGCGGAAAGGGCTCTACCTGGAAGGAAAGAAGTATCAAAATCAGGCTTTATTATGAGGGAAGAATACGAATGGTGAAGTTTCGTCTCCCTGAGCATCCGATATTACCTGGAGATTTGACGCCCTGCGATCAACGTGTTCTGTCACCAACGGTAAGTTATTGAACATTTAATTATATACAACGGTGAGAAGTCATGCTATTGTTCAAGAGAATCAATACGAAATGCTTATTAAGACAAATGAGGAAAGGAGAGTGACGATGTTTAAAAAAATACTATATCCAACGGATTTTTCTGATGTGTCAAAGAAGGCCCTGCGCTACATTTTGCAATTGAAGGAGGCAGGGGCAAAAGAGGTTGTCGTACTTCATGTAATCGACCAAAAAGGGATAGATGCTATTTCCCGATATGCGGCTGGGGGTGCCGAACCAATGATAAGAGAAATAACAAAGGAGGCCGGGGAGGAAGGAAAAAGGATAGAGAAAGAATTAATGGAAAGTGGTTTTATCGTGAAGGTCAGAGTAGAGACAGGTGTTCCCTTGAAGGAAATACTAAAGGTCGCAGACGAGGAGAAGGTCTCCGCTATTATCATTGGCTCTCATGGCAAGACCAACCTTGAGGAAATGGTTCTCGGTTCTGTATCGGAGAAGGTCATACGGCAGTCTAAAAATCCAGTCCTGGTTGTCAAGAGATAAAACATACGAGATGAGATACTTCGGAATTCATATCATCTCGTGCTTTTGATTTGGGTTGCCTTTCATTCATGATCGTTCAGTTCATCATGGTCCAGGAAAGTAAGTAACCCCGGTATGCCTGATGTAAGCATCATTTTCACACTCGCAGCCATCGACTTTTCCATGGCGTTATTCGTAACCGGGAAATTCCCGGTAGAGCTTCTGCCGGTCGTTCTCTGGTTCGCCTGTGAAAATGCGAAGGCTTATTCATGACGAATATATACAGTTAGATGACTCAATGACTTGGCATCAAAGCCTCTCTGGGCTCTCTACTTTTACCTGCAAAGCCGGTGCGAGGCCTTTCTTTGGCTGACCCATGTAGATAGTCGTGTGGGGAAAGGGGATTTCAATCCCTCGCTGATCAAAAATCTTTTTGATTCGTCGATTAAATTCTCTTTTCAAGCCCCACTGCTTTAGCGGTTTGGTGGTCAGCCGAGCTCTGATGACGATTGCCGAATCATCAAATTTTTGTAGGCCAAATACTTCAATGGGCTCAAGAATATTCTTACAATATTCAGGGTCATTCCTCATCTCTTCTCCGACCTCTCTCATAATAGCCATTACCTCGTCAACGTCCTCTCTGTACGCCACCCCTATGTCAATGACCGTGCGGGAAAACTCCTTGCTATAGTTCATAACAGCATCAATGGAGCTGTTAGGCACCACATGAACATTTCCGGAAAGGTCCCTCAATTTCACGGTACGAAGGCCAACCGCCTCGACTGTTCCTTCATCTTTTCCCACATCAACATAGTCTCCCACACGAATACTATCTTCGAATAATATGAAAAGTCCATTTATAAGGTCTTTCACTAAAGTTTGAGATCCAAAACCAATCGCGAGTCCCACAATGCCTGCCCCAGCAAGAATAGGGGTGGTATTAACGCCGATTCGATCCAGAATCACAATCCCACCGACAAATCCGGCTGCAATATTTATTGCCGTTTTGACCATTGGCAACAGGGTCTTGATTTTTTGAGACGCCTCTTTCTTTTTTTTGCCCTTCTTCTCTTTTAGCACATGATCACTCACAAGCTGAGTCGTCCCTATAATGGCTATCACTATTCCAATGGTAATCACGATAGCAATGGTTCTGGTGATGACCAAAGCACCGGTCTGAGAGGCAATAAATGCCGCTACGGGTATACCCCACCCCTGGGCAATGATACCCAGGGCGACAATCACGGTGATCCAGCCCAATGTCTTTTTAATTATCCGAATATAGCGATTCGTTTTCTCCTCAAGGCCAGGAAATCTCTCTTTTACGCGCTCATTGATATCGAAAAGCCTGGAGAACAGCTTGTCCAATACCTTTAATGCCACGAAAAGGGCCAGAATAGCAAAGCCTGTTTTTAGAGTTGCCGCATAAAGGTAATGGAATCCTTTTTCGTAATTGACCGCTAAAAACAAAAAGATGGCCCAGGAATACCCAACGGCCAAAAGGGGCCAATACCGAATAGCCCGTTCCCTGATTTGTGTCACCGGGCCCAGAGAAATATCATCGCTCCTTTTTGGGCTTTCATGTTTCGTCCGAATATCTCGAGCAATTTGAAGAATAAAAATAGTTGTCATTATGGGAAATACCGATATTAGAAGTGCCCGAATAGAAGTATACAAATCAGGTGCGATCTGCATGACGAATAGGGTCTTGATCGCCAGGAAACAAAGTGCCGTGTAGTTGACGAAGCGAAGCATCCAAATCCAAAAGTACTGTGCATTTTCGTTACTGAGAGGTAATATCCGGGCCCTCTCCTCGTCTGGCGAGAGAAAAACGCGGAAAAGCTCAATAACAATGCGATAGAAAAACAACACAGTGAAGAAAAGAAAAGCCAGGGAATAACCAACGCTGAATGATGGGAGTACTTTGAACAGGGGAAAAAGAGAAATCAACAAGGCCCCATAGGGAAGCAAGCTCAATATTGCCCGAATAATACCAACAGTCAGCTTCGAAGCAAGGCTTTTAGTGCGATCAGTCGTTTGTGGCATCAATTTCTTCAGTAAACGCCTAAAAATCAGCGCGATGATGATAGCTAAAACAATGGCTATGATAAGGCTAAGAAGCTTGGCTTGATTCTCGGTTCTGGCGAGGAATGTCTTGGCATTTTTCATGGCTTTTGGCATTTGAGCAAGCAAAGTGATCGTACTGGCGCCAGAATCCATAATCCTTTTGGACATTTTCTCAAATTTTCCGAAAAGAGTTTCCACTACAAGCAGCTTTCGCTCCCTTTTCCTGGGCTGTGCTTTTTCGGCTATTTCTTTCGCATGAATAACCTTTTTTAGTTCATCGAGAAATGCCTTCCTCCTCTCAGGTTTTTCTATGAGATCAACAACCTGCTGTAGCCCCTCGGTAGATCCTTTCACAGGTTCCTGCGCATTGATACCTGCCTCTGATATAGAAAACAGAAAGAAGAATAAAAAAAGACACCTGATAAACTGACTTTTTCTGTAATTCATTGTATATCCTCCCTAAAATCATTATTAATGTTATTTCTGGACATATGCTGTCGTGTGTGTATGTATTCGGATGAGGGCCTAACTAATGCCAGTAGTGAAAGGGGTAAAAGAAAAAAGAAATTTGAAGTGATTGATAACGCCCCGTATTTTCTGGAAAAAGTATAGGGAACCGATTGGTGTGTGTCAAGCGCAAAGAGCTTCCATGCTAAACAGGTGTCTGGTAAATTGACATTTTAACAAGGTCTCTTTTCATTACTAAAACCTTCTCTATTCGTTAAGTTCGATTCACCATTTTACTTACTGCAATCGGAGCTTAGAGGGTATTGAAATGTCCACTGTAACATGACAAAGGATTCATTAAGGGTCTTGATTGTAACTATTCGCTATCTCATCCGATGGTAACTATGCATGTTTGAATTGCGCGCTATGCATGGAATGGTATGGCAAAGTCTTTTTAGCCGGGGCGATATGTGATATTGGATGTACTGCAAATGCTGATAGCTGAAGGGAAAGAGGGGAGTCTCTTTCCCTTCAGCAGGGATCGGACCAAACCCCGCAGTTCCATTCGGCGGCAAATACAGATTGATAGATTTTGTACTGCCCACTCTTGTTAACTCCCATATTTATTCAACCTATGTCTTGACCCAGTTCAAGTCCCAATCGCTCACTGAACACATATTATAAAACTGGTGGTCAGGGACAATCCTGGAGAAAATTTTATTATCCCTACTTTCAAAGACCGCCAGCTATCACTATGCAGCAAATAAGAAATTGAAGTGAAAAGGGACTGGTCAAGTCTCCGCTTAGTTTTTGCGATAGGCGCTCGTGCAAAAACCTACATAAATGCTAAATCAAAGAACCCGGTTATTTAGCCCTGACAAAGATCCGCACATAAACCCGCGATATAAGAACCCTATCACAGGAAAAGCACAACCTGTGATATGAAGAATGGATCAGGGATGAAAAAGGTGAAAGGCATGTGCATAGGCGAGATGTCACAAATTTTTAGGATTAGATTAAGTCAATGTTTTAAGGATTGAGGATTCTATCCAATCGCGCTACAAACATGCAATAAACTAAAACTGCACCAACCTATTAAATCCATCGTGTATTAATTAAATTACCACTCATTTAACCTCACTCAGGAAGCCACGTCTTGCGCAGGGCATCTAATATCAAGATTCATCTGCTTGTTAAGCACAACTGCTTTTGCGCAGGAATCAAGTGTGAAGGTGGGACCTATCCAAAGAATCTCTGGAGCCTCTGCGCGGGTCAGCTTTCTCACGGGCCAACGCCCCTCCCGACAATATTGAGCCTCCGCTGGTCTATTCCGACTCTCAGCTCTCGCCATCAGATGCCTATCTTTATGTGGACAAGCAGTACCAGAGGCCGTCTCAGCGTACTTTTTGAAAGGCAAGCTCGATCCACGTGGAGAAGATGCATTCCCCAATCAAGCCGATGTTTTGTTGAGAAAAAACAACGCAAAACGGTCAAACAATGTGATCGGTCCAACTCTGTGTCCCTCAATCGCTTTTATAAAGAGACCGTACCCTCCCACCACAATGGATATGATTCATCCTTGACACACAAGCATATTTTCCCTATAATTTCTGCCTCAGAAAGGGGCTTCTATCATGAATTATTCTTATGGTGGTAAACCCGCTTATCTATTCAGCAGAGCTAGTTTCTCTTGCCATTATACGGACAGATGATAGCGAGGGTTCATATGGTTCGAACACCAAAAACTAACGGAATAAAAAAGAAGAATCCATATATATCCTCTGTCGCTTTTTACTTTTTTTCAATCCTTTTTCTACTCCTGGGAATATTTCCTCTCACAACCCGCGATCTTCATTCAGTCGAAAACGCACAGAAGAAGCCCCGGGTAGTGGTGTTGCATTCTTACCATCACGGCTTTACATGGTCCGATAATATCAGCACTGGGATTCAATCGGTATTCGTAGGGCAAGGAAATAGCATCGAACTTCTCTTCGAGTTTATGGATACCCGGAGAATTCATTCAGAAAAATATTTTCATGAGTTGAAAAGACTGTATGCGGTCAAATACGCCGGGCGAAAGGTTGACGTAATCATTTGCGCCGATGATCACGCGTTTAATTTCATGCTGGGTGTAGGGCACGATGTCTTTCCTGATGTGCCGATCGTATTCTGCAGTGTGAGCGGCTATACACCGGAGATGCGTGATCGCCGTGAACTTACCGGTCTTCAGGAATCAATTGATATTAAAGCCACTTTAGATATGGCCTTGAGATTACATCCTGACACAAAAACGGTTGCGGTCATCTCTGATATGACGCGCACGGGACGAGCCCTGAAAGCGAAAGCGGAAAAGATATTCAATTATTATAGTCCTAATATCCATTTTCGATATTTTGAGAATCTCACCATAGAAGACTTACAACAACGGATTTCATCGCTTTCCAAGGACACGATTGTCTTTCTATTCATTTTTAGCCGAGACAAAGCAGGACGGGTATTCTCGCATGAGGAAAATCTAGAGATGCTTGTGGAATATGCACAAGTACCGATCTATGCCGTTTGGGAATTCTACCTTGGCCATGGAATCGTCGGGGGGAAACTGACAAGCGGAAAAGCAGAAGGCAAGATGGCCGGAACAATGGCTTTGAGGGTTCTCAGAGGTGAGAAGGCATCCGCTATTCCGCTTAAAGAAAGTCCAACTCGTTACATGTTCGATTATGAACAGTTACAAAGGTTCAATATCAAGGAATCCTCGCTTCCTACATCGAGTATTGTAATAAACAAACCTTTTTCCTTCTATGAACGATACAAAAACCTCATCTGGGGTGTCATCGCAATCATCATCATCCTGCTCATTATCATTTCACTTCTCAGCATGAATATAACGTTGAGGAAACAAACTGAAAAGGCACTAAAGGAAAGCGAGGAACGGTACAGGCAAGCAGTGGAAAATTCGCCCAACCCCATTTTTTTAGTTGATAGGGATGGCACTATCCAACTATGGAATGAAGCCTGTGAAAGCATCTTTCAATATGGGAAAGAAATGATAGGCCGTCAATACCATGGGCTCTTATCGAAGAGCGTTGATCGAGGGGTCATAGAAGATCATGTAGCCAAAGTATTCCAAGGTCATTCCATCAAGAACATCGAAACAAACTTTCAATGTAAAGACGGCTCTGAGAGAACCATGGTTACGAGGATGTATCCATTATTGGATTATGGCAACCAGGTGAAGGGATCTGTTTTTGCTAATACGGACATCACGGAACGAAAGCACGCGGAGGAGGCGCTCCAACAGAGTGAAGAGCGTTATCGCTCCCTTGTGGAAAATACGTTGGACGGGTATTTTATTTGCGAGATCCCTTCAGGGCGGTTCATTTTTCTTAACCAGAGG
>Ga0180434_10006918_pt1 | contig 12923 bp, 11 predicted proteins | sample SS_ome_7_FD_132453 | JGI IMG/M metagenome (GOLD analysis project Ga0180434, IMG submission 132453) | Hypersaline lake sediment archaeal communities from the Salton Sea, California, USA - SS_1_D_2 metaG | ecosystem: Environmental > Aquatic > Non-marine Saline and Alkaline > Hypersaline >... | reverse complement strand
GCATCTTATCGCACACGACAAACACGAAAAACAACGCGCCGCCGATGAACAGCGCACCTGAAAACGGAACCGATGCATGAACGTAGCGGCGCTCGTTGGGGTAGAGGCCGACAGCTATGAACTGCCAGAACTGGTACAGAATCCATGGTCCTGCCAATATAAGAGCCGTGTACAACGACACGCGAAAGTATATGAGGATCCCGCCGGCGGGTTTCAAAACGGTCAGATCCGGATTCTCGCCCCGTTCGGCCATCACCTTTATGTAGGGATACTCCAGGAAATCGAATATCCACTTGCCGAACACCATACACACCACCAAAGCGACAACCAGCCCGATCAGCGAGTATATCAACCGCTGGCGAAACTCCTCGAGGTGGTCACCGAAACTCATCTGGCGGTCAAGGTCTAATTGTCTCTCGTCGTCGTCACTCACGCGTCAATCGCTCTACATAATGGTGCAACGGGCCGCAAAGTATAACAGATATTGGGCTCGAAGCAACGCCTGCGATATACTTTCATACAACATTAATGCAACAATCCAGCGACAATCAGCCCGCGTTCTTCTGCGATGCGATGCTCGGCGGACTGGCCAGATGGCTCAGGGCGGCCGGTTACGACGCCGAGTTCAGGCACGGAATCGACGACTCGGTCATCGTGGCGGAGACCCTTGCCACCGGGCGAATACTCCTGTCATCCGACGGGCCGATGTTTGAACGCAAGGTCATCCGCGACGGGCAGCTCAAAGCCCTGTTCGTACCCCGACAGCTAAACCGCCTCGAACAACTCGCCCACGTGGTCGACAAACTCATCCTGAAACGCCGCCCCGCGCGCTGCATGGCCTGCGGAGGCGAACTGCGCCAACTGCCCAAACACAGCGTGTTGTCAGAAGCCCCGCCGTTGGCCTACAGGTCGTGCGATAAGTTTTTCAGATGCATGCGGTGCGGAAAGCTTCTGTGGCGAGGAACGCATTGGCGGACAATCGACGCGCGCCTAAACGAAATACTCGACGAGTAGTTGACCGGCATGGAACTCTGTCCGAACGGTTTTGTCGGGTAGTGGGCGCTTTGGATATCGACTCAGAGGCTCAGAGAACGACAAGGGCGATTCGAAATGCCCGCTCACTGGCGGTCGCTGAAGAAGTCGCGGACCATCCGGCGGTATTCAGGCGGGATACCGCCGGTTCGCAGGGCCCCTGCCGCTCGCTGACGCGCCGCCGACCATGCATCACCGTAGCTGACCACCGGCGCGGGGTCGTCGCTCTCGGTCCCCTGGTCAGCGCCCCGCCGGCCTGGATTGAACTTCTCGTACAGCGGGTCCCATACATGCACCGGTCCGCCGGCGTATCGGTCAGGGCCTCCGAGCGACGGCGCCGCGGGCCTGGTGTCGACCGACCCGTTGGCGTCTGATCCTCCGGCCGTTGCAAGGGCAAGAACTTCCGGACGCACGATCCGCACCAGACGCACTCCCCGCCGTCGAAGCTCGTCAAGTATCGCCGCAAGGGCGCGAGTGTCCCTCTGCCTGGTCGCATCAACTGCACGCGCCAGCAACGGGGCGTCGGTCTCGGCGTCGCGGGCGGCGCGGGCGAATTCGTCGGCCAGCGCCTTGACCGCCTCGGGAGACATCCGCCCCAGGGCGTCGATAATCCGTTCATCGGCGCCGCGGCGCTGCGGAAGCATCGCCAGCGCTCCACACAGAAGCACCACCAGCATTGCCCCCGCCGCTGTAACTCGACCGCGAACCCACAAACTCACAGCCGAGACCTCGTCAGATGCTACTGCTTCGGCCGCCTGGGCGTAAACGCACTGGGCCGCGGGGCTCGAGTCGCCGGCGGAGGCCAGTTCCACCGCCGTTGTCAATCGCTCGTCCAGGGCGGCGAGGTTGTCGACGTATCGGGCGGCCTGACGTGATGACACACCTTTTATGAGCGCCACGATCGCGCCTCCGAACAAACCGGCGGCAAGGATCATCATTCCCGCGGCGCGGTGCGGTCGCCCTGCCGTCCAGAAGGCAACCTGCCAGACGGCTGCGACCAGACCGCCGACGATAACGCCGAGGCCCGCAGCCTCGATGGCGCGTCGAACCAGGATGCGCCTGGATGTTCGCCGAAGATATCTCAGCACTTCATCAGGCATGTTATCTCACCTCACGCGGGGTAAAGCTCACACCATATTCTAACGTATTGACCATCCGCGGTAAAATACGCGACTAGGAATTTCTCGCGGTATCACCCATCGCCCCGCGATCACCGGCGCCGGTTATACGCATACTTTTTCCCGGATGTTCCCAGGCTCCCGTGATATACTCCGATGTTATATTAAGCCTCGACGACCAGGTTGGGACTCTCCCGGGGAAGGCTTGGCGGATTACTGCCTCCTGGCGCCGCGGGCGACTCAAACCGTTGAACCCAAACCATTACAAACGAAATAAATTACATACAAATATCGGATATTTTACCGTATAAATCATTGTTTTTAAGGCACTTGAGAGACAACCTCTGTTTTTCTGAAAAAATGCAAGGGTTTAAGCCTTGACATAGAGGGAATTTCGTGGTTAAATACTAGAACGAAGACAAGGAATGGGCTGGATGACACCGGCTGCCCTGTCACTCAAGGAAGAGGTCGTATCAAGATGTAATCGAGGAAAGCTGGTCGCTCCAATCGGGTATGGAGAGGAGCGAATTAATAGCTCGGGCGGAATGTAGCCCGGGTATAAAGCATGTAGAGCGACTGGCACAAATGAAATGCGTGGTCAAAAATGAGGCTGACAATCAAATGCTTAACCTTCTTGAATGGAGCGCGTGAGAGATGACAAAATATCTGCTAAATCTGGTTTGCATCATCGGGATAGCCGGCGCAGCGCACGCCGGTGATGTGGGAGTGGTGGCCAACCTGGAGATCACCGAAGACGGCCACGCCTATATCGTCTTTTTCGATGGGGACAGTAATCCGGCAACCGACAGCCAACTGGCCGGTTATTCGATCGAGGATACCCGCGCGGAAGGCTCAGCCATAACATTCAGCCGACCCGCCGCTCCAGAAGCCGGGACCGGACAGTTCGCCACAGCCTGGGCGTCCCTGGACTCTCAGGGCCCGCTGGCCGGCGAGGAGGACCCCGGTGCGGGGCCCGGCGCCGAGGACTGGTTCTTCGACGGCGACCCCGAGCCCACGTACTTCCTCGGCGAAGGCAACATCCACGGATACATGGTCCGAGATCCCGGTACCCCGATTTACATCGGTCAGATTATCGACACCGGTCCTACCGGTCTCAACCGCAATCTCGTTGAAGCCGACTTCCCGGATATGGGCGGTTTTGTAGCCGGCGGTCACCTCGAATTCACCGAGTTCAAAGCTACCGACGCCACAAATAACAGCGTCAAGGACGGCGATATCACGCTCCGCACCGCCGCGCCTCTGGCAGCAGGCTCGACAAGTATCGCCGGTACGAAGTACAGTCAAACCGGTGGTATCGGACTCAGTGGAACGGACTTTGACGCGGCTTTCATCTCCACCGACAAAATCGTCATGGACCTTAAAGTCGATGTCGCCGGAACCGGCGTAATCGACGGCGCCAACACCGTAACGACCACCAAGTTCTACGGCGCCGCATCCGGATTCGGAGATGCGACCCCCGACGGACACATAATGGTCAACGGAAAAGTCGTGGAAATCCAATATGCCGACCTCGTGGAAACCGTCGTCACAGCCAGCGGCGATTTTGTCTCCGCACACCTTCGCATACAGGCGCTCGACGGCGCGGCGACCATCGCTGTCGACGCGGACCTCACACAGACGGGTATAGACGCGGTGATACCCGGGCGATGGGGAACGCTCGGAAGCACCATGGTGGTTTCGCTGGTCCCCGGCGACTTCGACCTTGACAACGACTGCGATGCGGATGATATCGACGCAATCAGCGAATTGCTCCGCGATCCCGCAATCACCGCTGATGTACGCAGCCTGCTGTTCGACGTCGATGGCGACTATGACGTAGACGCTGACGACCGCCTGTTCGTAATAGAAAATCTCGTCGCGCGAACGAACGGAACCGGAACCGTCATGGGCGATATCCAGCTTGACGGGCTGGTGGACTCCGCCGACTATACCCTCTGGGCCGATAACTTCGGCGGCCCCATAACTGATGGAAACCCCGCCGAACCCGTCAGAGGTTGGATACAAGGCGACCTGAACGGCGATGGCGAGTCCGATTCCGCCGACTACACCCTTTGGGCCGATAACTTCGGCACCGGTCCGAGGGACACGCTCCCCAACGGCGGCGGACAACCAGCACCGGTTCCCACCCCCGAACCTGCTACCATGATGCTGCTGGCGATCGGCGGATTGACCACGATCGTACGGCGTCGACGGAATAAATAACTAATACTTAAAACAGATGCGATGCATGGGCAAAATCTGCGTTAAGCAGATTTGCCCAGGCTCGCGTCGAAGAAGAATGGGCCAAACAAGCCCGACAGAACGAAGAGCAGTAGAGCCTGAGTCTTACAAGAGTAGAGCCTGAGTCTTACAAGAGTGGAGCCTGAGTCTTACAAGAGGACTTGGTCTTTAGAGATAACAGCCTAGAGATTCTGACAAGAGAACCTGTTGCATTGTTACAGAGGCGAGGGCCTCTGGGCAACCCCTTGGAAGTTCTTGTCGGAACCGCAGAAGAGAAGCGACCACCAAAGTTCGCCCTCTCACAAAGCAAGGAAAGGAATCAGAGTCATGAAGAAACTGGCGACAATCGTAGTAGGTATCGCATTATTGGCGACCGCCGCCAACGCAGCCCCAATACTGGACTATGAAGCCGAAGACATCGGCGGAGGGCTGTTCAAGTACACGTTCACTTTGCATGGCGGTGACGGCCAGCTGAAGTCTCTCGCAACTGAGAATCTGGTGTTCAGCGGGAAAGACGGCGCGTTGATTCAACAGATCGCGGCCTTCGGAGGCTTCGTTCCGGTAAACGACAAGGGTACTGCTGAAGATTACCACGTCAACCCGGGAGCTCAGTATGACATGAACCTCGACACCTGGTTGTACGACGGATGGAGCGGTATTTCGCCCGACAATACGAACGTCGGGGCCGCCACTGGCGACGATGTGACCCTGAGCGTCGGCAGCGGTACACAGACTTACTATGAGGATAAGCTTCTCATCCAGATCATAGCGAACGGCGAGGTTAACTGGGAAGGAAAGATCTCCCGAGACGGCCACAAACACAACACCAACGGCACGGCAAAATTCACACCTTCCGGTCCCAATGGTGAGACACAAGGCGACCCGCTCAGGCCCAACAACGAGGGTGATCCTGAGCGAATCCACAATAGATGGAACCAACATGGAGCCCATGGCGAACCCGCGTGGAACAGGTGGCGCTTTGAAAACGCCATAGCTGAAGGACGCTGGTACGACCCTCCGATGGTCGGCGCTTACCTGTACGAGACAACGGACGGAGATTCCACCTTCGCCTCTGTCATGCTGCCTGTCGGCATTGATGGAGACGGTATGTTCATCGTCAATGACGGGACCGGCGGCGTACCGGTGCCTGAAGGAGTAGCGCACCCCTTCGCACCGGGCGTTGACAGCTTCATTGTCTCGGGTATCGATCCGCTGGTCGATTCCGGCGATCCGCTGGGTTTCCCGACATTCCTGGTCTTTGAAGAGACCGATGGGGATGGCCAGGTGAGTTTTTCCATGACCGGAATACCCGAACCGGGAACGCTGGGTCTGATACTCCTGGGAGCGGCGGGACTGGTTGCACGCAGGCGTCGCCGGCGTAACTGATTTACCACTAGCCGTTTACAGTATCTTCTGACTTTAAAGCGGCGGTTCCAGCCAGGAACCGCCGCTTTCCCTTTGCGCCCTGACAAAAAAACCTGAATATTTTTCCCAGATAATTGCGTTTTCGATCTTGACACGAAGGCGATACGGTGGTATACTTTGTGAGATTGATGTGGAGCACCGAGCAGACTCGACCAGCTTCAGTCGGTGCCTGTTAAGCTCAGCGGTTGCTCCTTAAATGCTCCGGTTCAGGAGGAGATGCTTGATGTTGTATGTGTGTTTAGTTTGCTCGGCTCACGCGTCTTACACCTTAAGTTATGGTGTGGATCGCTTTGGAGACTGCCTTGTCAGTTCCCCCGCAGATCGCAGTAACAGCATCTCTCTGACCAACCGCAGTTTGCTTGTAAATACACATTTGTCGAATGGAGTCGCGATGTAAAATATGTTACGGATTCGCCCTATTTCGCAGGACACGACAGAAGGAAAGCAACTTCAGCCACCATTACGTAAGAAGGAAGGAAAGTCATGAAGAAACTGGTAACGACAATCACACTCGCAATCGCACTGCTCGGCGTATCGGCCAACGCAGCCCCTGAACTGAACTACACCCCCGAGGACCTTGGCGGCGGCATGTTCAAGTATACATTCAACCTGGACGGCAATGATGGCTTGGAGAAGTCTCTCGCCACTGAAAACCTCGTATTCAGCGGAAAAGGCGGCGCGCAGATTCAACAAATCGCGGCCTTCGGAGGCTTTGTTCCGGTAAACGACAAGACTACTGCTGAGACTTACCACGTCAACCCAGGAGCTCTGTATGATATGGAACTCGACACTTGGTTGTACGACGGATGGAGTGGTATTTCGCCCGACAACACGAACGTCGGAGCCGCCACTGGCGACGATGTGGTTCTTAGCGTCGGCAGCGGTACACAGACTTACTATACGGAGAAGCTTCTTATCCAGATCGTAGCGGACGGCAATATCGACTGGACCGGAAAGATCTCTCGTGACGGCGTGAAATACGACACCAGCGGTTCAACGGTCGGCGCCGGCCCCGGGCCAGGTGCTTCGCAGGGTAATCCGCACATGCCGGAAGCAGGAAACACCCACATCGTTGATGATCCCCGCGTACCAGGAGGCACTACTACACGGTTTGGCTTCCACGGTGATTTCCAGGGCGGAGCCTGGTTCGATCCGCCTCTTGTCCCCGCCTTTGAGTACGAGCTAACATCCGGTCACAACTTCACCGCGCTGGCGCTGCCTGTGGATATCGCCGGCAACACCACTGGTAATGTATATGAAGTCCGAATCCCCAACTTCTCTTACTTCATGGATGCCGACGACGGCCCCAAGACGTTCGCCGAAATGTTTGGAGCCGCTGGTGCAGGCATTCAAAAGTTCTGGGTCAAGGGCATCGATGTACCGGTGGATTCCGCCGACCCCGTTGCTTTCCCCACATTCCTGCAGTTTGATAATGTGGCGGGCGACCCTGTGACTTTCTCGATGACGGGCGTACCCGAACCGACCACGATGGGCCTGATGCTCTTCGGGGCGATCGGTATGTTCGCCCGGAAACGCCGCCGCGGCTAAACCGGGAATGACTGACTGTCAGTTAATCAGTACATGACTCTAAAAGCGGCGGTCCCCTTGCCAGGGACCGCCGCTTTCCTTTTGCCCACATCCCCACCTCCTCCTTCCTTACTTCCCCCTCCCCGCCGAATCCTCCTGCACCTCGACAACTCTGGAGAATTGCACAATTCCTCTGAACGCTAACTAATCCCGCTGTCACTTTTCCCCGATACAACTCTTGGAGTGAAGTAAGTTGACCGCCCCGCGGACAACGGAGGACAAGCGAGTTCAGATTTTCCGCAAATGGAGAGGTGCTATGAGAAGCGTACTCCTGAAAACATCAGCCGTGTTCATCATATTTGCAACTACCGCATCAACCGCCTTGGGCGACCGATCTCCTACCGGGACCAGCTACATGCTGCACGAGAATTGGGGTGGTTCGTGGTCCGATGCGGAAAAATCCCCTTACAATTCGCAGGATGACAGCATGTGCTGGGCGGCGGCCGCTTCAAACGTTCTGGAGTGGACCGGTTGGGGACGCGTAAACGGTATGACAACTACTGATGAGATGTTCACTTGCTACCAGGACCACTGGACCGACCAGGGCGGCCTGATGATCTACGGGTGGCAGTGGTGGTTCACTGGAAACAATCCAACGAAAGGCTGGCCCGGGTGGTCGCAGGTGGACGTACCCGGAGGAGCTTTCCACCCGTCAGAGAACTACTCCGCTATCTATCACTACGACACAAACCAGGCCGGCGCCATGTCCACTATCGATACGTACCTGCGGTCCGGATACGGGACGACCATCGGTATTTACGGACCTGGCGGACATGCCATGACCGTGTGGGGATTCACCTATAACCCCGACGACCCCTCAGAATACAACGGTCTATACTTGACCGACTCTGATGACTACAAATACCACCCCAAGGCGCCCGACCGCCTGCGATACTACGAAGTGGAGCACCGCAGCGACAAATGGTATCTGCAGAACTATTACGGCTCCAATGAATGGTATATCGGAACTGTCCATGCGCTGGATAGCGTCTCCCGAACTCCCGGCGACCTCGATGGCGATTCCCATGTGGACGCCAATGACATCGATATTATGGCGGCGGTAATTAGAAACGGCGAGAACAGCACCATGCACGATCTCAACGGCGACGGGCAGGTCACCAGCGCCGACAGAACCAAACTCATTCGCGACATACTGCATGCGGAGTATGGAGACTTCGACCTCAATGGCTTCGTCGATAGCGGTGATTACACCAAATGGGCGGACAACTTCGGAATGGTTAATGCCGGTTGGAGAAACGGAGATGCCAACGGAGACGGTATTGTGGATACCACAGATTACACCTACTGGGCCGACATGGTGGGGTTTGTCTCCAGCGTGTCACATCCCTCAACCACGCCTGAACCGGGAACGATCGTACTGCTCTGCACGGGCGGCGGGGCGATCGTTCTTTCCCGACGGAGACCACGCAAACGATAGCCTCAACCGAGTGCGGTGGGCAATCTGTCAACGCGAAGCGATTGGGTATCGCAACTTCGAGAAATCCGCAAATCAACTTCGCCGATTTGCTTCGCACCAAAACCAATCCTAATATTCATGTTGCGCGGGGGGCGCGTTTGGCGGCTACCTGAAGGCTGCTCCGCATGATATAGTCGGACCTCACCCAGCCTGACCGGCCTGTATTGGCCGGCCGTCAGACTCCTGACGAACATTACGCCAGCCGTCATGACATCTCTGGAGGCTTGCCCTTTTTCTTACGGACAACCCGGATGCTGCTGCGCCATTACCGCGTATCGGCCCGGTCGACCGTGGAGCGCGCAAATGAAAACTATCGCTATTCTTAACGAAAAAGGCGGTACGGCAAAGACCACCACGTCAGTTAATCTGGCGGCATCGCTTGGAGAAACGGGAAAGAAAGTCCTCTTGGTCGATCTGGACGGGCAGGCGGCCTCCTCGCGATGGCTCGGGGTCGAAGGCGACACAAGACTCGCCGACGCCATGCTCGCCGGCGGTGGACTCGTGCCCATCGACAACCTCCTGCCCGGGGTCTCCCTGGCGCCGGCAAGCGGTAAGTTGGACTCGATCTCACACAATCTGCGCCCAACCCAGGGCAGCCAACTGCGAAGGGTGTTGGCCGATGTGAAGGATAACTACGACTATGTGCTGATAGACTGCCCCCCCTCACTCGGAAACCGCCTGATAGGAAACGCACTCCTTGCCGCTTCGCACGCGATTGTCCCGGTCGAAACGTCGATCCTGGCTCTGGACGGACTGCGAATCCTGCTGACCATGCTCGACGACATACGCCAGGGATTCGAGCACGAGATTGAACTGATCGGCGCACTTGGCTGCAGATTCAACTCGTGTACCCGCCTCAGCCCGCTCGTGCTTGCCGAACTGCACCGGGCACTGCCTGGAAAGGTCTTCGGTACGGTCATTCACGAAACTGTCCGAATGCAGGAGTGTCCGGCGTCCGGAAAAAGCATACTGGAATACGCGCCTGACTGCTCTGCGGCCGAGGACTACCGGGCACTGGCGCGAGAGTTGGTATACGGAATCTCACCATGCAAAATCAATATCGGACTCTACGATCTCGCTGCAAGTGACGAGGTAGACCAAACCGACCGCCAGAAGATCTCCGAATTCCGTAAACGGGCGGGAGAGATATTCCACAGACCGGCCTACAAGTTCGATGCGGTCGATCGACCGGTCGATCCCGAAGACGCCCCTGTGACCGCAGAGCCCCAACTCGAGCAACCGGACAATTCTCCCGTGACCGGCCCGCCGACAGATGAGCCCCCCCGGGATATTCCCGATGAACCGGAGACTCAAGACAAACCACATATTCCTGCCCAAAGCATCAGTACAGCACTCGCGCCAAGCCCGCGAGAGCAAAACAAAGCCCAATCTCCCGACGAAAACGTCACCGCGGAGCCTGTCGCCGAACGGGAAACCGTCGAATCGGTCGGCCTGAACGAAAACGAAGATGAACAAGACCAGACCACCTACACCGTGGCGTACTCCCATGCATCAACCCGCAAACGCGACAATGCCATAGTCGGAATCGCGGCAATCGTCGTGCTCGGGATCATGAGCATCTGCGGATGGGTAGGGTTCAAGGCATTGGCACCCGGCCCCAAAGCTGCGTCGGCAAGGCCTGCACCCGTCGGGGCGGCAGTTGACCGAGACACTCCGCCTGCCAAGGCTGAAACCACGGGCGTGGTGTCCACACCCGCCCAGCCCGTCAAGGCGATCACAACACCGACCCCTGAGAAAACCGTGGTTGATCCTCCGAAAGTGGAAGCAGACAAGCCGGTCGTCCCCATGCAGACCAAGCAGACGCCCAAAGAGGTTGTCAAATCGCAGCCGGCGCCGAAACCGGCAGACGAGTCACCGAAGGAAACAATCGTCGCGGTCGTAAGCAAACCTGTGGCCCGCATTGCCCCCAAAGCCAAACCGCCGTCCAAGGACCCCACCACCCAACCGAGTTCCAAGGCCCCCACGACACAACCGGCGCAACCGCGTTCGGCCAGAGCGGAAGATTACCCCGCCGGCCTGACTCTCACCGGCGTGATGTACAGCAAGAGGTCGCGGCGTGCAATCATCAGCGGATCTGTTGTATACGAGGGCGATAAGGTCAAGGGCGTCAAGGTGGTCAAGATACTACCGGACTCGGTAGAAATCGAAGCCAATGGTTTTCGTTTCCTGCTGGGAACCGGGCCAAAACCCGTCTGGCTTAAGGCGACCCAGGTCCTGCCCGCGGTAGACAAGAACCCCGACAAGATACCCACGGACGCCGACTCCAGATAGTGGCCTCCGGCGCGAGGGAGCATCAAGAATGGCACTGAATTCAAACTTAGTGATAAACCGCCTCGGATTCACGCATGGTGAAGCAAACGGTGAATCGACCGAAATGCTTTACGACGCAGATTCGACGTATACAGCCGCCAGACTTGGCCTGACGTTTGTAAGACAGGATCAAGTGGTCGTTGGTCCCGCCGAAGTATCTGTGCCCATGCCCGACGAACCGAATCACGCCGAAGTCCTCAATTCCCGCCTGGGCATATCGCCAGACAGTAAACCTGCCCAAGACGCCGCGGAGGTCCGCAAGCCGTTCTGGCCGAAATTCCGCGACGCGGTCGCCCTGCTGGCCATCGCGGTCAAGAAGGGTATTCTCGGCAAAATTACGCCGAAGCGAAGGACAACTGCACACCATGAGGCATCGCGCAGGCTCCTGTCGCATCCGATCGAAAGCCCCTCACCGAAAACCGCTGACAACCAGCCGGCGACGGGCTATCGAAAGGGAACTTTTAAGATGCCCTCGGAATTGCTGGCACGGCTGAAAACCTGCGCGGCCGCCAGTCACAGATACCAGTACAGCCTGGTGATAGAGTCCCTGGACGAATCTCTGACGTCAAAAGGATTCGCCCCGGACCCGGAATTCAACAATAATTCACAAGAATAACGCGCCCCGGCATGCTGCAATCCGATCAAGTGGTCTGCCCACACCGACATATCCACGAGGACCACGTCATCGACTCCTGCGGCGGTGGATCGGTTTGAGTTTCTTCTCAGTTCCGCCAAGCGCCGCCAGATGAGACGCACTCTCGCGGGCAATCATCGCCTCAAGGCCAATTCTCACCAAAGCCGTTTTTCCACGCACGCCGGTAAGCTCCGAAGCACGCGACAAGATAGCTTCATCGATATTCAGCGTCGTTCTCATACATATTCGTGTGCCTTATGTGCATATATTCATCAAGAGGCGAATATGGTCTGCACAGGCGGTTGGCGGAACCTTGAACCAAGCGTAGTGGTTCAGCCTTATCTCGTGTCCTTCCTGCACCTGCCAGAGGCGCACATCCCTCGGATCATGAACATGATGCGCGTATCGATTAACAACTTCGGTCCGCTGCAGCCGCTACCTCGGTGAGCGTCTCGTTAGCGACGCCCGGTTCAGTTGGTCTGTGCGGAAGTAGTATCCCCGTGGGAAACTGCCTGTGATTTCTGTAATCCGATCAGCGAAATCTACGGCCTTCTGGTAGACGATCAGTTTTTCGAATGCGAAGGACATGTTCTCGGCCCCTTCACCGATTAACGGCAACGGCAGAGAGTAGAAAGGAGAAAGTAGACCGCAGGAGAGATCAACTGTAACGGTTGCGCTGGTTGTTGTGGTTGTTTTGCTCTACTTTCTACTTTCTCCTCTCACCTGCTCTAGTCGGCAGGCCGGTCTTTGACCGGCCTGCCGACTCGGAGCGACTGGATTTGAACCAGCGACCTCCGCGTCCCGAACGCGGCACTCTATCCAAGCTGAGCTACGCTCCGTGAGTATATCAATGTCTTGGCCCCACCTGAAGGCGACGGATATTATGTACAATGCAGCGGCTTGAGTCAAGCGCGGCTTCAATCACATCTCTTACAGGCTGTGAGAATATTTTCTGGCGAAAATATTCTCACACCCAGAGCAGGAGAAAGTAGTGAGTAGAAAGCAGAGCAAAACAACCCACACCTCCCGAGGACATGGCGTTCCGTGGCGGCAAAATTTCTCCTGCGGTCTACTTTCT